>Ga0335083_10004218_pt1 | contig 18381 bp, 15 predicted proteins | sample Lox_Sample_42_FD_206716 | JGI IMG/M metagenome (GOLD analysis project Ga0335083, IMG submission 206716) | Soil microbial communities from Loxahatchee National Wildlife Refuge, Florida, United States - Lox_Sample_4.2 | ecosystem: Environmental > Terrestrial > Soil > Wetlands | place: USA...
TCACCCGGCAATGCAGAGATGCCCCTGCGGTTCGGCGTCAGCATGCTCCAGCTTTGGCCCGCTAGGAATTCGACTTTATCCTTTCGGGCGTCAATCCAGTAGAGACGGATGCGAGGGACGACCGCGCCATTGGTGACTGTAATATTGTTGGCGCCGCTGGTTCCCAGGAAGTCAAATTCGTTGTACCCGATGAAATGCCATCCCTTCCAGTTCCCGTCGATGCGGAAGCCCAGCCGAGAGTTGGCGATACTAAAGCGCGCTTCGTTGAGTTTGGCCTGAACGTTGTTGTTATAGGGAATGCTTCCGAAATTGCTTCCGATCACGGACTGGGCGTTCACGTCTCTAGAGACAAATGTCGCATCCATGAACCCGATGGGGACCACGCAGACACTGCCGAGGCGCAAATACGGCGGCACATTGGCGGTGTCGAGGGGCGCCTCGCACGGATTGGCGGATGAAGCGGCGGGCTGCTGCGCCGCAGCCAGCACCGACCTCGGCACGGGAACCGGAGCGGGGGAGGCGGGCGGGAGAACAGGCGTTGCGCTGGCAACCTGACCGAGGGTCTTGCTCGGCAATGTGAAGTTTTGGTTGTCTTGCGCCGAAGAGGACGAACCAGCAGCAGTGGGCGCACCGGCGGCGGGGGCGGCGTTGCTGAGGTGCTCCAGCAGTTTTTTCTGATCTTCCAGAGCCAGCTTCAGCATGTCGATTTGCTTTTGCTGTTCGGATAATTGTGTTTTCAGGGCCTCGACTTCGGCAGAAGTCGAGACTGGAGAGGCGGTTTGGGCCGCCAAGGTGGCCGGCAACACCGCGAGCAGAGCAGTCAAGCACCAGGTAAGTGGTTGTAGCGTTTTAACTTTCATCGTCTCCATCCCAGGATCGGGTTCACGTGCAGGATTTTGTTGAAGCTACAGCGTCTTGAGTTAACACCAAACGAGAGCATAGCCTCGCCCAATTAGCCAAAAGTGACAATTGGGTTAAAGTCGTGTTACAACCAGCGAATTATTCTCAGGCCAATTTGGAAGGGGTCAGGTTCTTGTCGGCCGCGTAACAGATGGGGTCGAGCTTGCAATCAGCGCATTTTGGCTTGCGCGCGACGCATAACGCGCGGCCATGATAGATCAGCTGCAGTGGAAATTTGAACCATTTTTCTCGCGGGATGATTTTCATCAGGTCTTGCTCGATCTTGACCGGCTGGATGTTCTTGGTCAAGTCCAGACGCCGCGAGACGCGCTGCACGTGCGTGTCGACGACCATGCCTTCGGTAATGCTGTAGGCCCCGCCGAGAACCACGTTGGCCGTCTTGCGAGCCGCTCCCGGAATGGTCAGCAATTCCTGCATGGTTCTGGGAACCTGGCCCCCGAAGTCCGATAGAATTTTTCGAGCTGCACCGATCAGCGACTTCGACTTGTTGTTAAAGAAGCCGGTGGATCTGATGTCCTGCGCCAGTTCGGCCTGATTGGCGTTCGCGAAATCGGCGATGGTGGGGTACTTGCGAAATAGGGCCGGAGTTACTTCGTTGACGCGCTTGTCGGTGCATTGGGCTGAAAGAATCGTGGCAACCAGCAGTTCCCAGGCATTGCGGTGGTACAGCGGGACCTTTACGTCGGGATACATCGTGTCCAACAATTCCATGATCTTTTGGACGCGGCGCGCGCGTTCGCTGGCGGTCTTGGGGCGGGGAACCAGCTTGGGAGAGACGACTTTTTTTACCGCGCCATTTGTCACACTGGGGGTATCGGCTTTCGAATTTCTCGCCAGAGCTTGGTTCTCCTCTTCGCCGCTATCATCGCATTTGGCGGAAGCCTGTGGGGCTCGTTCCATTTCGATGACTACTCGCTTTTTTCCTCCGACTTGTGGCGGCCCTTTGATATTCGGCCTCTGACGTATCTGACGTTCTGGCTGAACCAACTGGTTGGCGACGCCGACCCGTTCGGGTACCACGCCTTCAACCTGCTGCTGCATCTGGCGGCCGTGGTGCTGCTGTTCGAGGTTTTGAAGCGCTTGATTCCGGCTAAAGCCGCTTGGATCGCCGCGGGGATATTCGCGGTTCATCCCTTTCAAGCTGAACCGGTGAACTACATTTTCGCCCGGAGCACAACGCTGGCAACGGTGTTGTGTCTGGCATCGCTTGCCAGTTGGATAGGCGGCCGGCGGTGGTGGGCCGTGGCCTGGTTCGGCGGTGCGCTTTTGGCGAAGGAAGAGTGCGTGGCGTTCCCGGCGTTGCTGGTGCTGCTGGAGGGCTGGAAATGGCGCCGGCAACGGCCTAGCCGCCTTGAAGTCAAGAGCGCGCTCTGGCCGATTCTGACTATGTTCGCGCTTTCGGTGCTGGCGGGAGTACGTGTGTTGATCGCGATCGCGGAGACTCCCGGCGCTCCGGCTGGGGCACAGGCGGGCATCTCCTGGCAAGCGTACGGACTGGCGCAGGGGTTGGTCATTCTGCGTTACCTCAGGATGCTCGTGCTTCCTTGGGGATTTTCGGTGGATCCCGATATTGCGGTTCCACCGGCCTGGCTGGGCGGTCTGGCTTGGCTTGCGATTGGACTGTTGGCGGCGTTGGCGGCGCGGTTCGCACTGCGAGGCAGGCAGGCCGCACTTTGGCTGCTGGCCGGTTTCATCCTGTTGCTGCCCAGCTCATCTATTCTTCCAGTGGCGGACCTGGCGGCGGACCGGCGCTTGTATTTGCCGATGATCGCGTTTGCAACCGCGGCCGGGCTGTTGCTTGAGCGAGTGAAGCCTGCGGTCGTGGTCGCGGCGTTGGCCGTCTTGACCGGCTGTAGCGTGGTCAGGACTCAGACCTGGAGGACCGAAGCGTCGCTGTGGGAGGACGCGGTTCGGAAAGCGCCCGGCAAAGTGCGGCCCAAGATTCAATTGGCGCGCGCGGTTTCGCCGGCGCGGGCGCTGGAAATTCTCGAAGAAGCGCAGCGCATCGCGCCTGAAAATCCGCTGGTTCCTTCCGAACAGGGCCGCATCTACTTGAGCCTGGGAAAACCCGATCTTGCGCTGCTGGCTTTCGGCCGGGCCTTGGCACTCGAGCCGCGCAGCGCGGACGCATTGAATAACCGCGGAGCGGCGTTGCTGGCGCTCAATCAAAAACAAGCGGCCCATGCGGATTTTGAGCGGGCCCTGGCGATCGATGCTTGCCAGTTTGACGCCCGGTTGAATCTGCGAAGGCTCGGGGTTGTCACGGCGCCGCCCGCCGGATGCAAATTCAGCCGGGCGCAATGGAGACAGCTGGCGAATTGACTATTCGCCGCGGGTCACTTGGACTTCGGTGCGCAGCGACTGCCAGTCGGAAAGCGCGGAAGCAGGCAGGCCGGAATCAAGATCGGTGCGGATTTCTTTGGATTGATACGGTCCCAGCGAACGCAGCGGCGCGTGAATCAGCAGGATCGGAGCGGCGCCGGACGCCAAATCGGACGATCTCACCGCCACTTGAACTGTAACGCCGGAGAGGTCGCGATCAGAGTGATTGACGATCAAGAATCGCACTTGCTGTTTGCCAGTCCAGGTTGTTGCCAGGCGCAGGCCCGAGATTTCGACAGTCTTGTTCAGCGCTTCTCCGGCGCCATTTGCCGTCGCGGCGTTTTGTGAGCCGGGGTCAGTGCTGGCTTTGGCGTCATTCTGGCTGCCGAAATATTGAAGCGAGGTCACGGCCAAGAGTACGAGCAACGTAGCTCCCAGAAGACTGGCCATCCAGCCAGGGAAAGGGCGCGACTTGCGGAGCCGTTTTGGATTCTCCAATTCGGTTAAGTTGCGGAGCTCCGGGGAAAGACATGGACCGGCCAGTGTGGGCGCGGACGGCTGCGCATTTTGCCCAACCAGGTTTCCAGCGGGCGGCGGCATCGGCTGCAGGATTGGCCGCGGCGTTCGAATCCATTCGAAGACAGGCGGTGCAGGCGCGGTCACGATCTCGGCCGGCGCGGCCAGAAGTGCGGTGGAGCAACATTGCTGGAAGGACACAGCCAACTGGGCGATGGCGGCGCGTTCGGCTTCGAGCTCGGAATGGATGGCACCCACCAGCGCCTCGGCGTGAAGTTCGAGAGCGCCGAGCAGTGCTTCGGATGCTTCCAGATCACGAGCATCCTGCTGGTCTTGAGCTGGCTCCGGCTCGGAAGTGCCGAGCGTTAATGCGGCCGGTTGCCCGGATGGCTCTGAGGCCACTTCGCATTCGACGGCGTCCGCGCCTTGAGCGGGCGGATCGAGTGGAGGTGGTTCCAAGTTTAGCGCCAATTGCAGGATGTCCACCTGCTCCGGCGAAGCTACTGCCTGAACCTCTGGACTGGCGTTCAGCTCCGCTGCCGCCATCACAGGGAGAACTTCCGGCTCAGGAGCTTGCTCCGGTTCTGAGGCACGCGGTTCTGGAACGGCTGCCGCCTCGGAAGTAGATCCTGTGATCGAGGGAGCTTCGAGAGCCGGAGGCACTTGGGCCAGAGGCGCGATGGATGTTTCCGGTTCGGGAGTTTGATCCTCGGCTGGATCCACTGCTGCCTCCAGCTCGGGAGCCGCTGCTGGTTCCGAAGACGTTTCCGGCTCAACTACGGAGACATCAGATGGAACATCTGGCGACTGCGTCTCGGCAACCAGGCCGGCCTCAGCTTTTGGCGACAGCTGTGTGTCATCTGCCGCATCCACGGACTCCACCAGCGGACGCACCAGTGAATCGACCGTCTGCTTGACCGGGATCGCGAGCGTTTCTTCGGCCAGCACCAACAGCGCTTGCTCGGCCGGAGCCGCCCGGTCTTCCAGCACGAACCGGCTCGGAAATTCAGGACCAGGCTGGATGGGATTCTCTTCGATCAGCGTTGCAGTAGCCGAAATATAAGAATCGCGCCCGTTCTCCACATTCTGAATCGACTGTTCGGTAACGGGCGCCAGGAGCGGCAACGCGTGAATCGTTTCCAGGTTGTGGGCGAGAGCCAGAATTCCGCCATCGGACTCAGTCCGGTTAAGCGTTGCATCCAACGGCTGGAGCTCGGACGGCTGGGGCTCCGACGGCGGGGGACACGCGGGGCATTGGCGGAGCGCGGGCGAACACTCGCGGCCGCATTCCGGACACGTCCAGAACAGCATATATTACAAATTTAGGTCGAAAGTGTTTTGGGATCTGTCGGTCACTTACCCTACCTCGTCTTTTGACGGGCCTTAGGGTCGATTCCTAGCGCACTTACTCCGGTTGGGAGGGAAAATCTAAGCGTGCAGTTCCACCTTAGAAGTTTACGGCAGCCGAACACGCTGGGCGTGCTGGCCGGATCCTTCAACCCGCCCACCACGGCGCACTTGCAGTTGGTGGACGCGGCGCTCGGCTGTCACGTGGACGATGTCGTATGCGTGCTTCCCCGCGTCTTTCCTCACAAGCAATATTTCGGCGCAACGCTGGAGCAGCGGGTCGAGATGCTGATGCTGGCAAAGGACGGCGGGTCGCCCTACTCGGTGGCCAGCTCGGAGACTGGTCTGTTTTTGGACATCGCGCAGGAGTGCCGCGAACATTATGGCGACGCGGTGCGGTTGTGTTTTATATGCGGCCGGGATGCGGCCGAGCGCGTTCTGAACTGGGATTATGGACGGCCCGGCGTGGTAGAGGAGATGCTACGGGAGTTTGAGCTGCTGGTGGCCGCGCGGCAGGGCGAGCTCGAGCCTCCCGCGCAATTCCGCGAGCGCATCCATCGCTTGCATGTGCGCGGAGGCTATGACGCGGTGTCATCGACGGACGTAAGAGAAAAGATCGCCCGAGGCGAGCGGTGGGAACATCTGGTGCCTAAAAAGATTGTCGATCGCGTGCGTGCGATCTATTCGTGAAGGCTGGTGTCGAGAAAGGCGCGCAACCGATGGCTGCGGCTGGGATGACGAAGTTTGCGCAGCGCCTTGGCCTCGATCTGCCGGATGCGCTCGCGCGTGACCGCGAAATGCTGGCCCACTTCTTCGAGCGTATGCTCGCTGCCGTCCTGCAGACCGAAGCGCATCTTGATGATTTTTTCTTCGCGCGGGCTGAGCGTTTTGAGAACCTCGGCGGTCTGTTCGCGCAGGTTCAGGTTGATGACGGCTTCAGACGGCGAGACCACCCGCCGGTCCACAATGAAGTCGCCCAGGTGCGATTCTTCTTCTTCTCCCACCGGTGTTTCGAGCGAAATCGGCTCTTGGGCGATGCGCAAAACTTTGCGCACTTTTCCCACCGGAAGCTCCATCTTCACCGATAGCTCTTCGGTGGTGGGCTCGCGGCCCAGCTCTTGCTGGAGCTGGCGCTGGGTGCGAACCAGCTTGTTGATGGTCTCGATCATGTGCACCGGAATGCGGATGGTGCGGGCCTGATCGGCAATGGCGCGCGTGATAGCTTGACGCACCCACCAGGTGGCATAGGTGGAGAATTTGTAACCGCGGCGGTAATCGAATTTGTCCACGGCCTTCATGAGACCGATGTTGCCCTCCTGGATCAAGTCCAGGAACTGGAGCCCGCGATTGGTGTAGCGTTTGGCGATAGAAACCACCAGGCGCAGGTTGGCTTCGATGAGCTGCTTCTTGGCGGACTCGGCTTCCTGCTCACCGCGCTCGACAATTTGCAGGGTGCGGCGTAGCTCGGTGGCGGAGGCGCCACATTCTTCCTCCAGCTGCTGGATGCGCTGGCCGGCCTGGCGCAGCTCTTTGCGCAGATCGCGCGTGGGATGCCCGGCGTGCGTGGGTTCTTCGAGCTTGCGCTGGATGCGCGCAATCTCCCGCTCCAGCGGCTTCAGTTCTTCAACCGCGCGGCGAAGACGCCCTGTCAGCGCGCGCCGGACGGTGGCGATAAACGCAATATTGCGAATGATGCGCGAGATCGCGACCATGGTGCGCGCCAGTCCGTAGCGCAAGCCGCGATGCTGCTTGGGCTTCATCTGACGGGAAACGGCCTGCATCTTCTGGCGGAATTGCTGGGACTTCTTGTAGAACTTCTCGATTTCGGCGATGCGAGCCAGCAGGTCCTCGTGCTGCGCGGAGAAATCCTCGTCGCTCACCACGAATTCGGGCAGCACCAGAACATCGCGGACCGAAACCGCGCCGCGCGCCAGGTCCTCGCCCAGCTGGATAATTTCGCGAACTACCAGCGGCGACCGTGAAAGCGCCTTGCGCACCGCTCCCTGGCCGCGCTCGTTGCGCTTGGCGAGCTCGATTTCTCCTTCGCGCGTCAGCAGCGGAACGGTGCCCATCTCGCGCAGATACATGCGCACCGGATCATTGGTCTTGTCGCCGGCCTCTTGCGCCAGTTCCAGGTCGGAGAAGTCTTCGGCGTCGTCCTTGGATTTCTCGAAGTCGAGCTTGGGCTCTTCCAGGATTTCGACGCCCGCGCTGTCCAGATCCGTAAGCAGATCGTCCAGCTCGCGTCCAGCGGGGAACTCCTCAGCCAGCAGATCGTTCACTTCGTCGTACAGGACGAATCCCTTTTCTTTGCCCGTCTCCATGAGTTGTCTTAGCCGGCCGAACTTTTCTTCCGTTGCCACTGGCACCCTTTAACCAGCGATTAGTACGCCCTGATTCACTTTAGTGTACACCAACGCTGTCAAGCGTCTGGCCTCCTACGTCCGGGAGCGACGGGAGCTTTCGTACTGCCTTTGCGCTTCTAGCCTGACCCTCTGAAACTCCGCGTTCAGTCGCAGGACTTCTTCTCGATTTCCTTCCCGCTCAGCCGCTCGGGTTCGCGCACGTAGGACCTCTAACTCTGCCATTGGATGGTGCGCTAAAAGTCTGCGCACGCAGTCCCGTGCCTGGTCGAGGGCCTTTTCCTCCTCTAATTCTTCATCGGCGAAAACTGCAGCCGACAATAGGTCACGGTCCGCATCGGCGAGACGACCTTCCAGGTCGGCAAAACGGAACGAACCACCATCGGCTTGCATCGCGAAAATCGCTTGAAACACGCGTTTTGTCACAAACTGTTGGACTGCGGGGAGCGCACGCAACTGCGGGGTCGTCTCCGCCCGGGCTTCTTCGCTGATTAGCAGCGCGTTTAGCAGCAAACGTTCATTAGGCGGGACGACGGGACCTCGCGACATACTGCGCTGCTCGGCCGTGCCCCGGCTGAAATGATCGCGCACCAGCTTTTCGTCCACGCCCAGATAGTCGGCCACATCGTTAGCGACGGCGAATCGCTCCAGCCGATCTGCAATGCGCTGGATCGCGGGTGCGACAAACTTGAAACCCTGCAGGCGGCCTTCCACGGTGCGCATGTCGAATTTCTTGCGCGCGCGATCGGCCAGCCAGTGGAAATAGCTGGGCGCTTTCTCCAGCCGGTCGCGATACCTCTCGGCCCCTTCGCGCTGGACGTATTCATCGGGATCGAGCTCGCCTTCCAGTTCCAGCACACGAACCTGGAAGCCCTCGTCCAGCAGCATCTGGATGGAACGTTCGGCGGCGTTGGCCCCGGCGGCGTCCGGATCGAAATTCACCACCATGCGGCCGGAGTGTTTCTTTAGCGCGCGCACCTGAGTATTGGTCAAAGCCGTGCCGCAACTCGCAACTACGTTCCGCACGCCGGCCGAATACACTCCGATGACATCCATGTAGCCTTCCACCAGCACGGCGCAGTCGGCCTTGCGCACGGCATCCTTGGCGCGATGGAGATTATAAAGCACGTGGCTTTTGTGATAGAGCGCCGTCTCGGGCGAGTTGAGATACTTGGGCTCATCGCCGGATCGCAGGGCGCGGCCGCCGAAGCCGATGATCTTGCCCGATTCATTATGGATGGGGAACATCAGCCGTCCGCGGAAGCGATCGAAGAAGCCGCTTCCATCCTGGCGTTTCAATACCAGGCCGGACACTTCGAGCTGTTCGGGCGCAAAGCGCGAGTCGAGCATGCGAATCACTTGCTGGCCTGAAGCATCGGAGAGGCCGAGTCCAAATTCAGTTATCTGTTCTGGTGAGACGCCGCGGCCGGAGAGATAGTTGCGTGCTTCGGCGCCCTGCGGCCCTGCGAGATTTTTCTGGAACACAGCCGCGGACGTTTCGTGCATCTCGATCAGCGCGCCGCGCAGCTTCGATTCCGGATCCGAGTATTCGCGCTTGGGCATGGTGAGGCCGTTGCGCTCGGCCAGCAGCTTCAGCGCCTCCACGAAGCTGATGCGCTCCATCTCCATTACAAACTTGAGGACATCGCCGCCCACGCCGCAGCCGAAGCACTTGAAGAACTGGTGGCTCATGTGCACGGAGAACGAAGGCGTCTTTTCGTTGTGAAATGGGCACAGGCCCATGTAGCGAGGCGTGCTGCCTACGCGCTTCAGCCGGACGTATTCGCCGATGGTCTTGACGATATCAACGGACGACTTGAGCTGCTCGACGAAATCCATCCCGCGAAAATTCCTAATTCTCTACGTTCGTGGCTGCTTGGCCCATTCAGAAGCGCTCAGGGGAGTTGCTCCTATAGTGACACACTGTAAGAGAGAAAAGCGATGACGGTTACAGAGCCTGCGATCATCGATGCGGCCCAGTTGGACGGCGCGATCGCGGCTGTGCCCAATGGCGACGCCGTGTTCCTGGTGTGGGCCGGCGACCGCTCGGCTTATCTGGCCAAGACCAGCATGCTGCGCCGCCGCTTGCTGCGTATCTTGAAATCCGGCGAAGCGCCGCGGCGTTCTCTCAACCTGCGCGAAGTGGTGACGCGGGTTGAATATTGGCTCACCGGGTCGCGCTTCGAATCCATGCTGGTGCATTATGCTTTGGCGCGGAAGCATTTTCCCGAAGATTACGAACGGCTGGTGAAGCTGCGCATGCCGGCTTACGTCAAGCTGATTTTGTCGAATGAATTTCCGCGCACGCAAGTGACCACGCGTTTGACCGCGGGGCAAGCCCTCTACTATGGTCCGTTTCGCACGCGAGGCGCGGCGGAGTTGTTTGAGAATCAGTTCCTGGATTTGTTCCAGATTCGCCGTTGTCAGGAAAATCTGGAGCCCAGCGCGCAGCATCCGGGGTGCATCTACGGCGAAATGAACATGTGCTTGCGGCCGTGCCAGCAGGTGGTGAGCCGCGAAGAGTATCTGAGCGAAGTGGCGCGCGTGGAGGAGTTTCTAAAGGGCGACGGCGCGGCCCTGTTAAGTGTTACAACCGCCGCCCGTGAGCGGCTGAGCGAGGAACTGGACTTCGAAGCGGCCGCCCGCCAGCATAAACGGTTGGAGCGTATTCAGGAAGTGTTGTCGCTACGCGACGACCTAGTGTGCGACGTGGACCACTTGTATGGCGTCGCGGTGGCGCCGTCGCCTACACCTGGTAGCGTGTTGCTCTGGTTTCTATGCCAAGGCGCGTGGCAGGCGCCGTGCGTGTTCACGCTCGATTCGCACGTTTCCCTGGACGCCCGTTTGCGCGAAATCGTGGCCTCCATCCAGGCCGAGGCACCGCCGTTGGCGGAAAAACAGGAGCACTTGGCGCTGCTTGCCCGATGGCATTATTCGACCTGGAGCGATGGCGAGTGGATCGGATTCAGCGGATGGGATCAGGTACCGTATCGCAAGCTGGTCCGGGCGATCTCCCGGGCGCGGCAGAAACTGGACCCTGCCGCGGCCGACGCCACGAACCTGTAGGCTTCTGTCAGGAACCGTCGCAAAACGCCGCTGTTCAGGCATGTTTGAACGAACCGCCGGTGCGTCGCGTCGGGAGCTACATTCGAACGCGCGTGCGTCTCTGTGTGTGCCCGGCCGGAACGACACAACTAACATGATCGTGCAGCTGGACTTTTTGGCGTAAGATGTTTATGCGCGATGCTGACCGTTTTGAAATTGCCGTTCGCGTTCGATACGGCTCGCCTGAAGGCAGATCTGGCCCAAATTGAGCCTTCCGATTGGGTGCCGCACTTCAATACGCAGGAGTTTGAAGGCGATTGGAGCGTCGTCCCGTTGCGCTCGATCGACGGCAAAGCCCGGTTTATTTACCCCGATCCCACCGCCAGCCTAGGCCGCTTCTTAGATACACGCGTGCTGGAGCGCTGCCCCTATTTTCGCGCGGTCATGGACACTTTCGAAATGCCGAAGCGCTCTGTCCGGCTGCTCCGGCTTGGGACTGGATCGCGGATTCTTGAACATCGCGATTATTGTCTCGGCTTCGAAGACGGCGAGGTGCGCATTCACATACCGGTGGTGACCAGCCCGTTGGTGGAATTTTACTCGTCGGGCGAACGCGTTGAGATGCGCGAGGGCGAGGCCTGGTACGTGAATTTCAACCTGCCGCACCGGCTGTACAACGGCGCCGGCATCGATCGAGTACACCTGGTGATCGATGGTCCCGTCAACGATTGGGTTCGAACAATGTTCTACACGCTGAATTTCGAGCAGTTCCGAATGCGCGTCCTTGAGGAAAGCGCGATGGATGCCGGCGCGCCCCATGCGGACACCTTCGCTGCGGATCTGGTGACCAAGGGCTCCGAGTTGGGATACACGTTTGGCGCCGAGCAGGTGCAGCGCGCTTTGGGCCTGGCGCCGCAAGCCGATGCCGCCGGCTGCGAGGGCGTCTAAGCGCCGGCGGTGTCGCTCTTCGCAATCCGCGCGTACCAATTCGCGAGAATCGCTTCACTTGCCCGGTCCAACTCCTCCGCGTCAAGAAAGTCGTAAACCGTGCAATGAGGATTCTGTAGGAGTTGCTGGCGGAGCGCCTGCATCTCTTCGCTGGCCCCCGCGGGATTGCGAAAGAGAACGGCAGTTCCGCGCATCGGGAAGTTCTCGTCAGCCGTACACTCCATCGCCAGATCGACGAATCCACGGTAGGCCGGGTCCGGCGCCATTTCGCCGAATATCTGCACGAAAAAATCGCAAAATCGTATGTTGGCTTCGAGCAACCGCCGATGGATCTGCGGATCGAAATCGGAGCGGGGCGATGCCAGTGCGAAAAGAATCCACTGGGGCATGGTGACGCGCTCGGCGAACCTTGCGTTTGCGGCGTGAAAGGCCGCCTGCTTCGTTTCCAGATCGGGAGTGGCGACGCATAAGAGCTTATAGGTTGTCCAGTTATTAGGCATCTGTCCTACAGACCAGGATAGAATGGCGAGAGCAAATTCGGAAAATGGGGAAGAAACGTCGGGCAAAAACATGAGCGCGCGGCAAGGCGAAGGCCCTCCTGGGAGCAGCTTCCGCAACCCCGTCGTGCTGCGCATCGCGGAGTTTCTCGCGAGCATCGGCATCGTTGTGCGAGCAGGCGAACTTCCCGCGGAGACCTTTCTGCCGGGAATCGCCATAGATCGTGGAGTGCTGGTCATCGACGAGGACCGTCTCATGTATCCGGGCGATCTTTTGCATGAGGCCGGGCATCTCGCTCTGATGCCCGCGGAGGAGCGCGCCAATGCCGGTTCGGATACCGGCAACGACGGCGGGGTTGAAATGGGTGCTACCGCATGGTCGTTCGCGGCGGCCACCGAGATGAAACTGCCGCTCGAGATCGTATTCCATGACGGCGGCTATCGGGGCGAATCAAAAGCGATCATCGAGAACTTTACACAAGGACGATACTTCGGGGTGCCGATTCTTGTGTGGCTGGGGTTGACTGTTGATCCGCTGAAACCGGACGGATCCAGCATCCCGCCCTTCCCGAACATGCGCCGCTGGCTTCGGTAACCAGCGGCGGATCGCAAGGACGGGCAGAATGAGCGAAAAGAGGTTAGTTCCGCGCAGGAAAGACACCTACCAGCGCGATGCAGAAATTGATCACTTGAAACGCCTGTCGATTTTCGTGCGGCAGGCTTTGCCCGGTAAGCTTCAGCATTTGCTGGTTCATCTGGCCGTTGGCCGTAGCTGTCGAGTAGAAATTGTTTCCGGCGGCTGCGGCGGACGGCGACGTGTTGCTAACTGACGAGGTCTCTTTCTTGGCCTGAGGATCCACCGAAAACGAGTGATTGTGCTGGGGCATCTGGGGAAGCAGCAACGTCACTGACTCGCTGCCGCCGTCTTCGCCTACGGTGCGCGGAGTCAGCCCCGGCCCGTTGCCCTGGTCCATCGCAGCGCGGCCTTGCAAGTTTGGAAGACCGAAGGTGGTTCTTCCGTCGCCGCCGAAGTTAGTCCCAAGGAGCGCGAATAGAGCGGTGTTTTGCGAGATAGCCATAATTTGCCCATTGCAAAGAGCCCACTGCGTCGGCGCGAAGTTACAGCCAAACATTCTGATCTCAGCTAAGAATTGATCTGACATATAGGACTCCTTAATTCCGCGACGGAAAGATGCCTGTGAGCGAGATGCAGAAATTCAGCACCAGGTATGGTTGCGTGTTGCCATGGGGTTGGTTGCTGCCGGCGTTCCCCACCATGGCGGGATTCATCGCGGTATCCGGACTGGCTCCGTATCCGGATACCCCTCCGCCCGGCACCGCGGTGTTCGACCCGGCGTTGGCGTTTCCGTTCGAATTTGCGTTTACCAAGTGATTATGTGAGGGCATTGTTTGGGTGGTGATGGTTACCGATGCGGCACCACCCGTCTGGCCCTGAAGGTAGGTCCCTCCACCCTGCAAGGATCCGAAGTGCAAGGGCACGCGCCCGCGCAGGTCGGGGAGACCAAAAGTGCTCTGGCCGTTGCCACCGTACATAGTTCCAAGCAGCGCAAACAGGGCAGCGTTCTGGCTGATCGACAAAAGTTGACCGTTGCATTGCGCCCAGCCTTTCGGTGCAAAAGAAAAAGAGAAGAGGCGGATCTCTGAGACATATTGATCGGACATTCGTTGTTCCTTTCCTAGTCGCGCGGCGCTTAATTTTGAGAAGGGAAAATGCCGTAGAGCGCAATGATGTACGTGACACATTGGAACGGCATCAGATTATCGTGCGGCTGGCTTCCGCCGGTGTTCGAAACGGTAGTCGGGAGCAATTGGGTGGTGGGAGTCGCGGTCGAAAACAGATCCTGGCCTGCGCCGTAGGTATTGCCGATGGGAGTGCTTTGCCCGCCGGTGGACGCACCAATCGGCGCGTGCGAATGAGTGGGCAGCTGGCCGAGGATAAGCGTCACCGACTCAGTTCCGGCCCGTTGCCCAATAACGTATGTGATCCCGTCTGCACCGGTTCCCTGGTGGACGGGAATCCGACCACGCAGGTCCGGCAATGCGAAGGTGTTTACGCCGTCTCCGCCATAAGTGGTGCCGATTAGTTGATACAGCGCCGGGTTGCTTGATATAGACAGCAGGGAACCGTCGCAGAACGCCCATTCATAGGGCGCGAAAGTACCTCCGAACAGGCGAATTTCGCCAATATAAGGGGTCGGCATTCAAGTCTCCTGTTGACTGCTTCCGTGTTAACCGATTCCAGTTGCATCGAAAATGTACCAGTGACCGCTTCCATCAGAAAAGAACGCCACCACAAATTCATCGGCCATCGCTGAGGTGGAATTGGTCGGCAACCCGCTAAAATGGGTTGAGATGATCGTATCGCTCCCCTGAGTGTGAACGGTGATTTGCGATGTATTAATCGCCTGCCGGCTGCCGTCGGCAGTGTTATTGCAGGCGCCGCCACTACTCACGGTCCTGCAATTTGCGATAAAGAAGACCACCTGCCCAGGCGTTGTGGCGTGAGGCAACGTGAATGTTTGTGGATTGCCCGCGCTATTCCCACTGCCATTCGAGTTTTGCGTACCGCCGGAGTTGTCCACGATGTAATACATGTGGGTGTCCGTATCGGAAATGGTGGTCCCTCTAATCAATCCCTGGATGGAGAAGACATTGCCTGTTGGGCCGTTCGCGCCTTGGGGACCAGTGCTGCCGGTAGTGCCTGCGGGACCTGGATTGCCTTGAAGTCCTGGAGAACCCGTAGCTCCCGGAGCTCCCGTCGGACCGGCTGAACCTGGCGGGCCAGGGTTGCCTTGCGGACCTTGCCCACCTGTTGGACCTGCCGATCCGGTCGCGCCGGCTGGCCCGGTCGGACCCGTTGGTCCGGCCTGCCCGGCCGTGCCTGGTGCGCCGGTAGCCCCGTTAGCACCGGTTGGGCCGGTGGGGCCTTGAGGACCTGTCGCGCCGGTCTGGCCCGCAGCTCCGGCCGACCCGGCGGGTCCGGCGCTGCCGTTAGGCCCAGTTGCGCCAGTTGGTCCGGTCGGGCCCGTTGGACCTGTTGCGCCAATGCTGCCTGCTGGTCCAGTGGGGCCGGTCGCGCCGGTCGGTCCAGTGGGTCCGGCTGCTCCCTGGGCACCTGCGGATCCCTGCGCGCCGGTCGAGCCCGTCGGGCCATTCGGCCCCATTGCGCCTGTGCTGCCGGTTGGGCCGGGGGCGCCAACTATTGAGATGATCAATTTAGCGGGATGGCTGGTTGCCGTGTTCTCTTTCGTATTAAGCAACAGAGCCGTGCTCCCGCTTCCCGTGATCTCCAGACCGAAATTCGTGGCTGGACTCGCAAGCCAGGACTGAACCTGAGCGGTCACATTGACGAGCGCGAAAGAATTCGCCGTACTCACGCCGACGCTCGCAAAGGGACTGCCCGTTGTCGCGGGCTGAGTAGCGAACGTAACGGTGTTCTCGTTCCACGGAGAAGTCACAACGGTGAAGTTCAGCGTTCCCCCGGTGGTCACCTGGTTTGCATACACCTGGAGATAAGCGACACTGACCGTCGCACTTGGTGAAAATTCCGAAAGGTCGAATTGTACGAGCCCTGCGTTTCCGGGCGCAATATTCAGTGTTTGCGCCCCGGTTCCTGTGTTGAAGTTCGTCGTGGGGGAAGCGGAGCTGATGGTTACATCACTTACGGTAGGAGCATTCTGAGCCACCAGGCCAGGAGCGATGAACGAGCCCGCTGCCAACAGAACGATTGCCGGCGCGATTGATGATTTGGTTCTCACTATCATTCTCCTTTTCATCGTGCCGCTCACTGATTTGAAGTCCCGCTGCTGTCGCAACTGGAGCTGGTCGGGCTTCCACCTATAACACGGGTCAGGTACCACAGCGACGATCCGTCGCTCACGAACTCAGCGGCCACCTCAACCGTACAAGAAGAGGCTTGCCCTTGCGAAGTGTTGAAAGAGTTGTGGTTAACTATGTGGTCCCCAAAGGCTGACTGGGCATTAATGGTGATGTTGTTGGAATTAGATGTCCACGCTGACGCGTTCTGAATCAGAATGAGTTTACCCGCCGCCGAGCTGTTCGCTCTCGGCAGTGTGATATTGCCATTGCTGAGCAGGATGGCACGAGATTGATCGCTACCGCTGATGATTGTGCCCGACGAAACCGGCCCTTCGATCCTCCACAGATTCGAAAACGTCGCGCCTGCCGCCCCTGTAGGTCCGGCTGGACCTTGACTGCCGGTCGAACCTGGGGCGCCCGGATTGCCGGTGGAACCTTGGAAACCGGCTGGGCCCGTAGCCCCTGCCGGACCAGTCGGCCCTTGGGGACCCGTACTACCCGTCGGACCTTGCGCGCCAGCTGCTCCCGCCGCACCTGGATTGCCGGTGGGACCTTGCGGACCCGTATTGCCGGTCGCGCCAGTTGCTCCTGCCGCACCAGCCGAGCCTGCCGGGCCTGATGGTCCGGTGGCTCCGGTTGGCCCTGTCGGCCCCGTCGGGCCCATGGCGCCAGTTGGTCCGGGAGATCCAGTCGGTCCGGCGGGACCCGTTGGGCCCGTCGGTCCGGTTGGAGCAGAAGCGCCGCCGGGGCCGGCCGCTCCGGCTGCTCCGGTTGCTCCGGTAGGCCCCAGTGCGCCGGTCGGCCCTGTCGGTCCTGTAGGTCCGGTAGGTCCAGTTGGGCCCGCAGCGCCCGCCGAGCCCGTCATGCCCGACGCACCCTGCGGTCCGATCAGCAGGATGGTCAATGTTGCCGGATGGCTGGTGCTTTGATTCTCTTTGCTATCGAGCACAATGCTCGTTGCAGCCTCGCCCGTGATGATGAAGCCGACGTTCGAACTCCCATTGAGCCAGGCTGCCACCTGGGCGGTGGCATCGACTTCGATGTATTGATTGGCAATGGCTACCGGAATTCCGGATTGAACCGGTGCGCCCGGCACAACCCCGGAGCCGCCGTTCACTGTGCTTTCGGACCAGGACGGCCCGCTGGCAGCGGAAACATCGATCGCGCCCGCGGTGGTCACTTTATCCACAAAAAATCGCAGCGTCGCTGAAGAGACATTCGCGCCGGTAATACCGGCCGGCAGTTTACTCAGATCAAATAACAGCAAACCCTGCGCATTACTGGCGCCGCCGATGTTGATCGCTGTGGCGGCGCCGTACGGATTCGGGTCTCCCGGATTGATGTAAGCATCGCCGGCGAGCGGGGCGGTGTCCGCCAGTAGTAACGCGGGGAAGAGCAGACCCAGGGTCGCCGCGGCTGTTCGTAAGATTTTGATTTTCATGGGCGCCCTCCTCATTGCGACACCAACAAGTACCAGTTGTGGTTCCCATCCGATACAAACTGCGCCCAGTTATCAGGGATTTGAACCGAACTACCCGCTGGAAGCGCGAGAGAGCCCACGAGCAGTTTGTCACCCGAACCCGCCTGATATGCAACGTATGCGCCAGTAAAGGGATCGGTGGTGAGTACAGCGATGACTTTGCCAGCTGTCGTGGCAGGCGGAAGCTGGACATTGTATTGAGTGATCGAGTCATCGTCCGCTGTGTGGAGCAGAAAGAAGTGATTCGTCGTGTCCGTCGGCAAAGTGATCAAAGTGGCGTCGTTGGGCGTGTTGTGCAAGTCCGAAATCGGATAGCTGGTGTTGTTGAAAACGCCCGGAGGCCCGTTGGGTCCAGTCGGCCCCGCAGCCCCAGGTGAGCCCTGCGGTCCGGTTTGCCCAGTGGCTCCTTGCGGCCCGGTGGGTCCTCTTCCACCAGTCGCACCCGCCGCGCCCACCGCGCCCGCGGGGCCGGTCGATCCGCTCGGCCCAGTGGGTCCCGTTGGACCAGCTGGTCCGGTATTCCCCTGCGCACCAGTCGGCCCTAAAGGCCCTTGGCTGCCCGTGTTGCCGGTGGGCCCTGTCGGACCTGCGGGGCCCTGATTACCGGTGTTGCCGGGCGGTCCCGTTGGACCGGTCGGACCCGTGGGCCCGGTGCTACCCTGCGCGCCGGCCGCTCCCGCAGCGCCTACCGCACCGGTCGGCCCCGTAGTTCCGGATGGACCAGTGGGACCGGTCGGACCCGTAGGTCCTGCCACGGTTCCCGTCGGACCGGTCGCGCCCGTCGGACCGGTCGGCCCTGTCGGTCCCGTCGGACCTGTCGACCCGCTAACGCCCGTCGCGCCCGTGGGGCCCGCCGGACCTATCAGATTGATCTCGAGGACGGCAGCATGGCTGGTCGTCTGGCTTTCCTTTGAATCGAAGTAAACCAGCGTCGAAGCAGCGCTGGCCTGCAGCAGGAATCCGTCGTTGGGCGTTCCATCCATCCAGCTCTTCACCTGTCCCGTGACGTCGACCGCGATGTACGAATTGGCCGTCGTAACCGGAACGGCGCCAGCCACCAACGTAGAGGGAGTGGGAAACCCGGAGCCGGTCACGGTGGACT
>Ga0335083_10004219_pt1 | contig 18381 bp, 23 predicted proteins | sample Lox_Sample_42_FD_206716 | JGI IMG/M metagenome (GOLD analysis project Ga0335083, IMG submission 206716) | Soil microbial communities from Loxahatchee National Wildlife Refuge, Florida, United States - Lox_Sample_4.2 | ecosystem: Environmental > Terrestrial > Soil > Wetlands | place: USA...
TGACGACGTGCGTCTGATCGCGTCCGTGACGACAATCGGCGAGTACAACGCGTCGGTCAACGCTGCGCTGAGTACCCCGAAGCCCGCACTCGCCAGCAACCCACCGCGTCCGAAGGCGCCACCACTCGATCCGGCAGACGGCGAGGAAGTGTCGCTGCACGATCTCGCAGCCGAGATCCTGGCAACGCACATGTCCGAGCCGTCGTCGAAGCGCGCCGGCAAATTGCCGGCTCACAGCAGCGCTCCGCAGCGGGTGCCCAAAGAGGCGGCGAACGATGCGCCGCCGGCGCGCACGCCGCATCCCGCACCGAAGCCCGCGAGCCTGCCTGGGCCACAACCCAGCACGCCCGAGCGCGGCTTGAACGGCGCCGCGAAGCTCCCTTCGATCGACCCGCACGCGAAGGCACCTCCGAAGCCGTCCGTGAGCACGGCAGCGCCGCGCCCGACGCCGCAGACCGGCGCCGCGCAGGCCGACAAGCCATCGCCACCGGCCCGCCCATCCGAATCGGCGCCGGTCCGGGAGATCAGGGAGGCGCCTCAGGCCATCGCACCTGCGGCGATCACGAAGCAGGCGCCGAAGGCAACGGCGCCAGCCCGCGCAAGGGAGCCGCCACCTAAGGCGTCCGATGCGCCACCGCAGCCGATCGGCGCGCCGCCGCCGAACGCGAGATCCGCGCCAACGGCCACGCCAGAGCCAAGCACACCAGAACCCGCCAGGATCAGCGGCGAGCCCGCAACTTCGCGCATCGATGTGCCCGAGCCGGCGCACAAGCAGGCGGCAAAGGCATCGCCATCGACGAGTGTGCCGGACGCCGCTGCAAAGCCTCCCGCCGCTGCGACCGCGGGTGCGCGCGAAGACGCGCTGCCGGCCGCGGCGGATTCATCGCGGCGACGCGGAGGATCGGAGCCGCCGATGCTGACGGCCGCGTTGCCGAGGAAGTCGGGTTCCGCTTCAACCGCTGCGGCATCGGCCGCGGGCGTCGCAGCTGCAGCGCCAGTCCTGATGGCGGACGCGATCGCTCGTCCGGGGCGCAAGCGGACGAATGCTCGGACCGGAACCCCGCTGGCCGAGTCTGAGGCGCCGCGCTTGCACTCGCGCGAGCACACGGCGACGACCGCCGCTGACGCGCCCGCCGTACCGCTCGCGCCTGCGACAGCGCCGGACCCGAGCACGGATCTGCTGTCGTTCGACTTCGTGGAGCTGGTCGAATTGTCCGAGCCGGCAGCCGTCGCTTCAGCTCCGTCAGCAGGCACCACGGACAACCGGTTCGACGCGCCCTCTCTTGCAAGCGCGGCTCCGGCCGAATCGCCGTCGTCGTGGCAGCTGGCCGATCCGCTGCATCCGGCTGCGCCAGACGTGGCCCCCTCTTCGAACGGTGCGCCACCGGTGTCGCTGGACTCGATCAAGTTGGCGTTAGCGCCGGCCGACAGCTCCGACCGCCCTTGGGCGTCGGCGCTCCTGGACCTGCTGGCCGATGATCGGCCGGATACCAGTGCGCCACGAAACGCGTCGGCCGCGGCAACGATCGGTTCCGCAAAGTCATCGGTATCATCTTCCATCAACGTGCACATTTCGCGCACGTCATCTGCGGAACACAAGAGTTCGCGATCGACCAAGTCTGACCATTCGCCGTCGAGGTCAATGCCAAAGCCGGTCGTTCCTTCAATCGACGCGCGTCCGCCGGCAGCCGATCGGACGCCGCCGGCACCCGTCACGAGCAGCCTTCCGTCCCGGACCGACGCCGCGCTCGTCGGGAAGGCAAGCAGTGCACCCATCAATGCGCCGAAGGGAGCGGCAGCTGCTTCGCTGAACGGCGCAACCGGCGCAGATCCGTCGCCGTCGGTAAGCAGAGCACCGGCGTCGGTCCCGGCGCCCGCCGCGATTGCGTCGCCCGTCGTGAGCTCACCCACGAAGGCCTTAGTCGGCGCGTCTCGCAACGCCGTGCCCGCGCCGGTCGCGCCGGCATCGACGCCCGTGCATTCCGCGGCGGCGACCGAGACCGGTTCGCGCGCGCCGGCGCACACTCCGGCTCCTTCGAAGCCCGGCCCCGACAAGCCGGACTCGGCGTCAGTGAGCACGAAACCGGCCTCGGCTGGCGGTAGGCCGGGCTTGGCTCAGACGATTTCCGCGCCGACCAAACCCGCGGCGGACGCCGCAAGGACGGCACCGACTGCGATGCCGGCGGCACCTTCGACGGCAAGGTCGGGCGCTATCGCCACAAAGCCTGCACCCGTCGTGACCTCGACGCCGGGTAAGCCGGCACCGCCTGCGGCAAAGCCCGCTGCGACGCAAAGACCGGCATCCAGCAAACCCCCGACGACCCCGCCCGCGGTTGCGAAAACTGCGGCAGGGTCGCCGGACGTCCGCCCTGGGCCGCCGCCGTCAATCGACAGCACGCAGACGCTGCGCGCGCTCGTGCTCCCGCCGGAGGAAGAGGAGGGGTCGGAGAAGCTGCTGGTGATCCAGCTTGCCGTTTCCGAAGCCGAATTCACGCCCGAGGCCGTGCCAAACCTCGCGATCTTCGAGGAGTTCAGCCTCTACAGCGCCGTCGGATACGAGAGCGGAAAGGTCATGCATGCGCTGAGGCTGGGCTTCTTCACGGCCGAAGCCGTGGCCGGATACTTGCGCGCGTTCTTCGAGTCGGCCGCAGTGGCACGCGTCAGCGCGGCCGAGCGCGAGCGTTTCGGCACACGGCGCATCGCGGCGCGCAAGGAAACGGGCGAGACTGGCGTGCACGCGGCAATCGAGCTCAGCAGCGCCCCAACGGCGCCGACAACCTCGTTGGCCGATCTCACCGCCCGCACCCGCGGCGCCTCGAGCGCGAACTCGGCCGGCGGGAATCCGCGGCGGTCGAACCGCTAGCGCCTGCGCAGCCCCGGCGAGCGCGCTCAGGCAGTCAGCTGTGCCGGGCGATCGAGACCCTCGCCACTCCACAGATACAGCGCGAGCAGTGGTGCGGCGAACGTGCGCATTGCATGCGATTCCCCGGGGCGGTGCACGATGCAGGACCCGGGCGTGCGCAGGACGTAGTCCCCGACCCCACACTGCCACTCGGCTTCGCCCGACAATGGCACATACAATTCTGCCGCCGCATGGCGGTGCGGCGGGTAATGCGTCTCGGGCCCAAGCAGCAGTACGCCGCACGCCAGTGTCGCGCTCGGGACGGGTCCGGCCAGTCCGCAGATCTCGCTCCATCCGTAGCGCTCGAGAAATGCGTCGCTCACGTCATGCTCCGGATGCGTCTGGCGCCAGGTGAGCCCGGTCGCCGCCTCGGCGACGGCGTGGGCGAGCGCGGCATGGGGCCCTGGCAAAGCGTGACGCGCGGCCTGCGCAAGCCAGCCGAGCACGCTCAATGATGACGGCTGCTGTGGGCGCAGACGATCGGCCGTGGGCCAATCCGCGAACACGGCCGGCAAAGCTCTGGCGCACGACTGCTCGAGCACTGTTCGTGCTGCATGGAGCAACGCCGCCACATTTGCCATCCCCGGAAGCACCGCTTGCGCTCGCCTCCGCCGATCGTAATTCAGCGGGCGCCGTCGCGCTGGGGATCGTCGACTCGACGTCGCTTACGGTGTCGAGTGCAGATCGCCTTGCAGTGCCGCAGTGCAGCGGTGACCTGCTACCACCCCGTCGTCGACCCGCGCGCAATCGGCCTCGTAGACGTCGGTGCGACCGGCGACCACGAGTGTCGGAGGCAGCGTCGCGATTGGCTCAACGTCCGGCGCCGGAGCCAGCGTCACCGTCACCGTCACCGTCGGCGCCGCAGCTCGGTGCGCGCCTCCGGAGAACAGGAGTCCGATGCCCGCGAGTGCACTTGCCCAGACGGCGATGGTGAGCCCACCGGTCAGCCATCGCTCATCGGAGGCCAGCCGAATTCCAGTCATGCTGTTTCATCCGTGCGACCGTGACCGGCACAGGCTGCCCGGCCGGACGCGCAGCGACCGTGACGCCGCTTCAGGATTCCCCTCGGTTGCGCTCCGCTCGGGCGGCGGTCTGGCTGCAACGACAAATCTGTGAGGTCGGTCGCGAATTATGCAATGTCGCAGAGCAGCGCAAGCACGCAGGTGCGTCGCGGCAATCAGGTGGCATCGTGGAATATGAGCCCTAACGTGTAACGCTCGCCGCGGCGCAACCGACTCACGCCGTGGCGCATCCGAACGCGGTACGGCCCTCGGGTTCCGAACGCCGGCCGCTCATTGACGGCAAATATCACGGCCTCTCCGCGTCGCAACGGAACGACGTCCACCCGTGATTGCTGGCGCGGGCGCTGTTCGGTCAGCACGAATGCGCCACCCTCGAAATCCATTGCGGGCTCCGACAGAAGCACTGCGATCTGCAGCGGGAACAGCTGGGCACCATAGACGTCCTGGTGCAGGCAGTTGTAGTCCCCGGCCCCGTAGCGCAACAGCAGTGGCGTCGGACGCGTCTGACCTGCCGCGTGACAGCGCGCGATGAATTCGGCGTGCGTCACGGGAAAGCGCGCCGGGCGCGCGAGCGCTTCCTGCCACCGGTTCGCGATCGGCATGAGGTGTGAGTAGAAACACGCCCGCAACGCCGCGATCGACGGCGGCAACGGATAGGCGAAGTACCGATACTCGCCGCGTCCGAAGCCGTGCCGGCTCATGATGATTCGTGACCGAAAGCCCGCTTCCTCCGCATACAACGCCCGGAGCGTCGCGCATTCGTCGGCTTTGAACAACACGCCGGCCCGGCTCGCGCCAAACGCGTCGAGCTCGGAGCCGATTCGTGCCCAATCAAACGCCTCTGTCCGCGCGAGCATCCGGGGATGGGAACGGTGCGGCGGACCGAGCGACGTGCTCGCTGCGCGATCGGACTGCAGGTGTCGGGCGTTGAACATGGCGGATCATCCGGCGCTGGAGTGGGACTGGCCGTGCATCCTATGGTCGCCGCACGCGCAAACACACTCCGAATCTTGCGCGCCACGCTGGCGCGAGCGGTTCCGACGGCGGTATCGGTTAAAGTAAGGACTGGCTACTGTCAGCTGCTGGAGTCGAACTCATGCAATTCCCGGGTCTCTTCAGGCGGGTTGGAATGCTGCTGTGGGCGGGAATCGCATGGAGTGCGACGGCCTTCGCGGGCACGACGCCGCCCATCGGCCACGTCTTCTTGATCGTGCTCGAGAACAAGGACTACGCCGCGACCTTTGGCGCCAGCTCGCCGGCGCCGTACCTCGCGTACACGCTGACCCGCCAGGGTGTTCTGCTGACGCAGTATTACGGCACTGGGCACTACAGCCTCGACAACTATCTCGCAATGCTGAGCGGCCAGGCCGCGAGCCCCGAGACGCGCGACGACTGCGAGAGGTTCGCGGACTTCGTGATGACCGGCACGACTCCCGACGGCCAGGCAATCGGGCACGGATGTGTGTACCCCGCGACGGTGATGACGCTCGCCGACCAGCTCGATGCGGTCCACAAGTCCTGGCGCGGATACATGGAGGACATGGGCAACGACCCGGCCCGTGAGCCGGCGACCTGCGCACATCCCGCCGTGGGCGCCGCTGATCCCACTCAGTCGGCAGAGCCGCCATCGGCCAGCGTACCGCACGGCGATCAATACGCGGTCCGGCACAACCCGTTCGTGTACTTTCATTCGATCATAGATTCGCCGCGATGCGCGACCAACGTCGTCAATCTCGCGCGCCTGCGCAAGGACCTCGCTGCGGTGCGCACAACGCCGAACTTCGCGTTCATCTCCCCAAACCTTTGCAACGACGGCCACGACGCGCCGTGCAAGGATGGTGCGCCCGGCGGACTCGAGTCGGCCGACGCCTTCCTGCGCACGTGGGTGCCGCGGATCATGGCGTCGCCGGCGTACCGCCGCGACGGACTCATCATCGTGACGTTCGACGAGGGTGACGCCGAGTTGCATCCGATCCCGGGCGGCGGAACGTTTGCGCACTACCGCGGCGAGAAGTGCTGCAACCAGCAGCCTGGCCCGAACATCGGCACGTTTCCCCAGACCGAGCGTGATGGCGACTGGACGACGCTGTTCGACGATTTCGGCGGCGACCGTATTGGTGCCGTGCTGCTTTCGCCGGCACTGAAGCGCGGCGTCACGGCGTCGACCCCCTTCAATCACTACTCGCTGTTGAAGACGCTCGAGGATCTGTTCGCAACAGGCGAACATCTCGGCTACGCGGCGCAGCCCGGCCTGCTCGGTTTCTTCGATGCCGGCTCGGACGTCGCGATTCACCGCGCGCATTGAATCGTCGGCGCCATTCGCGACCGTCCGTGGCGCCGGTCGCGCGTCTTTGCGGTTCTTTTGATTTGCTGACACCAGCGCGCCGCGCTGTCGGCTATCGTGCCTACGAAAGAAGCACGGCGCGCGCCATCGTTACTCGAGCAACACCCCGAGGATAACGGCGTGACGTCGCCGCGCTCGCAACGAACGGTCGTCGCGCCGAGCGCCGCGAGAATCGTCGCCACGCGCGCGCTTGGCGCAGTGGATCGGAAGGGCTTCCATGAAGACGATGGTGACCGTCCTGCTGCTCGTCGTGCTGGTCGGCGGGGCATCGGTCGCGTGGGCACGTGGCCAGAAGACGCCGAAGCCGCCCGATGAGGACAAGTCGCGGCCGGCTGCTGAATCGGTCGGTTTCGACGCCGACGCCGCGACTCAGGTGCTGGTGAAGAGCAGTTCCGGCGGGGTGCAGCGCATCACCGCCAGGGAATCGAGCGACGCAAACCAGATCGGCCGCATCCGGGCGACGTTGCGCAAGATTGCCGACGACTTCGCAGGCTACTACGTGACGGAAGCTATGCAGGCGCACGGGCCGGCCAGCGCCGCGCTCGCCACGCTGGTCACGACCGAGCCCGGTTCACTACGAACCGAATACTTAGAGATCCGCGGCGGTGCCGAGGTGCGCTACACGAGCGACGATCCCAAGATCGTCGCGGCTCTTCACCAGTGGTTTGCTTCGCTGTCGGCCGATCGTGCGACCGATACTCCGCCTGCGCCCAACCGGTCGATCATGCTGACCCACTGAGGAACGCCGGGTCGGCCGCTGCGATGGACCCGGCCGCAGGATCAGGGCGCGACCGCCTGCCAACCGCCGAACAGGAACGTCAGTGCATCGGGCAGCCGCTTGGCCCACGCGTCCTCATTGTGAACCGCGTCGGGATCGATCACCACCCGCAGATTCGTATCGTCGTAGCCGGCCGCTCGGAAGTTCGCTTCGACGTTTCGCACCAGGCCGATGAGTAGAGCGGCTATCTTCGGATCGTCCGCCTCACGGCCTCCGAAGCCGATGAACACCTTGACCGGCATCGCAATCAGCGGGCTCGTATCGCGAACCAGCTGACCCATGCCGACCCACAGCGTCGGGCTCTCGATGAGTCCGTAGCCGAAGTCGTTGGGGCGTGCGAGCAGCGTATAGAGTGCCGCGACGCCCCCGTACGACGAGCCGCCGATGCCCGTGTTGGCGTGACCGCGCAGCGTGCGGTAGTGCGCGTCGACAAATGGCATCACCTCGTTGGCCAGAAAGTCGGGGAACCGTCGGCCTGCGGGCTCCGGCATCTTGGGATTGCCGACGAAGTCCTTGTACGGAAGATACTCGTGCGCGCGCTTCTTTCCTGCGTGATCGATGCCAACGACGATCAGCGGCGGCAACGCCTTAGCCGCGACCAGTCGATCGACGGTCTCATCGACGCCCCACTCGCGATGGCTGACATCCGAGAGGCACGCATCGAACAGGTTCTGTCCGTCGAGCAGGTAGAGCACCGGGTAGCGGCGCTCGCCGTTCTCCGCCGACTCGTATCCGGCCGGCACGAGGACGCGAAGCATGCGCCGGTTGCCGAACACCCGGCTCGCGAACGAATGGACCCGCACGTCGCCCGTCACAGTCGAGTGGCACTGGGGCTTCGCGGCGGGCGATGCCGCCGCAACGCACGGCAGTCCGGCGAGACCGAAGAAGACTAGCGCAGCGGCTCTCATGCGACACATAGAGCCGGGTCGATCGACGCCGCCCAGGCCAGCAGTCCTCCCTCGAGGTCCGCGGCCCCGGTCAGGCCATGATTGACGGCGATCTGGCAGGCGCGGCTGCTGCGACCGCCGCTTCGACACACGAACACGGTCGTCGCGCCGTCGTCCCACCGCATTCGCTCCACCTGGCCGAGCGGAACGGACTGCGCGCCGTGCAGGTGGCCGGCCGCGAATTCATACGGCTCGCGAACATCGATGATCCGCACCGGCGCGCCGCCGGCCGCGGCTGCGCTCAGCAGCGCCGCGAGTTCGGCCGGCGCAAGACGCCGGTGGCGCGCTAGTGGCGCAGAGGCCGCGGTATCCACGGGAGCGAGGATGCTTGGGTTTGGACCGCAGACCGCGCAATCCTTGCGACGGTCGAATGCAAACTCCTGAAATCGCATCTCGAGTGCATCGTAGGTCAGCAGACGGCCGATCAACGGCTCGCCGCGCCCGACGATCAGCTTGATCGCCTCGGTCGCCTGAATCGCGCCCATCACGCCCGGCAGCACGCCGAGTACGCCCGCCTCCGCGCAGTTCGGAACGATGCCTGCCGCCGTCTCCGGAAACAGGCAGCGGTAGCAAGGTCCGCGACCGGGAACGTACGTCATGGCCTGGCCTTCGAAGCGATGGATCGCGGCACTCACCAGCGGTCGCCCGGCGATCACGCAGGCATCGTTGACGACATAGCGCGTTCCGATTCGATCCGTGCCGTCGATGACGACGTCGTAATCGCGCACGACGGCGACGGCATTGTCAGCCGTGACGTCGCCCTCGTGCACAAGCACGGCGATCTCGGGGTTCAAGGCTGCCAGGCGGCGACGCGCGGCGACGACTTTGGACGTGCCGACGTCGTCGCTGTCGAACAGCACCTGGCGCTGCAGATTCGAGAGTTCAACCCGGTCGCCATCGGCGAGACCAAGCGTGCCGACGCCAGATGCCGCGAGATAGAGCGCGGCGGGCGCGCCGAGTCCGCCGGCACCGATGACGAGTACGCGTGCCGCACGCAGCCGCTCCTGTCCCGACGCGGCGACTTCGGGCAGCGCCAGGTGACGGCTGTACCTCGCAAGTTCCGCCGCGCTCAGCGTCATAGGCTTAGCCGCCGCTCAGCGCGCAGATCAGATGCAGCACCTGATTCGCGCCGACCTGCGCGTTGAGGTCGCGCACCTCGTGGGTATCGATGAACAGCCGGATGTGCGGGCGGATGCCGTCCTGCTCGTCGATCATCCGAAACCTCATGCCCGGATACCGCCGATCGAGATCCGCGAGCAGCTCCGCGACCGTCGCACCACGGGCTGCGACCGAGGCCGCACCACCGGTATACGAGCGCAGCGGACTCGCGATCCGTACCGTGCAGTTCATCGCCACAACCCGCTACGCCGCGAAGGTGACCGAATAGATCTCCGGCAAGTGCATCGCGATGCGGCGCCACGAATCGCCGCCGTTGGCGCTGCTCCAGACCTCGCCCGCGGTCGTGCCAAAGAAGAGCCCCGGCTGCGGACGCTGGTCCGCACACATGGCCTGTCGCAGTACCGTGAACCACGCCTGTCCGGCCGGGAGCCCGTGATCCAGGCGCCGCCAGCTGCGACCGGCATTGCGGGTAGCGTAGACGGCCGGCTTGCCGGCCACGGACGTGCGCGGCCACACCTTGGTGCCATCCATCGGGATCACCCACGCCGTGTCGGGATCCGAAGGATGCAGGACGATCGGGAAGCCGATGTCGCCGACCGACTTCGGCATCGCGCGGCCGATACGTACCCAGGCCCGTCCCGGCCGATCGAGCCGATAGATGCCGCAATGGTTCTGCTGGTACAGCCGATCCGGGTTGAGGGGGTGAATCGCGACGCAGTGCGGATCGTGGCCGAATTCGACGTTGGGGTCGGGGAGGAAGTCGGCCTCGATTCCGGCGTTGAGCGGAGCCCAGTCACGCCCGCCGTCCGTCGACTCGAAGACGCCGCCTATGGAGATTGCAAGGTACAGGTGCCGCGCGTCGCGCGGGTCGACCAGGATCGAATGCAGGAACTCGCCGTCCGGCGTCGCCAAGCCCGCCGCCCACTTCGCATTCATCGGATGGTCATTGAAGCCCGCGACCGGTTCCCAGTGATCGCCGTCGTCGACCGAGCGGAACAGGCCGGCCGGTGCCGTTCCGGCGTACCACAGCCGCGGCTGCGTCGCGTGCCCGGGCGTCAGCCAGAATACGCGCGCGACCGCGCGTGACTTCTCGCCGTCCGAGGTCTTGCGAAACGCGGGCGGTTGCGCCGCCTCGGTCCATGTACGGCCGCGATCGACCGAGCGATACACCGTCGGGCCGAGGTGGCCGGTCTTGGCCGCCATCAAGAGCACCTTCGGGTTGCGCGGATCCTGGACGATGTGGTGAATGATGTGCCCCAGAAACTGCGGGCCACTCAATCGGTATCGCTGGCGTCGCGCGTCCGGGCGCAATGCGAAGGCTCCCTTGCGAGTCCCAATCCAGAGTGTCGCAGCCATGGCCGCAGCATTGCCGCGCCGGAGGGGTTCGTCAACCGCGGTGCTGGTGCGGCGCAACACGCATCGGCATCGGGTCTCGATACGCGCTAGAGTTCGCTCCTGCGCTCTGGCGGGCGCCGACAACAAATCGAAAGGGGGACGCCATGATTACGTTCGCCCACCTGTGGCTCGCGATCGTCGGCTCGGCGGTGGCCGTGTTCGTGCTGAGCAGCCTCGTGCACATGCTCCTCAAGTGGCACAACTCGGACTATCGGGCCCTGCCAAACGAAGACGAGGTACGCGCGGCGATTCAGAAATCGAATCCGTCGCCCGGTCAGTACGTCCTGCCTTACTGCCCGGACATGAAGCAGATGCAGACGCCGGAGTTCCAGAAGAAGTTCGTCGACGGCCCGGTCGGCTTCCTGATGCTTCGGCCGCGCGGCAGACCGAACATGGGGCCGGCGCTCGGCCAGTGGTTCGGCTACACGCTCGTCGTGTCGCTGTTCGCGGCGTACATCGCGTCGCGCACGCTGCCGGTCGGCGCACCATCAATTGCCGTGTTTCGCCTCGTCGCGACCGCGACGTTCCTCGCCTACGCGGGCGGCGCCGTGCCGAACGGTATCTGGATGGGCAAGCCCTGGCGCAGCGTCGCGAAGGAACTCCTGGATGCCTTGATCTACGCCGTCGCGACCGGATGCGTGTTCGCTTGTCTGTGGCCGCACTGAAGGGCCGTAGGAGACGCCCCGCCACGGGCACCGGTCGACCGCAAGCGCCTGGCTGGCGCCGCGCGGAGCGTGCGCCGTGAGGCTCGTCGTTCGCCTAAACGCAGCGCTCATCGTGCTCTTCGCGCTCGCGGTGGCGGTGCTCGCCATCGAGACCTCGACGATGCTGCGCGCTACCGCGCGTCGTGAGGCGTTGCGTGAAGCGGGACTCATGATGAGCAGTGCGCTCGCGATCCGTGGCTACACCTCGACCGAGATCGCTCCCTTGCTCGGCGAGGCGATGCAGCACACGTTCCTGCCGCAGAGCGTGCCGTCATACGCCGCGACCCAGAATTTCCTCACACCGCACGCAGAACACCCGGAGTACACCTACAAGGAAGCCACGCTGAATCCGACGAATCCGCGTGACCGCGCCGCCGACTGGGAGGCGGACATCATCCAGCAGTTCCGCAACGATCCGAAGGTCACGGAAATGTCGGGCGAGCGGGACACGCCGATGGGCGCTTCGCTGTACCTCGCACGGCCGATCCGTGCAACGGCCGACTGTCTCCCGTGTCACGGTCTGCCCAACGCGGCGCCAAAGACGCTGCTCGAACGCTACGGAGGGAACAACGGATTCGGGTGGCAGGCCCGGGGAGGTGATCGGCGCGCAGGTCGTGTCGGTGCCGTTCGCCACTGCGACAGACAAGGCAGACCGGCATTTCCGCTCGTTCCTGTTGGCGGTCATCGCAACGTTCGCGGGAGTGCTGCTCGCGGTGAACGTCGTGCTGCAGGTACTGGTTCTGCGACCGTTGCGCCGCACCGCCGAGGTGGCCGACCGGCTGAGCCGCGGCGAGGAGCAAACCGGCGCGTTCCCGGAGGGGGCAGGCGAGGAGATCACGGGTCTTGCGCGCGCATTCGAGCGGATGCGCATCAGCCTCGAGAAGTCAATGAAGTTGCTGGATTCCTGATCCGATGCGTCGCGACGTATTCGTCAGCTACTCCCAGGCGGATCGCGAGTGCGCGTTCGAGCTCGTCGCACGGATCGAGGCCCACGGCATCCCGACCTGGATTGCGCCACGCGACGTGTCGCCCTCGGCCGACTGGGCCGCGGAGATCATCGACGCGATCGCCGCGTCGCGCGTCATGGTGCTGCTGTTGTCGGCGAGCAGCAACGATTCGCCACAGGTTCGTCGCGAGGTCGAGCGGGCGGTGAACCGCCAGGTGCGGATCCTGCCGTTTCGCATCGATGACGTAATGCCTTCGAAGAGCCTCGAGTACTTCCTGAGCGCGCAGCACTGGCTAGACGCGTTCCCGCCGCCGCGCGAGCCGTACTACCGGCGCCTTTGCGAGACGCTCGACGCGGTGTTGCGCGCGGGCGATCGGGAAGCCCTGCCTGCCGCGATGGCGACTGCTCCAGCGGACCGGTCGCGGCCGCGAAGCGGGGAACGACCCAACCCGCGCGACGCTGTGCAGCTCGCGCACATCGAGGCGCAGCTTGCGCTTCACGTCGGGCCTATTGCGCGGGTACTGGTTCGGCGGGCCGCGCAGACGGCCGGCAGCACCGATGAGCTCACCGCTCGTCTCGCCACCGAGATCGATTCGGAGCCGCGTCGGAGGCAGTTCATCAGTGCCTGCCGGATTACGTAGGAGGAGCCGATGTCACGACGCTTGATCAGTTCGGGTTCGACGTTCGAAGAACGCATTGGCTACTCGCGCGCCGTTGTCGACGGCGAGTGGGTGTTCGTCTCGGGCACGACGGGATTCAACTACGCGACGATGTCGATCGCGGAGGACGTCGTCGCGCAGGCCGAACAGTGCTTCGTGAACATCGGTCATGCGCTGCGCGAGGCGGGCGTCACCTTCGCCGACGTCGTTCGCGTCGTCTACGTCCTGCCAAGCGCGACCGACTTCGAGTCCTGCTGGCCTGTGCTGCGCCGCTATCTCGGCGAAGCGCGCCCGGCGGCTATGATGATCTCGGCCGGGCTCCTTGACCCGCGCATGAAGATCGAGGTCGAGGTCACGGCGCGCAGGCGCTCCGGCACGCACTGACCCCGCCGGCCGGTGGCGGGCCGAAACGAGCCGCCCGATGTCGCTCCGGGAATGGCGTGCCGGCCGGTGCCGTTGCTATGCTGCCTGCGCTCGAGGTGCCGGCCCGCGTCAGGCGGGTCGGAGAATTGGGAAGCCGGTCGGAATCCGGCGCTGCCCCCGCAACGGTAGTGGAGCGACGAGCTTGGCCTAGACCACCGGGTCCACAGGGACCTGGGAAGGTGCCAAGCCGGTCTGACGAACAGTCGGACTGCTCCAGAGCCCGGAAACCAGCCTCGGGTGGTCGGCCGATGGATCGCGGTGGGCGGTCGCTGGCGGCGCGTCGCTCCCGGTGAACGGATCACGCGCTTCCGCACTCCCCCGAACCCGTCGGCCTGAGGTCGTCGGTCAATACCACGGGGAGTAATCATGGTGCAGAAGCAACAGGAGTGCCGTTCGTGCCAAAGCACGACGGTGGTCCGTCATGTCGCGTGAGGGGGTCATGGTCGCGGCGCGCGAACGGGCGCGGCGCCTGCAGGCGCTTCTGGGCCCGCAGACGCCGGTGCTGATGGGCCAGTCGCTCGTCGTCCTCATCGAGCCGCGGCGAGAGACAATTGCTGCCGCCCCGGCGGCTGCGGCCAACGCACCGGCCGCAGATCCGGTGCCGGAGGCCGCGACCGCCCGCGACGGCGGACGCTGAGCACCCGCCGCGGGCGGTCGGGTAAGCTCCTAGCCTCGCAAGCGCGGAGGACGGCAATGGATCTCGGCATTCGCGGCAAGCGGGCAATCGTCTGTGCGTCCAGCCACGGCCTCGGGAAGGGTTGCGCACTCGCGCTCGCCGAGGCGGGCGTCGGGCTCGTGATCAACGGGCGCGATGCGGCGGCGCTCGCGGCGACCGCAGACGAGATCCGCCACACGTGCAACGTCGACGTGACGCCGGTGGCCGCGGACCTCTCGACCGCCGAGGGGCAGGCCGCGGTGCTCGCGGCCTGCCCGCACCCGGACATTCTCGTCAACAACAACGGCGGCCCGCCGTTCAGGGATTTTCGCGAGCTCGACCGCGCGGCGATGCTGGCCGGCGTGACGATGAACATGGTGACGCCGATCGAGCTGATCCAGAAGGTCATCGACGCGATGGCGGAACGCGGCTTCGGGCGGATCGTCAACATCACATCGATCAGCGTCCGGATGCCGGTCGGGGGCCTCGACCTTTCAAGCGGAGCGCGGGCGGGTCTGACGGCGTTCGTCGCCGGCGTCGCGCGCGGCGTCGCGCACCGCAACGTCACGATCAACAACCTGTTGCCAGGCTCGTTCGATACGCGGCGCCTGCGCCAGGGATTCGCGGCCGCAGCGCGACGTTCCGGTCGCAGCGAGGATGTCATCGTCGCCGAGTCGCGCGACGAGATTCCGGCCAAACGCTTTGGGAACGCCGCGGAGTTCGGCCAGACCTGTGCGTTCCTGTGCAGTGTGCACGCCGGTTACATCACCGGCCAGAATATCCTGATCGACGGCGGAGCATTCCCCGGCGCATTCTGAGGCCGTGCGCTACGGCGCACTCGCCGCCTCGAGACGCCGCGCGGCGTCTGCGGGCAGCGTCAGCCGCGCCGCGGCCATCAGCTCCTCGAGCTGCGACACGCTGGTTGCGCTCGCGATCGGCGCCGTCACGCGTTGCATGAGCCAGGCGAGCGCGACCTGGCCGGGCGTCGCGCGCAGGTCCGTTGCCACGCCGTCGAGCGCTGCGAGGATCCGCATGCCGCGAGGGTTCAGCATGCTCTTGACGCGCGTACCGCGCGGGCTCTGAGCCAGATCCGCTTCGGACCGGTACTTGCCGGTAAGGAAGCCCGCCGCGAGCCCGAAATACGGAATCACGCCGATCTCCTCGCGTGCGCACAACGAGGCGAGCTCGCCCTCGAAGGCGGCGCGCTCGTAGAGGTTGTACTCCGGTTGCAGGCTCTCGAATCGCGGCACGTGCAGGGTCGCGGCCGCGTCTATCGCGCTCCGTAGCCGTGCAGCCGTGAAGTTCGACGCACCAATGGCGCGCACCTTGCCCTGGCGGATCAGGAGTGCGAATGCTTCGAGCGTCTCCTGCTGCGCCGTGGACGGGTCGTCGCGATGCGCCTGGTACAGGTCGATGTAGTCGGTACGTAGTCGGGCCAACGATCGCTCGACGGCCCGGATAAGGTATTCCTTCGAGAGCCCCTGTTCCGTCGGCCCCATTTCCATGCCGGCCTTGGTGGCAATCAGGATCTGATCCCGCCGACCACCGGCGGCAATCCACCGCCCGATGATCGTCTCGGATTCGCCGCCCACATGACCCGGTGCCCACCGCGAGTAGACGTCGGCGGTGTCGATCAGGTTGAAGCCCCCGGCAACGAAGGCATCCAGCAGAGCGAATGACGTGCGCTCGTCGGCGGTCCAGCCGAATACGTTGCCGCCAAACGCCAGCGGCGCGACCTTTAGGCCCGATCGGCCGAGCGGGCGGAGCTTCATCCGGAGCACTCCTGGAAGCGATGGGTCATTGACACTACCGGTCCCGCGCCCGCGAATCCACTGCACCCGTGGCAAGCGCCAATCGACATCCCGCACGAGCGCGCGTGTAATCGACTGCCTGCTTCGGTCGCGGCCAGGCCACAACCCCGGAGGGACGGTCGATGGGAAAGTCTGCGTTGCCTCTGGCGCGCGTCTACCAGCTGCTCGAACCGGGTCCGGTGGTGCTCGTCGCGACGCGGGCCCCCGAACGCCCCAACGTCATGGCAATGTCGTGGCACCTGATGATGGAGTTCACGCCCCCTCTCGTAGGCTGCGTGCTCAGCAACCGCAACTACTCCTACGAGCTGCTGCTCAAAACGCGCGAATGCACGCTCAACATCCCGACGCGCGCGCTGGCGCGCGCCGTCGTTGGATGCGGCAACGTCTCGGGTCGGCGGCGCGACAAGTTCGCCAGTTTCGGGCTGACTGCAGTGCCGGCTCGTGCCGTCGCGGCGCCGTTGATCGCCGAATGCTATGCGAGCCTCGAATGCCGGATCGCGGACACGACGCTCGTGCGGCGCTACAACCTGTTCGTGCTTGAAGTCGTCCAGGCCTGGATCGACCGCTCCGTGCGGCGGCCGCGGACGATCCATCACATGGGGTACGGGAGATTCATGGTTGCCGGCGACGTCCTACGTCTGCCGTCACGGATGAAGTGACCGCAGGCCGCGAGCCCCGCCTCACGGCGTCGGCTCTCGCAGCAGATCCGAGAACGCCCGGGCGAAGCTGTGCGCATCGCCCGGCCAGCGCGCCGACACGTAGTTGCGATCGCGCACGACCCAAGCGGGGCGATCATCGGAGCCGCTGTCGCGAAATAGCCCGCTTGACTTGCGAAAGTGATCGGGCGCTGCTGCGGGTACGTCGAGGAAATCATCGGGCGAAGCGAGCGCGCGCGTCACTTCAGCTTCTACGCTGCGATACCCGTCCGGTTCACCGGGCTGCTCCGCATACGTGCGGTAGTAGCCGGGATCCCAAACGCGCCCGGCGTAGCGCATGGTCGCGAATGCCGCCCCTTCGAGCCGCCAGGTGAGCGCGGTCGTGCGACGGCCCCACAGCACCGAGCGGCCGGTGCGCTGCGACCGGCTGCGCGCGGCGAGCACCACACCGTGGCAAATCGCGCCGACCGGCTTGTTCGCATCGAAGAAGGCGCCGACGAAAGCCTGCAGCGTAGGATCCTCGAGATACGCGCGCATGCCTCTAGCGCGGTGCCCTCCCGGCAACAACAGGCCGTCGAAGTCTCCGACCCGAAGTGCGTCGTAGCGCAGCGGCGTCGTGAAGGCCGGGTCGCGCACCAGCGCTGCATGCGCTTCGCGCGCGTCGCGATTGGCCCGCAGCAAGAGCCCGAGCGCCTTTACGCGGCGCACCACGGGAATCGCGCCCCACAGGTCAAGCTGCTCGCCGGTCAACATGAGTTCGTCGGCGACGGCGGCCGCGCCACTCGGCGTCGCGAACGCGACGCGGTGGCCGGCGCTCGTCAGTACACGCCAGCTGACGGCGACCTCCGTCGGGTCGTAGTCACGCTCCGGCAGCGGGATGAGCACTCTGGCTGCGCGCGGGGCCGGCACGATCGCTTCGTCGTTCACGACGACCATCATGGACGCTCGCAACCGGACCGCCAAGGGCCGCTGCGAGAGGCTTGATTCCCTTCCTCGGACCACCCAAGCTCGCCGGGGCGCAGGGGAGAAACGCATGACGACCCGCCCTCGGGCGACCGCGACGGTCAAGCTGAACGAGCCGCACGTTCGCGTGTTCGAGTACCGCTTCAGCCCGGGGGCCGAGACCGGGTGGCATCGCCACGAATACGACTACGTCGTCGTGCCGCTCGCGGACGGCGAATTGTTGCTTGAGGAGCCGGGCGGCCAGACGCGGAAGGCCCAGCTGCGGGCGCATCAGCCGTACACGCGGCTGGCGGGCGTCGAGCACAACGTAGTCAACGCCAACTCCTACGAGTTCGCATTCCTGGAAGTCGAGTTGTTGCACCGACCCTGACGCATGCGCGATTCGCGACGCCCGGCGCGGGTCGATGCGGTCGCAACGATGACCGAGCGCGAAAGTCTTGCGGCAAACGCCCTCGGCCTGGGTGAGTCGGTCGCGATGGGAGTCGCCGGCACTGCACCGGCGTTCAGCGCAGCGGCGACGACGACCACACTGATCGCTGCGGTTGGCGCGCTGTCGCCGGCCAGCCTTCCTTAATTGCGGCATCATCATGTTCGGCGTCACGCTGGCGTTTCGGCATCTCAACCGCGCCGACCCGCATGCCGGCGCCTCGTACGCCCGGGTCGACAAGGCCATCGGGCCGATCCTGGGCTTTCTCGCCGGCTGGTCAATGCTGGTCGCGTCGGCATTGTTCTGCGTCGGCGGCACGATTCCGGCCGCGGCCGCGACCGCAACGCTCGAACTCCTCGCGCCGGGTCGCGCGGGCGACCCGTTCACCGTGACGCTGGTCGCGGCGGCCTGGTTGCTCGCCGTGAGTGCCGTTGTCTTGAAGGGCATCAAGCCGGCGAGCTATCTGCAGGTCGTCATGACGACCGCCGAGGTCGGCATCCTCGTGGCCGTGATCATTGCCGCCCGGCCCAAGTTCGGGTCGCATCCCGCGCACGCGCTGTCCCTCGGCTGGCTGTCGCCGACCGCGTTCACGCCGCAGCTGTTCGCCACCGGCGCGCTAACGGCCGTCTT
>Ga0335083_10004222_pt1 | contig 18378 bp, 14 predicted proteins | sample Lox_Sample_42_FD_206716 | JGI IMG/M metagenome (GOLD analysis project Ga0335083, IMG submission 206716) | Soil microbial communities from Loxahatchee National Wildlife Refuge, Florida, United States - Lox_Sample_4.2 | ecosystem: Environmental > Terrestrial > Soil > Wetlands | place: USA...
CTGCAGAACTTCATGGTGCAGGCGGGCGGCGACCTCTTCGTCGCGGGCAAGAAGGGGAACGCCAGCTGGGTGGTGGGCGTGCGCGACCCGCGCGGCGGCCCGCGCGACATCATCGCCCGCATGCCCATCCAGGACCACGCGTTCTCGACGGCCGGCGACTACGAGCGCGGCTTCGTGCTGAACGGGCGCCGCTACCACCACATCATCGACCCCAAGACCGGCTATCCGGCCACCGCCTCGCGCGAGGTGACGATCTTCGCGCCCACCGCGTTCCTGGCCGACGCGCTGGACGACTCGGTCTTCATCCTGGGTCCCCAGAAGGGGCTGGCGCTGGTCGAGTCGTTCCCCGACTGCGCGACGTTCATCGTCGACTCTCACAACCAGGTCTGGATGTCGAAGTCGCTCGAGGGGAAGCTCCAGCGCACGGCGGCGCCGACGGACGGCATCTAGCCATGCGCAACACCACGGACGTCGTCGTCATCGGCGGCGGGATCATGGGATCGGCGGTGGCCCTGCGCCTGGCGCAGCGGGGCGTGCCGGTGACGGTGATCGAGCGCGGCATCCCCGGGGCCGAGGCGTCCAGCGCCGCCGCCGGCATCCTGGGCCCGCAGATGGAGGCGGAGGGGCCGGGACCGCTGCTGGAGCTGGGCCTGCAGAGCCGCGGGCTGTACCCGGCGCTGGCCGCCGAGCTGCGCGAGCTGACCGGCGTCGACGTGGGGTACGACCGCTCGGGCGTGCTGGCGGTGGCGTTCGACGAGGCCGGGGACAAGGGGCTGGAGGCGCGCCGCGCCTGGCAGGCGGCGCGCGGCCTGCGGGTCGAGGCGCTGTCGGGCGAGGCGGCCCGCAAGCTGGAGCCGGCGCTGGGGCCGGCGGTGCGCGCGGCGCTGGCGTTCCCCGAGGACGCCCAGGTGGTGGCGCGCGAGCTGGCGCGCGCGTTCTCGCAGGCCGCCGCCGTGGCGGGCGCCCGCTTCAGCACGGGCCGCTACGTTCGGCGCGTGCGCATCGAGGGCGGGCGGGCCACCGGCGTCGAGCTGGACGGCGAGACGCTGTCGGCCGGCGTGGTGGTGGTCGCCGCCGGGAGCTGGTCCGGCCTGGTCGAGGGGTCGGGTGTCTCGCCCGCCGTCGTGCGCCCGGCGCGCGGGCAGCTGGTGTCGATCGAGACCCGGCCGCCGCTCTTTCGCCACGTCGTCTCGGCGCCCGGCGGCTACCTGGTCCCGCGGCGCGATGGGACGGTGGTGGCGGGCAGCACCGTCGAGATGGCCGGCTTCCACAAGCAGGTCACGGTCGGCGGCCTGGCCGCCATCCTGACCCTGGCCCGCACCCTGGTGCCGGGGCTGGCCGACGCGCCGGTCACCGGCTCGTGGTCGAACTTCCGCCCTTACACCGAGGACCACCTGCCGGTCCTGGGCAAGACGCCGGTCGAGGGGCTGGTGCTGGCCACCGGCCACTACCGCAACGGGATCCTGCTGGCGCCCATCACCGCCCAGATCATCGCCGAGCTGGTCGCAACCGGCCGCTCGCCCGTCGACCTCCGACCCTTCAGCGTCCAGCGATTCGGCGCCTAAGGAGGGCGTTGCCGAAAGGCAACGCTGAGCGAAGCGAGCCTTTCCCGCGAATGGGGGGAGCCGCAGGCTCGGCGGGTGGGGTCCGGACCTCTCCCCGACCCTCCATGCTTTCGCGTGGAGAGGGGGAGTCCCCGCGGGTTGACCCGCGCGCGGGGAGGCGCGACGCTGACCAGCGTGGCCTCGAGCACGGCTGGTCACCGTGGTTGGCGCGCTGGCGGTCCTCTTGCCGCCGGTCGGAGCGATCGCGGCGACGGAGCCCGACTTTCACGTCCGGCTCCGCTACGAAGTCGCTGGATCGGTCGGCAAGTGCTGGGACGAAGGGGAGTTCCGGCAGAGCGTTGCCCGCCGCGTCGGGATGGATCCCTTTCGCGACGGCGCCGACCCGCTGGTGTCGATCCACGTCGGCGGGAACCCACACCGCGTCAACGGCCAGATCGAATGGCTGAAGACCGACGGGACCAGGCTGGGCGAGAGCACGTTCGTCGCCGAGGACGGCGATTGCGTTCGCGTCCTCTCCGAGATGAGCTTCGCCGTCAGCCTGCAGATCGAGCTGCTGCGACCCCATGGCTCCGCTTCGGCCGGCTCCGGAGCCGCGCCGCCGCCTGCCGCCGCCGGCGCCGCACCCCCTTCAGCCGCGGTCTCTCCGACGGCGACGCCCGGCGCTGCCGGTCGGGCGCCCGAGCCCGCACCGGCCAGCGCCAGGATCGAGGCTGAACATGCCTCTCCGGAGCCGCCGGCGCGCTGGCCGATGTGGCTGGGCGTCGGACCGTCGCTCGCCTGGGGGACGTCACCCTCGCCGAGCGCCAGTGTCCGGTTGTTTCTCGGGATCCGGCGCAACGCCGTCTCGACCGAGGTTGGCGTGGAAGCCAGTTACCCGTCGACCGCTGTGCAATGGGACGGCACCGGGTTTCGCCAGACGCTCATCGACGCCAGCGCGGCCGTCTGCGGGCATCGCCGGGGGCTGTCAGCCTGTCTTCTCGGGAAGGCCGGCCAGGTTCGCGTTTTGGGGCTGGGTGTCGATGCCCCGCGGTCGCCGACCGGGGTCGTGGCGCAAGCAGGCGTCCGCGTGGCGGCGACCCTGCAGCTCGGCGTCCGCTGGTTCGCGACCGCGCGGCTGGACGCGCTCGGGCTCTTGACGCCGTATACCGTGGACCTGAACCGGACCGGGGTCTGGCAGATGCCCTGGGTCGGTATCCTGGCGGGCGTCGATGTTGCAGCGCGTTTCCGGTGACAAGACCCGTTCCCTCAGGCAATTCATGAATGGGGATGTGCTGCGCGTGAAACAGGCGGGCCCGAGACCAGTGCCGCGCGAGACGATCGACGATCCCTGCCGGGACGCCTATCAGTGCGAGCTGGACTACATCCTGCGGACGCTCCAGCGCCTGGGCGTCGATCGCCACGACGTGGAGGACCTGGCGCACGAGGTCTACCTGGTCCTCCGCCGCACCTGGCACGAGTACAACCCGACCCGCACCCTGCGCTCGTACATCTTCGGCGTCGCCTTCCGCGTCGCCTCGTCACACCGGCGCCGCTACTGGCGGGAGGTGTCGTTCGCGTCGGTCGAGGCGCCCGATCATGCGCCGCGTCCCGACCAGGCGCTCGATTCAGCGCGGGCGCGCGCGTTGGTGCTGGCGTCCGTCCAGCGAATTCCCCTGCTCCGGCGGGCGGTCCTCATCATGCACGACCTGGACGAGATCCCGATCCGCGACGTGGCGGCCACGCTTCAGATTCCCCTCTTCACGGCGTACTCGCGCCTGCGGAAAGCGCGCCGCGAGATGGAGATCGACCTCGCCCATCTTCGAACAGGAGGGTCAGCTCATGAAGGGGGATGACCCAACGCCTCCGCCCGCGCCGTGGGTCGAGGCCCTGCTGGTCCATGAGCGGATCCCTCCCGCGCAGCCCGATCTGGTTCGGGCGCGGCTTCTCGCGCGCGCGGACGCGGCGCCCCGCGACCCTTTCGCGGCGCCGGCTTCGCGCGGCGGCCCGGCACGGCCGTGGCAGCGGTACGCGGTGGCCGCCGCGGGCATCACGCTGGTGGCCGGGGCCGCGGCGGCCTTTCAGATGATGCGGCCGGCCTCCAGGCTGGCGCTCTCGGCGCAGCCGAGCGGAGGACCACCTCCACCCGCTTCACGTCCCTCCGACCCGGACGACGGGCCCGCGATCGCGGCGTCGCCGAGAGCCGCAGAGCCGGCCGGGTCGGCGCCTGGCCCGCGGCGCCGGTCGTCCATGGCGGACAGGCGCGAGCTCGGGGTGGGAGAGATCGAGCTTCTCGAGCGTGCGCGCGCGGCCGATCTGCGCGGCGCCTACACGGACGTGCTCGCCGTCCTGGCGGAGCACGAGCACCGGCATCCTGCGGGGCGCCTGTCGGAGGAGCGCGACGTCCTGCGCGTGAAGGCTCTGGCCGGCCTCGGGCGAGGGGCTGAGGCCCGCCGGGCTGCCGCGAGGTTCCGCCAGCGATACCCGAGGAGTGTTCTGCTGCCGAAGATCGACGAGATTCTCGCTTCGCTGCCGTGACGCTGCCGCGCCTCAGGCCCTTCGCTGTCAGAGCCATCGGGGGCCTCTTGCTCCTGGCCGGGTGCGGCCAGACGCTGGATGCCGGTTCCGACACCCACGGGCTGCTCCCCGTCGACCAGCGCAATCAGGTCGTCATCAGCAACGACGGCTGCGGCAACTGGCAGGGCCTTTACGCCGTCCTCTTTTCCAACTCCGGCGGTCCGCCGCTGGCCGGCATCACGGTGAACGCCAGCGGTTATGCCGCCGACCTGGGAGCGAACTTCTCGGCCTGGCAGAACCTGGTGACCGCCGCTCGGTCCAGCGGCCTCCAGGGCATTCCGGACCCGATCATGAGCGTCAGCTCGCCGCTGGTGCGGCCGGCGGACGGCAACATCGACACGACCACGCCCAATCGCTCGGCGGGGGCCCAGGCGATCGTCGATCTCTCGGCGCGCTTCAGCTTGCCGTATCGGCCCATGGTCGTGGCGGTCGGCGGGCGTCTCACCGATGTGGCCGACGCCTACCTCATCGACCCCACGGTGACGGATCGGGTGGTGGTGATCGCGGCGCTCGGCTCGCTGGCCACGAAGGGCGGAGTCATGGGGGCTCCCAACGGCGAGCTCGATCCCTGGGCGGACGCCGTCGTGGTGGCGAAGTTCCGGTACGTCCAGGTCAGCCAGTTTTACGACCCGACCACCGACGTTCCCTCGTCGCTGCTCGCCAGCTTGCCGATGAATCCGCTGGGCGAGCTGGTCGCCGCGCAGCAACCGGCCGTCACCAACATGATGAACCAGGCCGATCAGGTGTCTGTCATCCCGCTCGGTCTCCCGTCTTTCGTCACGGCCGTGGAGCGGGTTTCGCCGGACCCGACGGTGGCGTTCAGCCCGACCATCGGGCCATCGCTGGTGCCCGACGCGAACGGCCACATCTGGCTGGTCAGCGGCGTCGATTCCGCGCTGGCCAACGCGCGCCTCGCGCAGATGTTGCAGGACCCGACGATCTTCGGTCGGTAGTTCACGTGAAAGAAAACGTCGGTCCGGCGTAACAAACCGGGGCCTCTTCCGGCATTTACTGTCGATGAGGATCAAAACGTTGCGCCTGATTCTGGCGTTCTCATTCATTGCCGGATGCGGTGCGGGGAGCGGATCCAACGGCTTGGGCGGCAGCGGCGGGTCCACCGGCACCGGCGGAGCGACCGGCGGCGCATCGGGCGGCGTCACCGGCGCGGGCGGCGTCACGCCCGGCACGGGCGGGCACGTCGCGGGCACGGGTGGGCAGATGGCAGGGACGGGTGGGCAGGTGGCGGGCACGGGGGGCTCGAGCGCCGGCGGCATGGCCGGACAGCCGTCAGGGGGCGCGTCGGGCGGCGCGGGCAGCGGCGGCGCGGCCGAGAGCGGGACCGGTGGGGGCGCCGCAGGCGCCAGCGGCGCGCTGCCGACCAGCTACAGCGTCGAGAACACCGGCGCCGACTGTCCCCAGGCGCCCGCGCCCCCCGCGTTCAGCGCGCTCACCAGCATCGCCAACCTACCCGATCCGTTCCTGATGATCAGCGGCACCCGCATCAGCAAGATCGCCGACTGGCGCTGCCGGCGCGCCGAGATCAGCTCCCAGATCCAGTACTGGGGGACCGGACCCAAGGGGGCGCCCCCCGCGGCGAGCAGCCTGACCGCCACCTTCTCGGGCAGCAAGCTGACGGTGACCGTGACCCAGGGCGGCGCGACGATCACCCTCAGCTCGACGATCACCACCCCCAGCGGGTCGGGCCCGTTCCCCCTGGTGATCGGGATGAACACACCCACCGGCAGCCTGCCGACCAGCCTGTTCAGCGGGGTCGCGACGATGACGTTCGACAGCACGCAGCTGGTGTCCGACGGCTTCAACGTCACGCGCGGCGCGGGAACGTACTTCACGATGTACCCGGACAGGAACACCGGCGCGATGATCGAGTGGGCCTGGGGGGTCAGCCGCCTCATCGACGGGCTCTACGCGACCGCCAGCCAGAACAAGATCGACCTCGGTCGCATAGCCGTGACCGGGTGTTCCTACCAGGGGAAGATGGCGCTCTACGCCGGGGCCTTCGACGATCGCATCGCGCTGACCATCCCCGAGGAATCGGGCGGGGGCGGGGAGGCGTCGTGGCGCTTCGACGCGACCCAGACCGGGACCGAGGACCTGGACCACGCCCAGGGGACCGCCTGGTACGCCTCGAACCTGAAGCAGTTCACGAACGCAGACGCGCCCAAGCTGCCGTACGACCAGCACGAGCTGGTGGCGATGGTCGCCCCGCGGGCCATCCTGGCCGTCGAGAACACTGGCATCGACTATCTGGGGGCGCAGGGCGAGAGCGTCTCGATGCGGGCGGCCAAGGAAGTCTACAAGGCGCTGGGGATCCCCGACCGCCTCGGCTACACGCAGACGCAGGCTCCGGCCCACTGCTCGTTCCCGACCTCGGTGCAGGGGCCGGACGTCCAGGCCTTCGTCGACAAGTTCCTGCTCCAGAAGAGCACGGCGAACACCAGCATCGCCCGTGACGCTTACAACACCGATCTCACCAAGTGGGTCACCTGGAGCACGCCGGCCCTGCAATGAAAAAGGCCGTTCTTCTGTTGGGTCTGTGCGCAGCGGGTTGTCGCGGCGGCGCCACGGTGGGGAACGGCGGAGCGGCCCAAGGGGGAAAGGGCGGGGGCGCGGGCGCGGGCGCGGGCGGGGCGACGGGCGGCGCGCCGGCGGCCACCGGCGGTCATGCGAGCGGCGGCTCCGCTGGCGCCGCGATCGCGACCGGCGTCGCCGGGATCGCGGGCGGGGGTGGCGCGGGGGCGTCCGGCGGCGTGATGACGACCGGCACGGGCGGCACCGGCGGTGGGGCCGCAGGCGTCGCCGGGACGGCCGGGGCGCGGACCAGCGCGTACAACGGCCTGCGCGGGCAGGACTTCGACAGCGGTTGGAAGTTCAACCGGGGCGACGTCTCGGGCGCGCAGAGCGCCAGCTTCGACGACTCGTCATGGCGGAGCCTGGACCTGCCGCACGACTGGAGCATCGAGCTCCCCTTCGACTCCAGCTCGCCGGCCGGCGCCGGCGGCGGCTATCTGGACGGCGGGATCGGCTGGTACCGCAAGACGTTCACGCTCGACGCTTCCGCCGGCGGCAAGCGGATCCTGATCGACTTCGACGGCGTTTACATGAACAGCCAGGTCTGGATCAACGGCACGTCGCTGGGGACGCGGCCGTACGGCTACTCCACCTTCGAATACGATCTGACGCCGTACGTGAAGGTCGACGGCAGCGCCAACGTGCTGGCGGTCAAGGTCAACAACAACCAGCCCAACAGTCGCTTCTATTCGGGCAGCGGAATCTACCGGAACGTCTGGCTGGTCACGCTGGCGCCCGTCCACGTCCCCTGGAGCGGCGTCAGCGTCTCGGCGAGCGTCAGCGGCGGGGCGGCCACGGTGTCGGTGGCCACGCAGGTCGAGAACCTGTCCAGCGCTTCAGCCTCGGTCGTCGTCACGACGACGGTCAACGCGCCGGGCGGCGCCGTCGTGGCGTCGAATGACAGCGCCGCGACCCCAGTGGCCGCCGGGGGGACGTCCACCGCGCAGGCCAGCCTGCCGGTCTCGTCCCCGCAGCTCTGGTCGCTGGACACGCCCGCCCTCTACCAGGTCCGGGTCGACCTGAAGATTGGCGGGAGCGTCGTCGACAGCTACGTCACCCCGTTGGGGATCCGCACCGCCACGTTCAGCGCGACGACCGGCTTTTCGCTGAACGGCCAGACCATGAAGCTGCGTGGGGTCAACCTGCATCACGACCAGGGCGCGCTGGGCGCGGCGGTCAACTACCGGGCGATGGAGCGGCAGGTTTCGATCCTGAAGGCGATGGGGGTGAACGCCATCCGCACCGCCCACAATCCACCCGCGCCCGAGCTGCTGGACATCACCGATCGCCTGGGCGTCCTGGTGCTCGAGGAGGCGTTCGACACCTGGACGCAAACCAAGACCGCCAACGATTACGGCCTGTACTTCAAGGACTGGGCGCAGCGGGACATCCAGGCCATGGTGCAGAGGGACCGCAACCACCCCAGCATCATTCTCTGGAGCATCGGCAACGAGGTCGGGGGCTCGACGACGACCACTGCCCAGAGTTTGAAAAGCTGGGCCCTGGCGATGGACGGAACCCGACCCGTGACCTGGGCGTCCAACAAGATGGCCGGCCCGCACGTGTCCGAGGGGGACGACCGCGACGTGGCCGCGCTGCTGGACGTGGTGGGCTACAACTACGCGCCGTACGCCGGCGACTACGACGCCGACCACATGTCCCATCCCACCTGGAAGCTGCTGGGGACGGAGACGTCGGCCGCGGTGCGAAGCCGCGGCATCTACCACACGCCGGCCGGCACCATCACCAAGGCCACGTCGCAATCCAGCGCCGACCGCCAGTGCTCGTCCTACGACAACGAGACCACCACCTTCGGCGACACCGCCGAGAATTCGTACAGCTACGACGTCGCGCGACCGTTTCTGTCGGGCTCGTTCGTCTGGTCCGGGTTCGACTACATCGGCGAGCCGACGCCGTACGCCTCGTGGCCGTCCAAGAGCTCTTACTTCGGCGCCATCGACACGGCCGGCTTCCCCAAGGACGTCTATTACTTCTATCAAAGCCGGTGGACGACCGATCCGGTGGTCCACATCCTGCCGCACTGGAACTGGAGCAGCGGCACCACGGTCACCGTCTACGTCTACAACAACTGCGACAGCGTCGAGCTGTTCTTGAACGACGCCTCCCAGGGCGCCAAGACGATGTCCAGCAGCGCCCTGCACCTGGCCTGGAACGTGGCCTGGGCTGCGGGCACGCTGCGGGCAGCCTGCACGCGCGGCGGCTCCGTCGTGGCCAGCGATCAGGTGCAGACCGCCGGGGCGGCGGCGCGCATCGCGCTGTCCGCCGACCGCTCGACGATCGCCGCCGACGGGCGCGACCTGGTCTTTGTCACCGGTGACATCCAGGACGCCAGCGGGGTTCGCGTCCCGACCGCGGCCAGCCCGGTCACATTCGCCGTCTCGGGCCCGGGACAGCTGGTGGGCGTGGACAACGGCAACCCGATCGACACGACCTCTTACAAGGGGCCCGGGCGCAACGCGTTCAGCGGCAAGGTGCTGGCCATCGTGCGCTCGACCGGGACCGCCGGGACCATCACGGTCAGCGCGACCTCCTCGGGGCTGACGCAGGGGACGGTGGCCGTCACGGCGCGCTGATCACCGCTTGGGCCGACCCACGTCGCCGGTGGTGATGGCGTCGCTGCCGAACCGCGACGTGATGGCGTCCAGGGCGCGGTTCAGCTTGTCCGCGGCCGTGGCCGGCGGCGCGAACAGATCCTGCTGCGGGGCCGCGGTCGCCACCAGGTTCTGGGCAGAGACGCCGGTCAGCCGGGTGGGGCGTGGCGGCTCGCGCTCGAGCAGCCCCGCCGCCGCGCGATAGATGGTCTGGCCGTCGTCCGTCGGATGCTCCAGGGTGGTCCGCCGGGTGACGATCGCGTAGACGGAGCTGGGCTTTGCCCAGCGGAGTCGTCGCGGGAGGTTCAAGGAACCCTCCAGGGTTCCTGTCTGATCGAAGTCGGAGCGCTTCAACTTCAGCTGCACCGTCCGGGCCCGCACGCCGGCCCGCCGCAGCCGGTGCGCCACCCGCAGCGCCTGCCCGTGAACCCGCGGGCGCAGCGCCTCGACGCCGGTCAGGTCCTCGTCGAAGGTCTCCTCGGCGCCCACGCTCTTGGCGTCGCGGTCGGCGACGACCGGGCGCGGGTCGACGGCGTGGGCGCGGTCCCACAGCTCGCGCCCGCCGGGGCCGAACCGACGCTCGAGGAAGGCCGGGTCCTGCGCGGCCAGGTCGCCGACCGTGGCGATCCCCAGCGCCTGCAGCGCCCGCGCGCTCTTGGGGCCGATGCCCGGGAGCCGCGCCACCGGCAGCGGCGCCAGGAACGCCGCGCCGCCGTCGGCCGGGACCTCGAGCTGCCCGTTGGGCTTGGCCAGGTCGGACGCGATCTTCGCCACCAGCTTGCAGGCCGCGATCCCGGCCGATGACGGGAGCCCCAGCTCGCCGGCGATGCGCCCGCGCAGGTGGCGCGCGATCTCGGCCGGCGCGCCGAACAGGCTGCGCGAGGCCGTCACGTCCAGGAAGGCCTCGTCCAGCGACAGCGGCTCGTAGAGCGGCGTGACCGTCTGCAGGATGTCGAACACCCGGCTGCTCACGTCGGCGTAGACGTCGAACCGCGGTCGCACCACCACGGCGCCGGGCGCCAGCCGCAGCGCGCGCGCCATCGGCATCGCGCTGCGAACGCCGAACGGCCGCACCTCGTACGAGGCGGCCAGCACCACGCCCCGCTGGGCATGACCGCCCACGATGAGGGGGCGGCCGCGCAGGGCAGGGTCGTCGCGTTGCTCGACGGACGCGTAAAACGCGTCCATGTCCAGGTGGATCAGCGCGCGCGGAGCTTCACTCGGCGCCGCCACCGGACGTCTTGTCGGCGTCGCCGCCACCTTCGCCCGTGTCCTGGCCGCCGCCCTCGCCCTGGTCTTCACCCTTGGCCTTGCTCTTGGGGGCCGGCGCGGCCTCTGGTTCGGGCGCCTTCGGGGTGGACCCCAGCGTGAACACCAGTGAGACGGTGAAGATGAACGACTGGTCGACGGCGCCGCCCACCAGGAAGTTGTCGTTCGGCTTCACGTTGAACGAGTACCAGTAACGCCGCCATTCGACGCCGGCCCGGATGCCGTAGAGGTCGTTGAACGCATAGCCCAGGTCGATCTCGGCGTCCGCTCCCTGCACCCCGAGGCGCGGGAAGAACGTCAGCATCTGGGGGCCGGCGTGGTTGGTGATGAAGCGGTACCCGGCGTTCAGCTCCAGCGACACCGCGTTGGCCAGCGCGAACTGCACGCCCAGGCCTGGTCGAACGTAGTGGTAGATGGTGTCGGGCGTGCGCAGCGTGGCCCGGTCGGCCGGGTTGGCGGCGTTGAAGGTGAAGGCGTCCTCACCGTAGCGGACCGACAGGTAGACGTCGTTGGTGCCACCGAACGGGAACCGGTAACGGGTGCCGCCCGAGAAGTCGTGGACGGTGTTGGTGAACGAATCGCCGCTGCTGAGCGTGGACGACACGAACCCGATCATCGCCCGCCCCTCGAAGCCCCAGTTGCCGAGCAGCCCGCCCACGAGGGGGTCGAAGGGGTAGATGACGCCGCGGGCGATCCCGACCGGCCCGAACGGAAGCGAGTAGCTCTGCAGCTGATTCCCCACCGGATCGTAGTCCTGGTGGTAGCTCAGGCTGCGGTTCATGCCACCGCCGCCGACCTGGAGGTCGAGCCACGGCAGGCCGGACGGCGCGCGCGGCTCGGATTCCTCGGGCGCCGCTTCGCTCTCCATCTTGACCTTGCTCTTGCTCGGCGGCGGGGCGGCGGCCTCTTCGCCGCCGGCTGCCGCGCCACCGGCCGCCGCGCCGCCAGCCGGCTCGCCGGCCGTGCCGCCTGACGCCTCTGCGCCGGCCTCTTCTTCGCCGGCCTCCGGGGCCGACTCTTTCTGGTCCTTCTTGGCGCCCGACGGCACGTGGCCGCGGCCGATGTCCGCTCCCAGCTTGCGCCAGAAGGTCGCGCCCACTTCCGCGGCCAGCTTGTGCGGGTTCGCGCCGGCGAACGTCGCGTCGCCGAGCACCGAGCCCTCGCCACCGTCGTGAACGACCAGCTTGGCGCGCTTGGCGCTGACGTCACCCGTGACGATCGCCACAAGCGCCAGCTCCTTGGCGACGGATTTGATGCCGTCGTCCGAGTCCAGCGATCCGCCGCTGCTCGCGACCGCGGCCTGCATGTCCCGCGAGCGCACCAGCGCGTAGCCGTGCGCCTTCAGGACCGCCATCACCTTCTTGCGAACCAACGCCTCCTGGGCGCCGTTGAACTTGGGGACGCCCACGCGCTTGCCGGCCGCCTTCGCTTCGCAGACCATCACGAGCGAGAGCAGAGCCACCAGACATCCCGTCCCGATTCGTCGAGTAAAGACTGTAGGAGTCAAAGCGGGACTGATTATCTCCGTAACCGCCTCCGCACAAAGTGTTTTGTGTAGGTCGGTTTGCGACACCCGCTCTCTTTTTTGGCCCGGGCCGGGCTGTCGAGGCGCAGATCGCCGCCTGCCGGCTTCCCCGTCGGGAAAGCCGGAGCGGCGCCGCGCCTCCTCGTTGCAAGCGAGAGCGGTCGATCTATTGGAGGTTCATTGCGTGCCGCTGCAACGAACGCTCAATGAGCCAGCCTCAATGCGATCATTGATTGGCGAGCATCGAGAAGTAGTTGGTCAGGCACTGAATCCCGGTCGCGTCGAGCAACGGCGCGATCTCCGGCATCTCAACGCCGCAGGTGTTTGGCGCCGTCGACCAATTCGTCTGGATCTTGGAAACAGCCAGGCCCGCCACGGGGTTCGAGTTGGCGATGATGTAAGGGTCCGGGTAGCTGCCGCACATCGAGGCGCCCTTGCCCGCCGACTTGACGCCGACCAACCGCGAGGCCAGCCCCGAGTTGGGCGTCAGATCGAGGCCAGCGCCCAGCAGCGGGGCGCTGCTGGTGTCGTGGCAGCCGCTCTTTGCGCAGAAGCCGGTGAGGAGCTGATCGCCGGCGTTGGAGCCGCTGCAGTCTGCCGCCGTCCCGCCCGTTCCGCCGCCCGTGCTTCCGCCCGTCCCCGTCCCGCCCGATGGCATTTTGATCGATGGATCGAGGTCTCCCGGACAGCCCGAGAGCACGCAGGTTGCTGCCAGAAGCGCGCCGGCCGCACCGGCGATGGCGCTCCAGTGCAGGGGGCGCCTGCGAATGGTTCGCGGCATGGTGTTTCCTTTCTCTCTTCCTGGAAGGGGGGACAGGGGACCGATGTCCCCCGGGACTGTCTGTTTTAGCAGAAGGTGTTCAGAATTAATGGTTGGAAGTGCGCCGCTGCTTCCCCCTGCGAACCCGCCTTCCCCATCATGGCGCGGTGAGTGTCGTGGCCCAGTCGATGACACACTGTCGTTGCGCGGCCGTCAGGGCGGTCCCCAGCTCCGGCATGGGAACCCCGCACGGCACGCTGGTGCCGATCTTGTCGATCAGAAGACCCATGGCGGGGTTCGAGTTGGCCACCAGGTACGGCTCCGTATTGCTTCCGCACAGCGAGGCGCCGGTGCCGGATGACGTGACGCCGATCAAGCGCGAGCCGATCGAGGAGTCGAGGGTCAGGACCAGGCCGGCGTTCAGGACGGCGTTGCTGGACCCATGGCAGGCGGACAGTGCGCAGGTGTTCATGATGATCTGATCTCCCGCGTTACTCCCGGTGCAATCCGCGCCGGGCGCGCCCGCCCCCCCGCCGGTCCCGCCCGCCGCCAAGGCCGGCATCTTGATCGAAGGATCGATGTCTCCTGCACACCCGGTCAAGACGCCGGTTGCCAGAAGCGCGCCAAGAGCAGCGGCGAGGGCCTGTCGCGGCATGATACTTCCTCATGGGTGGAACCGAGCGGCTACTTCCCTGTCATGCTGCGCGGGTCCAGCAGCCGCGCCAGCTCGTCGGGGGGCAGAACCTTCTTCTCCAGGCAAAGCTCGCGGACGGTCTTGCCGGTCTTGACCGACTCCTTGGCGATCGCCGCCGCTGCGTCATAGCCGATACGCGGGTTCAGGGCGGTCACCATGGCCAGGCTCTGCTCGATCAGCTCGGCACAGCGCTCGTCGTTGGCTTCCAGCCCCTCGACGCAGCGAGAGGCGAACAGGCGGCTGCCGTTGCTCAGGATGCCGACCGAGTGCAGCACGTTGTAGGCCATGACGGGGATCATCACGTTCAACTCGAAGTTGCCGGCCGCCCCGCCCCAGCCGACCGTTGCATCATTCCCGATGACCTGCGCGCAGATCATGAGGAGCATCTCGGACATGACCGGGTTCACCTTGCCCGGCATGATCGAGCTGCCCGGCTGCAGGTCCGGCAGGTGGATCTCGCCGATCCCGCAGCGCGGCCCCGATCCCAGCCAGCGGATGTCGTTGGCGACCTTGGTCAGGCTGACCGCGGTCGAGCGCAGGGCCCCCGAGGCTTCGACCAGCCCGTCGCGCGCGGCCAGCGCCTCGAACAGGTTCGGCGCCTGCTTCAAGTGGATGCCCGTCTCGCGCGAGATGATCCCGATCACACGCGGCGCGAACTCGGGGTCTGACCCGAGCCCCGTGCCGACCGCCGTTCCGCCGAGCGCCAGCTCGGCGACGTGGGTGGCGGCGGTCCGGACGCGCCGGATGCTGTTGGCCACCATCTGGGCGTAGCCCGAGAACTCTTGCCCCAGGCGAACCGGCACCGCGTCCATCAGGTGGGTGCGGCCAATTTTGACAATGTAATCGAACGCCTTGGCCTTGGCGGCCAGCGACGCCTCCAGCGCCTCGAGCGAGGGCACCAGGTCGCGCTCCATCGCCTCGGCCGCCGCGATGTGGACCGCCGTCGGGAACACGTCGTTGGACGACTGCCCCATGTTGACGTGGTCGTTGGGGTGGACCGGGCGCTTGCTGCCGACCTCGCCCCCCAGCAGCTGGATGGCGCGGTTCGCGATCACCTCGTTGGCGTTCATGTTGCTGGAGGTGCCGGAGCCGGTCTGGAAGATGTCGACCACGAACTCGTGATCGTGCTTGCCGGCGGCCACCTCGTGCGCCGCCTCGATGATCGCGGCGGCCAGTGTGGGTTCCAGCTTGCCCGTGTCGCGGTTCACCTCGGCGGCGGCCTTCTTGATGAGGGCCAGCGCCCGGATCACGCGGCGGGGCAGGCGCAGCCCGCTGACCGGGAAGTTTTGCGAGGCGCGGTGGGTCTGCGCCCCGTACAGCGCGTGGGCAGGGACCTGCACTGGACCGAGCGAGTCGGTTTCGGTGCGGAGCTGATCGGACATGGTTGGTTTCTACCCCTCGAACAGGACGTCGGCGGTCAAATCTTCCGCTCCCGCCTCCAACCGCGCCCCGGACAGCTCCGCCGTGGTCTTGCGCAAGCGCTCGGCCAGCACCTGGGTGAACGCCCAGAGGAGCTTGGTCGAGAGCTGTGGCTCTTTGCGAATGATCTCGTAGAAGTCGCGCCGGCTCAGGATCAGGACGCGCGAGCGCTCTTCAGCCGTGGCGCTGGCCGAGCGCGGCTGGCGCTGGTCGATCAGCGCCATCTCGCCGATGTGCGAGCCCGGCTCGAGGTGCGTGATGAACGCGTCGTTCTTGTGCAGCCGGATCTTGCCGCGCAGGAGCACGAACATCTCGTCGCCGGTCGTCCCCTCTTTGATGATCTCTTCGCCCGGCGCGTACTCGCGGACCTGCGTGACGTTGAGGACCCGCAGGATCTCTTTGTAGATGAGATGGCGGAAGAGCGGCATCTTGCGGAGGACGTCGACCTTGCGGGCCAGCTCGGCGGCGCGATCCTCGGCGGCCGCCGGCGCCCCCTCGACCCGCACGACGATGGCCGTGATGTTGTCGTGGCCGCCGCCCGCGTTCGCCAGGTCGATGAACTTCTTGGGCAGCGCCTTGACGTCGTCGCCCTTCAGGTTGTCGACGATGCGGGGGTCGTTCAGATAGGCGTGCAGCCCGTCCGAGCAGAGCAGGAACTGGTCGCCCGGCAGGATCTCGAAGTCGAAGGTGTCCCCCTGGACCGTCTCGTAGACCCCGACCGCGCGCGTGACCGCGTTCTTGTAGGCCTTGTAGGGGGAGGTGTCGAAGTTTTCCTTGGTGACGCGGCCGCGCCGGATCAGCTCGTTGACCAGCGAGTGGTCCTCGGTCAGCTGGATGACCTGGCCGGCGCGCAGCATGTAGATGCGGCTGTCGCCCACGTGGGCGATGAACCCCCGGTCGCCGGCGATCAGCAGGGCCGAGGTCGTCGTCCCCATCCCGCGCTTCTCCGGTTCCGCCTGCCCCTTCTGGTAGATCGCCTGGCAGGCAGACTCGACCGCGTGCTCGAGCACGTTCAGGATTTCCTGCTGAGCTTCGCGCTCCCCCTTGCCGAAGCGCTCGATCGCCTCACGCCCCGCGTCGACCGCGTTGCGGAGCTCGTGCACCGCCATCTGGGAAGCGACCTCCCCGGAGGCGTGACCCCCCATACCGTCCGCGACCACGAAGAGCGAAAGCTTCTTGTCGACGAGGAAGTTGTCCTCGTTCGCCTCGCGCTTCTTCCCGACGTCGGTCGCAGCCCAGAAGGATAGCTCCATGGAAGGTGGCTCTCCCGAGCCCCAGATCGGTATCACGAAACCCGTCGCCGGCCAAAACGAATCGGTCGAGGTCCGACGTCTAGGCCCGCGAGACCCTTCTTTTTTCCAGATGTGCGCGCTTGACAGGGCAGGGCGGCTTCCTTAGATATGTTCGTCCCGCGACGGCGGGGTGATCGGGGATCGTCTAATGGCAGGACGCCAGACTCTGGATCTGGCTATCAAGGTTCGAATCCTTGTCCCCGAACGACCGAAAAACTGAATAGCTGGCCCCATGGTCTAGCGGTTAGGACGTCGCCCTCTCACGGCGAAATCTCGGGTTCAAGTCCCGATGGGGTCACAGAGCGCTCGCTCCGCTCGCTGCGCGAAAGGGGCTGCGCCCCTCTCGCGGGCTCTCCCCGGACGGGTGCTGAGGCGAGCCGGCCCGGCGGAGCCGGGCCTCCCGGTGCTGGGACCCGCGGCTGACGCCGCTCTGGCGTCGTGGCGAAGAGCTTGGCCGTCGTGCCCTCTCACCGCTTGCGGGGAGAGGGGTGGGAGAGGGGACGCCTGGTCGGCTGCAGCGGACGGCGGGGTCGGCCGTTCACCTGCGCCAGTCGCATCCAGCCAGCGAACGCCCCGCCGGACTGCTTTTCTTCCTCTTGACGAACCCGGTGCTTGCCCGTTCTTCTCGACACCGGTGCAGGTGCGGCGCTCGGTCGCCGAGCTATCCATGCTGACAGGGATACTATCGCGCCGAGTAGGCCGCACAGCTGTGCATCGGAACTCGGACTGAGCGAACGTTACTGCTGGACCAGGGGGGTCACGCCGCGCCCGCGCATGGTCGTGATGTCGACCTCCTGGTACATCGGGTCGGTAGCCTTATCCGTCTTCATGTTGGCGATAGCCGTTGTGAAAGCGTCGAACGGCGCCACTGCTGTCTGGCCGACCATCGTTGTCTCGATCGGCCAGATCACCGACGACCCAGGCACGCCGGAGCGGATTCCCATGTAGGCGTGTCCAGTCTTGGTGATGAGGACAGGCTGCATTCCCAGGAGTTCGGCTACGCTGGCGAAGACGAACGAACCGTCGATGCAGTTCGCCGAAGCGGTTTCCAGGGATTCCGTCACCCGCCGGACGTGCTGCCAGTCCGAGAAAAAGGTGGAGGTGATGGTGCTGTATGTGAGGCCCGCAGCGCGGAGAGCCTCGAAGGTCGAGAGGAGTACATCCTGAACTACGTCCTCGCTGGTGACCGTGCGAGCCCATGTGACAGTGCGGTTGACAATGTTCGAGCTGGAGTTGATGAACGCGATGTAGTATTGGCCGGAGGCGCCCAATACCCGCGAACCGTATGCGCCGGTGCCCTGCGAGGGCCACACCGCCGTCGCGGTGTTCGATGTCCCCGCCACGTATGCGCTGAACTGATCCGCCGTGAAGATGGCGACGTCGACGGCTTGGCTCGTGCAGACCGAGCAGGTCACCGACTGGATTTGCCATGCGAAGCTCTGGGCAGCTTCCGACGGCTCGAGGACGAAGGTCTCCGACGTGTAGGTCCCGCTCGGGAGAGCTACGCTCGGTCGCCAATAGGGATCTCGCTCGTAGGGGCCGTTCCACAAGGCGAAGACGCTGTACTGCATGGCAAGCCGCTGTAGCTTGTCGACGTCGGGCGCGTTCGGCTCGACGTAGACGGCCGCCATGTCCTTGAGCGTAGTTGCCGCAATCCCGTTCGCCGACCAAGGAATGTCATCGACGGGTGCAACGGCGACTGTCGTGGTCGATGAGCCGATGTCGGCACCATTCGCGTCGTGAGCGTTGGCCGCAAGGCTCGCGCTGTCAGGGGCCGTCAAAGCGTAAAGGGCCGTCTTGTCGAAGGTGGGCGTCAGACAGGCCTTCATGGTCGCGCCAGGGGTGACATTGAGGTCAGTGCTAACTGCTGCTCCGTACGCCCCGAATGAGACCGATAGATGAGCCGTCGCGGTACTTGCCCCGCTATTCGCCACTGACGCGCAGGCGAAGTCACTGGGGAAGGGCTCAGTGATCTGCTTCCCGAGTGTTAGCAGGCGTTCCTGATGGCGTGCCCGAGGCGGATGTCGATCCACCTGGATGACGGCGACGACGACGGGGCGGGCGAGATGACCGCCGTTGGCATGGCCGTTGAGGCGGGGC
>Ga0335083_10004223_pt1 | contig 18377 bp, 15 predicted proteins | sample Lox_Sample_42_FD_206716 | JGI IMG/M metagenome (GOLD analysis project Ga0335083, IMG submission 206716) | Soil microbial communities from Loxahatchee National Wildlife Refuge, Florida, United States - Lox_Sample_4.2 | ecosystem: Environmental > Terrestrial > Soil > Wetlands | place: USA...
GAATTGCAGCTTGCCGTCCTCATCGACGAAAGCGGTCTGATAGGTGAGGTGCACCCAGAGCGGCTTGGGGAAGTTGATGTTGATCTCGTTGTCGCCGAGCATGCTCTGCAGCTTGGCCTGCGTGTAGTGGCCTTCCGGATCGACCAGTGACAACAGCTTCTCGCCGTAGACGAACGGATCCTGCACGCGCATGCAGCCGTGGCTGTAGGCGCGTTTCTCGCGGGCGAACAGGTATTTGTCCGGGGTGTCGTGCTGATAGACCAGGAATTTGTTGGGGAAGTTGAAGCGGATGCGGCCCAGCGCATTGGCGGCGCCCGGCGGCTGGAAGATGTGCACGGTGCCGTCGGGGTCCTGCGTGATCTTGAGGCCGATGCGGTCGAGCGCCTCGGGGTCCTGCTGCAGCGCCGGCAGATATTCGTTCTCGACGATCGACGGCGGCACGTTCCAGGTCGGATTGACGGTGATGAATTTCATCTCCGCGCTGATCATCGGCGTCGCCTTGGCGGGTTGGCCGGCGACAATCTTGGTGTGCCAATAGACTTTGTCGTTGTTGTAGAGCGTCAAGGTGAAGTCCGGCACGTTGACGATCACGTGCGGATTGCCGAGATCGCGCGGCAGCCAGCGCCAGCGCTCCATATTGACGACGATGGTGTCGACCGGATTGGCGGCGGCACGATGCGCCGGCTGTTCGCCGTTGAGCGCGCGCACCGTATTCGGTCCGAGGTTGCCGTCGGCGTCGAGATCGGCGCCGGTCTGGAACGCCTTGACCGCGTCACGCACGGCATCGTCATAGACCGGGCTGTCCTTGTCGCCGGAAATGTCGAGTCGCTTGCGCAACGCCGCCACGCGGGCATCCTTCATGCCGGGGCGCAGAATCTTGCCGTCGCCGACGTGCACGACCGGCTTCGGTTTCTCTTCTTGCGGCGCGGCGGCCGGGCCCTTGCGAAACTCGGCGAGTTTTTCCTTCAGCGCCTTGAATTCCTGCTGCGGCGGATTGTAGCTGTCGAGCGCGGCGGCGACGTCGCTCGCCTCGGCGAGCTTAGCCAGCACCTTCTGCGGCTCCGGCGCGACCAGATCGAACTGGATGTCGGCGCCGACGCGGGTGAAATTGATGCGGCCGATCTGCGCCTGCCGTGCGTAAGTGAGCACCGAATTGGTGAATTTAATTTCGGCCTCGGCGAGTGCGTCGGGCGTGGTTGCAGCCTTGAAATTCGGCACCGGGTAATCGGTCGGATCGAGACCGACGGTATCGACCTGCGCCAGATAGGCGATCGCCGCCTTGGCGCGGCCGTCGATGGCGCCATTGCTGATCCACAGCGGCTTGTAGTCGTGCGTCTTGTAGAACTGCTCGATGCCTTCGCGGTCGGCCTTGCGCGCCACCACGCGGTCGAATTGCTTGCCGGTGACGATGTCGCGCAGCTTGTCGGCGACTGCGTTGTCGGCGTTCACCTCGACAGGCGCTGCTGCCGGCGGAGCTGCAGCGGCTTTCGCCGGCTCTGCCTCGGCAGGCGCGGCTGCCGCTTTTGCTGGCTCTGGCGCCGGAGCCGCCGCATTCGGCTTGGTATCCTTGGCCGCGTCCTTTGTCGGTTCGGCCGGCGTCGGCGCGGCGATGCCGACATCCTTGATCGTCGGAGGTGCAAGTTCGGATGTATCCGGCTGCGGAACGGCAGCCTGGATCTGCTGCTCCGTCATTTCCTCCGCCTGAGTCGGGTGGCCGGTGAGCAGCAGAGCCAAACCGAGGGCGCTCGAGGCCAAAAACCGTTCAATTTTCACGCTGTTCACCAAGTCTCTCCCAAAACTTGCCCGCAGGGCACCCTATGGCCGGGCAGTTTAACCGATAGTCCCGCTCTGGTTACGGATTTCACAACGATATGAACGGTTCACGACCACCTGTGGCTATTTTGCAAGGCGTCCGAAAGCCCTGCCAAATTCGCACTCCCGCAGGGCCGCTACCATGCAACGGCGGAGCTTCCCCACAGGTTCCTAGCCCTTTCGACACCATCGCAAGATGACGTTTTTGTGAGCAGGCCGGCCCGCAACGACCGGTAACCGCCGAAACCGATTCGGTCGAAAAAAACCGGGCCCCGCGAGGGGCCCGGCTTCAGTATGCCGGCGTGGGGGCCGGCAACTACTCCAGAGGGGAACATGCTGAACGCCGGCGACTCTGGGAGGATATCAATCCGGCGTGTCAGCGAACGGACTATGCGAGCGTGCCGGTGGGCAAGCAACATGGGCGGCAGCATGTCTGCCATGCCGTTTCGCAGTCTGCCGAAAAAAATCAATTCGCTCGCGCGGCGGAAAGCCTAGAAATTCCAGCGCTGCGCATTGGCGACCAGGAAGTCGCGGAAGACTTGTATGCGCGCAACCGATTTCAGCTCTTCCGGATAAACGAAGAAGGCATCGAGCGCCAATGTATCGGCTTCGCCGAAGAGCTGCACCAGCCCGCCATTCTCCTCCACCAGATAATCCGGCAGCATGGCGATGCCGAGACCGCGCTGGCAGGCGCGTAGCAGGCCGAGCACGTTGTTGATGGAGAGCGTCGGCGTGCGCGGCGCCTTCGAATCGCGGCCGACCTCGACCAGCCAGCGCCGGTTGGCGAAATGCGGCGGCACGTTGCCGCCCAGCAGCAGGATGCGGTGCTTGTCGAGATCGTCGTAGGTGCGCGGCGTGCCGAAGCGCTTGAGATAATCCGGCGACGCGTAGGCGTGGAAATGCACCGAGAACAATTTGCGGCGGATGAGATCGGGCTGCGTCGGCTGGCGCAGGCGGATGGCGACGTCGGCCTCGCGCATGGCGAGATCGAGTTCTTCTTCGGACGTGATCAGCGTGATGTGAATGTCGGGATAAAGATCGAGAAATTCGCCGAGCCGCGGCGTCAGCCAGTGCACGCCGATGCCGGGCGTGGTCGACACCTTCAACTCGCCATTGGGCCGCTCGCGGCTGTCAGTCAGCTTGGTGCGCGCCGCCTCGAGCTTCATGAACACTTCATGCGCGGTGCGATAGAGCAGTTCGCCTTGCTCGGTGAGGATCAGCCCGCGCGCATGACGGTGGAACAGCGACACCGAAAGCTCGCCTTCCAGCGCCGAAACCTGGCGCGAAACCGCCGATTGCGACAGGCCGAGCCGCTCGCCGGCATGGGTAAACGATCCCGCTTCGGCTGCGGCATGGAACACCTTCAGCTTGTCCCAATCCATCGAGGTATTCGTGGCAGGCATCGTCATTCGGCAGCCGCCCTTTCATGTTCGCGCGCCGCCAGGAATTTCTCCGCTTCCAGCGCCGCCATGCAGCCTTGCCCGGCGGCGGTGACCGCCTGGCGGTAAATGTCGTCGGTGACGTCGCCGGCAGCGAAGACGCCGGGCACCGAGGTCGCGGTGGAGTAAGGCGCGGTCTGGATGTAGCCGGAGGACTTCATCTGCAGCTGGCCGGTGAATAGTTCGGAGGAGGGCTGGTGGCCGATGGCGATGAACACGCCGTCGACATTGCGCTCGCTCACCGCGCCGGTTTTCACGTTTTTCAGCCGCACCCGCCTGACCTTCAGCGGGCTCTCGTCGCCCATCACGTCGTCGAGCACGCTGTCCCAGACCACCTCGATCTTGGGGTGCTTGAACAGACGCTCCTGCAGAATCTTTTCCGCGCGAAAGCCGTCGCGCCGGTGCACCACCGTCACCTTGGCGGCGAAATTGGTGAGGAACAGCGCCTCCTCGACCGCGGTATTGCCGCCGCCGATCACCACGACTTCCTTGTTGCGATAGAAGAAGCCGTCGCAGGTGGCGCAGGCCGACACGCCGTAACCCTTGAACTTCTGCTCCGACGGCAGATCGAGCCAGCGCGCCTGCGCGCCGGTGGCGATGATGAGCGCGTCGGCGAGATAGACCTCGCCCGAGTCACATTGCAGGCGGAACGGGCGGCTCGCGAGGTCGGCCTTATGCACGGTGTCGAACACCATCTTGGTGCCGACATGCTCGGCCTGCTTCTGCATCTGCTCCATCAGCCAGGGGCCCTGGATGACGTCGGCAAAGCCCGGATAGTTCTCGACGTCGGTGGTGATGGTGAGCTGGCCGCCGGGCTGGATGCCCTGGATCAGGACCGGCTCCAGCATCGCGCGCGCTGCATAGATGGCGGCGGTGTAACCCGCCGGCCCCGATCCAATGATCACGACCTTCGCGTGAGTAGTTTTGACCATGCAGTACGCCCCCTCTGAAGGGCGGTGGCGGGAAGTCCATTATCGGTCCCGCTCTGGCCGGACCCGGGCCGGCTCTTGCGCAGGCAATCTATGTCTTTCCCGGAGCCATGCAAGATACGCAACCCGGCGGACGCACAGTCTTGCAGGAGAACGACGCAAAGCAACACCACTTGGCGCAATAATCTTTCGCGAAACATTATTTCACGGTATTGATATTCCGGCTTTGTTAACCAGCATCGCAAGGAGCCGCTTTGCCCGCCCGTCTCGACGCCATCGACCGCAAGATCCTCAAGGAATTGCAGGACGACGGCCGCATCACCAATGTGGAACTGGCGAGCCGCGTCGGCATTTCCGCGCCGCCCTGCCTGCGCCGGGTGCGGGCGCTGGAGGAGGCGGGCTACATCAAGGGCTACCGGGCGCTGCTCGATGAGAAGAAGCTCGGCTACGAAGTCACCGTCTTCGCCATGGTGCATCTGTCGAGCCAGGCCGAAGCCGATCTTGCCGCCTTCGAGGGCTTCGTGCGCGCCCAGCCGCTGGTGCGCGAATGCTGGATGCTGTCGGGGGAGATCGACTTCGTGCTCAAATGCGTCGCCCCGGACCTGAAGACCTTTCAGGCCTTCGTCGAGAAGCTCACCGCCGCGCCCAATGTGCGCAACGTCAAGACCTCGCTGACGCTGCGCAACTCCAAGGACGCGGCCATGGTGCCGATGGAATAATGAAGGACGCCTAGGTCGGTGGCGTCAGGAAAGGTACCACTGCCACAGCAGCAACCCGCTTGTGCCCGCGATCAGTGCGATCATGCCCCATAGAAACGGATCGCGTTCCTGCAGTTTATTTTGCGTGTGCGCCATCGCTACGCCCCCCGCCCCAAGACCAAACTCGCTGCAGGCTAGGACAAGCGGGCCGGGCCACCTTGCGTTATGTCAAATGGTTGCGCCGGGCACCCCGACCCTCGGGGCGCCGCGGAGACCGCCGAATTTAATGAACGCGAGGAGGGCGGCGAGTAGCGGAGACGCTTACCGCCACTCGACCTTCTTGATCTCATAGGCCTTGGCGCCGCCGGGAGTGACAACCTCGACGGAGGCGCCCTTGCCCTTGCCGATCAGCGCGCGGGCGAGCGGCGAAGTGATGGAAATCTTGCCGGCCTTGGCATTGGCTTCCGGCTCGCCGACGATCTGCCACACCCTCTTTTCGTCGGTGTCCTCATCGATCAAGGTGACGGTGGCGCCGAAAGTGATGCTCTCGCCGGAAAGCTTGGACACGTCGATCACGTCGGCGCGCGCGAGCTTGTCCTCGAGCTCGGCGATGCGGCCCTCGTTGTGCGACTGCGCCTCCTTGGCGGCGTGGTATTCGGCGTTCTCCGACAGGTCGCCGTGCGTGCGCGCGTCGGTGATCTGCTGGATAATGCGCGGCCGCTCCACCTGCTGGCAGTGCTTGAGTTCAGCTTCGAGCGCGGCATAGCCGGCGGCCGTCATCGGTATCTTGTCCATCTCTCAATCTCCTCCTGGCGGGCGCCGGAAACAACTTGAACGCGCCTTTAACGCCGCCAAGCCCCTTCCACCTCAAAGTTGCGTCCCGTCGACTCGCAATACGACTCCGGCCACGGATTGTCCGCGCGCCAGAGTCATGTCGCCAAGCACCGGGCAAAAACGCTTCGATTGCGGCCGGTTTTTTCTCTGCCGCAACCGTAACAGTTCCCGGCCTTAACACGCCGCCGCGGGGAGCCCCTTGAGGGACCCGGCGCGAGACCAGCGGGGAAGTCCCCGTTAGGCCCGGCCGCTGAAGTAGCTTTGCAGCGCCCGGACTTCGAGATCGCCCGCTAAATAGGCTTTTATGCCTTGCGCTGCCGCGACGGCACCTGAAAGAGTGGTGTAGTACGGCACTTTATGCAAGAGGGCGGCCGCGCGCAGGGAACGGCTGTCGGCCAGCGCCGCGGCCCCCTCGGTGGTGTTGAAAACAAGCTGAACACCGCCGTTTTTGATGGCATCGACGATATGGGGCCGACCCTCAAGCACCTTGTTGATTTTGGCCGCCGGGACCCCTTGTTCGGCGAGGTAGCGCTGGGTCCCCGAGGTGGCGATGGTCTTGAAGCCGAGCGAGGCGAGCAGGCGCACTGCCGGCAGGATGCGCGCCTTGTCCTCGTCCTTGACCGAAACGAACACGGTGCCGCCGCGCGGCAGGTTGGTGCCGCCGCCGATCTGGCTCTTGGCGAAGGCGATCTCGAAGGATTTGTCGATGCCCATGACCTCGCCGGTCGACTTCATTTCCGGCCCGAGCACGGTGTCGACGCCGGGGAAGCGGGCGAAGGGGAACACCGCTTCCTTCACGGCGCGGTGCCGGAAGTGGCCGGGCGCCAGCTTGAAGCTGGCGAGGCTTTCGCCGGCCATGACGCGGGCGGCGATCTTGGCAACCGGCAGCCCGATCACCTTGGCGACGAAGGGCACCGTGCGCGAGGCGCGTGGATTGACCTCAAGCACGTAGATGTCGCCGTCCTTGATGGCGTATTGCACGTTCATCAGTCCGCCGACATTGAGCGCCAGCGCCAGCGCCTTGGTCTGCCGCTCGAGTTCGGCGAGGGTTTTGTCGCTGAGCGAATGCGGCGGCAGCGCGCAGGCTGAGTCGCCGGAATGGATACCGGCCTCCTCGATGTGCTCCATGATGCCGGCAATGAAGGTGTCCTTGCCGTCGCAGAGGCAATCGACGTCGACTTCGGTCGCATCGGACAAATAACGGTCGATCAGCAACGGGCTTTTCTTGGAAACGATGAGTTCGCTCGGCCGGTCGAGATCGGAGGCGAGCCGCGCGACATAACGGTCGAGCTGGGCGCCGTCGCGCACGATCTCCATGGCGCGCCCGCCGAGCACATAAGACGGGCGGATAACCACCGGATAGCCGATCGTGTCGGCGATGGCGCGCGCCGCGCCCGGCGAGGTGGCGATGCCGTTCTTCGGCTGGCGGATCTTGAGCGTGTCGAGCAGCGTCTTGAAGCGCTCGCGGTCCTCGGCGAGGTCGATGGCGTCCGGCGAGGTGCCGAGGATCGGCACCTTGGCCTTCTCCAGCGGCTCGGCCAGCTTGAGCGGCGTCTGCCCGCCGAACTGCACGATGACGCCGTGCAGCGTGCCGTTGCCGCGCTCGGTGTCGATGATTTCCAGCACGTCCTCCGGCGTCAGCGGCTCGAAATAGAGCCGGTCGGAGGTGTCGTAGTCGGTCGACACCGTCTCCGGATTGCAGTTGACCATGATGGTTTCGTAACCGACGTCCTTCAGCGCGAAGGCGGCGTGGCAGCAGCAATAGTCGAACTCAATGCCCTGGCCGATGCGGTTGGGGCCGCCGCCGAGGATGATGACTTTCTTCTTGTCCGAGGGCCGCGCCTCGTTGGCCATGGCGCCGGCAAACGGCGCGGCATAGGTCGAATACATATAGGCCGTGGGCGAGGCGAATTCGGCGGCGCAGGTGTCGATGCGCTTGAACACCGGGCGGACGCCGAGCGCGCGTCTTTTTTTCGTGACCGTTTCGGCAGCGGTCGCTGTGAGCTTGCCGAGCCGGGTATCGGAAAATCCGAGCGCCTTAAGGCGGCGGAACGCGCCCGCCGTTGTCGGCAGGCCCTTGGCCTTGATTTCGGCTTCCGCTTCCACCAGCCCGCGGATTTCGCGCAGGAACCAGGGATCGACGCCGCAGGCGGCGTGGATCAAGTCGTCTGTTGCGCCGAGCCGCATGGCTTGCGCCAGTTTCAACAACCGGTCGGGCGTCGGCGTGCCGAGCGCGGCGCGGATCGCCGCCTTGTTGTCGGCGTCGTCGACGCCCTTGGCGGTGTCGTAGCCTTCGATGGTGATTTCATCGAGACCGGTGAGCCCGGTCTCGAGCGAACGTAGCGCCTTCTGCAAACTCTCCTGGAAGGTGCGGCCGATGGCCATGGCTTCGCCCACCGACTTCATCGAGGTGGTCAAGACCGGCGAGGCGCCGGGGAATTTCTCGAAGGCAAAACGGGGAATCTTGGTGACGACGTAGTCGATGGTCGGCTCGAACGAGGCGGGCGTTGCGCCGCCGGTGATGTCGTTGGCGATTTCGTCGAGCGTGTAGCCGACCGCGAGCTTGGCGGCGACCTTGGCGATGGGGAAGCCGGTGGCCTTCGAGGCCAGCGCCGAGGAGCGCGACACCCGCGGATTCATTTCGATCACCACCAGCCGACCGTCCGCCGGATTGACCGCGAACTGCACGTTGGAGCCGCCGGTCTCGACGCCGATCTCGCGCAGCACCGCGATCGAGGCGTCGCGCATGATCTGGTATTCCTTGTCGGTCAGCGTCAGTGCCGGCGCGATGGTGATCGAATCGCCGGTGTGCACGCCCATCGGGTCGACGTTCTCGATGGAACAGATGATGATGCAGTTATCCTTTTTGTCGCGCACCACCTCCATCTCGAATTCCTTCCAGCCCAGCACCGATTCCTCGATCAGCACTTCGCTGGTGGGGGAAGCGTCGATACCGCGCTCGACGATCTCGATGAACTCGGCCTTGTTGTAGGCGATGCCGCCGCCGGTGCCGCCGAGCGTGAACGAGGGGCGGATGATGGCCGGCAGGCCGATGTCGTCGAGCGCCTCCAGCGCCTGCGCCAGCGTCTTGATCTGGTGCGAGCGCGGCGTCTCCAGGCCGATCTTGGTCATCGCCTCGCGGAACAGTTCGCGGTCTTCCGCTTTGTCGATCGCGTCCGCCGTGGCGCCGATCATGGTGACGTTGAACTTCTCCAGCGTGCCCATCTTGCGCAGGGACAGCGCGCAGTTGAGCGCGGTCTGTCCGCCCATGGTCGGCAGCAGCGCGTCGGGGCGTTCCTTCTCGATGATCTTGGCGACGATTTCCGGCGTGATCGGCTCGACGTAAGTGGCGTCGGCGAGATCGGGGTCGGTCATGATCGTCGCCGGGTTGGAGTTGACGAGAATGACCCGGTAGCCCTCGGCCTTCAGCGCCTTGCAGGCCTGCGTGCCGGAATAGTCGAACTCGCAGGCCTGGCCGATGACGATCGGGCCGGCGCCGATGATCAGGATCGATTTGATGTCGGTTCGTTTCGGCATCTCAACCGTATATTTTCCTCGTCGTTCCGGGGCACGCGCGACGCGCGCGAACCCGGGACTCCGGAAACCTTGGTCTGCGTCCGCGTCTGGATTCCGGGTCCGGCCTGCGGCCGTCCCGGAATGACCGGTGTTGCGGACACAAAAAAAGGGCGCGCAAATTGCGCGTCCCGGGAGCTCGGCGCTAGGGCAAGGCCCCGCGCGCGAGGCGGTACTTAGACCATATATGGGGGGCAGGGAAGGGTAATGCGATGATTAGCGGTGGATGGCCCGCCTACGCCCTGGCGGGCTTCGGCGGGCAGCCTTCGCGCAAGGGTGGCTTGCCAGCCGAAGCTCCGAAGGAGCGAAGGCTGGAGGCCCGGCCTGGAATTGAACCAGGCTGGAAAACCTTGCGGGGCTTTCTGCGTACACACTCCGCCACCGGGCCGACGCCATCCTTAGCCCTTCGTGCGTTGATGCGAAGTTACAAGCGCGGTCGTAGTGAAGAATCGCGGTTAACCGCGGCTTCCACGCGGCACAGGAACGTCATCCGCCACTGGTTGTGGCCGATATTGCGCGGCGCGCGCTGCGCGGAAAAACCTGCAGCCGCAAGTTTCTGCAGCATCGCGTCTTGCGTGTAGTGCGACAGGCCCACGGTCTTGCGCAGGCGCAGATAGTCGGAGACGAAGATCCGCATCAGGCCGAACAGCGCCGCCCAGAAAAAGCCGTTGGCGGCGCCGAAGCGCAGCAGCGTCAGTGCCGCCGCCGGCGCCGCAAGCTGTGGCGGCACCACGTCGCCGATGATGACGGTGCCCGACGGCTTCACCAGCCTGCGGAACATCTTGAGCAGCCGCTCGAGCTCGGCGCCGCTGAGATATTGCGCCACCGAATGCATGACGATGAGATCGAAGCAGGCATCGGGGAGCGCCGCGGCCTGCTCCGGCGTGAGCACGGAAAATTTCGCGTCGCCGTCATGCCGCGCGGTGAGCGCCGCGCGCACATTCGGCGCCGCCTCCACCATGGTGAGATGCCCGCTCGCCGCCGCGATCAGATCCGCCGAGGTCGCCTCGCCGCAGCCATAGTCGAGCACGCGCGCGTCCGGTGAGGGCACGTAGGCGCGGATGTCTTGCGCGATCCCGCGGTAGTGCACGTCGCGGTGACGCGCATTCACGTAGATCACCGAATGCTTGAAGTCGTAGAAGGAGACCCAGTCCATGCCGGGCTTATAGTCTAAAGCCGCTCAGCGCCGCCACAGTTGCGGCAGCCCCTCGCTGCCGAGCACGGGGTCGCTCCGCGGTAGCGGCACTTTAGGGATCGTGGTGAGAGAGCGCGCGCTCGGCCGGATTGTCGCCGCGGCAGAGATTATAGGTACCCTCCGGCGGATAGCCGCCGATCACCAGCAGGTCGGCGCTCTCGGTCAGCCGCTGATGCCCGGTACCCGCCGGCAGCACGACAACGTCGCCGGGCTCCAGCGCGAAAGTTTCGCCGCCACGGCCGCCGAGCTGTACATGCGCCGAACCCCGCGCGATGCCGAGCGCCTCGTGGATCATGGCGTGGTAGTGCGCGAAGGAATAAATGCCGACGCGCCAGGTGTCACGACCCCAGCCGTTGGACCTGAACAGGTTCTCGATCTCATCGGCCGGAGCTCCGCTGCCGGAGAGATCGAGAGCGGTCTTGTAGATGAGCACGGGTAGCGCCGGATTGTTCGGCACCAGGCCGTCGTCTTGGAATCGGAAAATGAGAGGCAGCCCCGGCATCGGGAGATGTAATGCGGCCCGGCGCGATAAGTTCCCTCAGGCGATCTTGCGCTTGGCCTGCCGCATCATGTCGGTGAAGCGGCGGAAGAGGTAATGCGAATCGCGCGGGCCGGGCGAGGCCTCCGGATGGTACTGCACCGAGAACACCGGCTTGCCTTTCAGCGCCAGGCCGCAATTGGAACCGTCGAACAGCGACACGTGCGTCTCTTCGACAGTCTTCGGCAGCGTCGTCTTGTCGACGGCGAAGCCGTGGTTCATCGAGGTGATCTCGACCCTGCCCGTCGACAGATCCTTCACCGGATGATTGGCGCCGTGATGGCCCTGATGCATCTTCATGGTCTTGCCGCCGACGGCGAGGCCGAGCATCTGGTGGCCGAGACAAATTCCGAACGTCGGCACGCCGGTGTCGATCAGCTTCCTGATCGCCGGCACCGCGTATTCGCCGGTCGCCGCCGGATCGCCCGGGCCATTCGACAGGAACACGCCGTCGGGCTTGAGCGCCATGATGTCGTCGGCCGAAGTCTTCGCCGGCACCACGGTAACCTTGCAGCCGGAGCCGGCAAGCAGGCGCAGGATGTTGCGCTTGATGCCGTAGTCGACGGCGACGACATGAAATTCAGGATTGGTCTGCCGGCCGAAGCCTTCGCCCCACACCCATGGCGTCTCGTCCCAGGTGAAGCGCTGGCCGCTCGTCACCATCGGCACCAGGTCCATGCCGACGAGACCGGGCCAGGCGGCGGCCTCTTGTCTCAGCGCGGCGAGATCGAACCTGCCGTCGGCCGCATGCGCGATCACCGCGTTGGGCATGCCCTTCTCGCGGATCAGCGACGTGAGTGCCCGCGTGTCGATGCCGGCAAGCCCGACGATGCCGCGGGCTTTGAGCCAGTCGTTGAGGTTGCGCGTGGCGCGGTAGTTCGACGGCTGCGTGATGTCGGTCGCCAGGATGACGCCGCGCGCGCCGGGCGTCGCCGCCATGTTGACGGTCTCGATGTCGTCCTCGTTGGTGCCGACATTGCCGATGTGGGGGAAGGTGAAGGTGATGATCTGCCCGGCGTAGGAGGGGTCGGTGAGGATCTCCTCGTAGCCGGTCATCGCGGTGTTGAAGCAGACCTCGCCGACGGCGGTCCCGGTGGCGCCGAGCCCATGGCCCTCGAGCACGGTGCCGTCGGCCAGCAGCAAAAGCGCCGTCGGCCTGGGCTCCGCCCAAGCGCCGGTGGGGGCTGCTTGCGACTGGGTCATGGCCTCTTAGTTGCGTATTATATGAGGCGAGGCAAGGGGCTGCCGGGCGGTGCCCCCAGGTTGAAAAATCATGAGAAAAGGGGGTTTCCCGTGCTTCGCGACGACATCAACAAAGCTTTGACCGAGGCGATGAAGGCCAAGAACGAGCGCGCGGTCTCCACCCTGCGCATGGTCAACTCGACGCTGAAGAACGCCGATATCGAGGCGCGCGGGCAAAGCAAGCCGGCGCTCGACGATGCTGCGGTGCTGTCGCTGTTGCAGAAGATGATCAAGCAGCGCCAGGAATCGGTCGAGCTCTATAAAAAAGGCAACCGCGCCGACCTGGTGAAGCAGGAGGAAGAAGAGATCGCCATCATCTCCGGCTATCTGCCGAAGCAAATGAGCGAAGCCGAGATGGGTGCCGCCATCGACGCTGCCATCAAGGAAACCGGCGCCGCCGGCATGAAGGACATGGGCAAGGTGATCGGGGCGCTGCGCGGCAAATATGCCGGGCAGATGGACATGGCAAAAGCGAGCGCCGCGGTGAAGGCGAAGCTGCAATAACCACGACCCTCGGGGTGAAAGCATTTTTCTCCGTTCGCCCCCGCGAAAGCGGGGACCCAGGGCAGCGAAGCTCGGCGTCCAATGCAAAGACCGGGCTCCCGCGTCCGCGCGAACGAACGGAGTGTCTGGCCTGCGGTAGTATGAAAACTCACGCCTCCAAAAGCATCTGCGCCAGCCACTCCGGTGCGTCGACCATGACGTCGTGGCCGCAAGGCGCATCGTAAGTACGCCACGACGGATCGCCCTTGACCCGCGCCTGCGCCTGGTCGAAGCCCGGGTTCACATAGCTTGCGGCGCGGACGAAGGTCTTGCGGGGGACGCGGTTATAGGCGCCGGTGAGCGCGATCTTTTCGGTGAAAGCCCCGATCGGCTGCGGCGTACATTGGCTGTCCACCCAGGCGCGGTCGCGCTCGTTGACGCCGAAGGCTTCCGCCGGCCGCGGCGCAATGCCGATCTCGCCTTTCTGCTGTCCGTCGCGCAACGCCGCGCGCACCGCGTCGCTGGCCAGCGCAACGACCGCATCGCCGTCGAGCGGCACGAAGGCGTCGAGGAACACGATCGAGGCAATCGCCGGCGCGACCTGCTCGGCGACGCCGGCGATCACCAGCCCGGCATAGGAATGTCCGCACAGCACCACGCCATCAAGCCGCTCCCATTTGAACACGTTGACGATGTCGGTGATGTGCGTCGACAGGTTGACGCTTGCGCTGAGCAGGTGCGAGCGCTCGCCGAGCCCGGTCAGCGTCGGCGCATAGATCTTGTGCCCTTTTGCCTCCAGGAGATCGGCGACGCGGCGCCAGCACCAGCCGCCGTGCCAGGCGCCGTGGACGAGGACGAAAGTCTTGGCCATGGGCGTTGCTCGCTCCCAGCTCTTTTTGTTGGTGGCGCGCGATGGCCGCTATTGTCCGGGCGCCGCGAAATCCTCCATCACGGCGACCAGCGCTTCGGGCCCGACATGGACCGTGCCGGCAAAAGGATGGTCGATGGCGATGATCGTCAGCAAGCCGCCGAAGATCAGGAGCGACAGCGCGCCTGACATCGCGATCTGGGCGCGCAAATTGGCCGTGCCGAAAAAGAAGGTGAAGCCGATAGTGATGAAGGCGCCGCCAAACAGCACCATCCAGATAATGCCGGGCACGATGCCGCTCGCCACCACCAGCCGTTCGCGCCGCGCCTCGCCGATTTGATCGACGTTGCGCAGGATTTCCGCCACCACCAGCGCCTCGTTGGCGTCGAAGGCGTGATATTTGAGCACCGTGCCGTAAATCCTGGTCAGCGTTTCGGTGACGGCATGACTTGCCCCGCCTTGTTTCATGGCCGGCCAGTCGCGGTTGATCGTGTCCTTGAGGTATTCGGTGATGGCAGCGCGGATGGCGGCGCCGTGCGGGGCGTCCAGCCCCTGCGTCAGGCGCAGCACGGTCGCCGCCGCGCCCGCCTCCTTGGCGACGTCGTTTTCGGCCTGGTTGAACCGTTCCCACACGACGACGATGGCGAAGGCCAGCAGCACCGCATAGATCACGCCAACGGTGGCGAACTTGAAGCCGGCGACCTCGTTGTTGGGGCGCAACTGCTCGAGTGCGACGTAGCGGCGCACGATCGCCGGTCCGGCCATGGCGAGGAGCGTCGTCGGCACCAGCAGGATGGCGGCGGCGATCCAGATCGGCTGGGCGGTGAGGAAGAGCATGGGAGCGGTCGCGCTATGCCGGCGTCTTCGTTTTGATCTTTTTGCTCTTCTTTTGCTGCATGTAGGAGCGCAGCACGGCGTTCATGCGCCGCTGATAGCCGGCGCCCTCGGTCTTGAAATAATTGAGCACGTCCTCGTCCACGCGAATGGAGATGGCCTTTTTCTTCGGCGGGATGACGAGGACGGCCTCGCCCCAATTCCAGTCCTCGCTCCAATCGGGGTCGTTGGCGATTTGGGCATTAATCTCCGCGTCGGTCGTCGCATCGACGCGCGCCCAGTCAGTTTTCCCCCGGCTCGGGGAGTCGCGAGAGACGATCGTAATATTTCCGCCGCTCGGATTTGTGGGCGCGGCGCGCCGAGATGATCCAACAGAGCGAGCCGCGGAGCGTGCAGACGACGGCAATTTCCCTGCCTTTAACGTAGCCGAAGACCTGGTACCTGATTTCGCCATGGCGATCCGATCGGCGGATGAAGGTGCAGTCGTTGAAGATCTCTCTGGCGTCGTCGAAGTCGATCTTGCGATTGAGCAGAATGCTTTCGCGCTTCTTCGGGTCCCATCCAAATTCGCGGACCCCCGCGAATAGCCGGTCGAAGTCCTCTTCCGTCATAGCAAAACGCCCCCAAAGGAGGTTGCGATAAAAGCATACCGCCGAGGGTTCGCTATGACGGGGTCGAAGCTCTCCTCCGTACGCTCACCATTGAGCGTTTGCTTCGTCCGTGCCTCGATCGAGTATGTATATACAATTGTATCGCGTTATCGTCAAGCCACTGGACCCCTGTGAATAACTGGGAAAAAACGGCTGAGGCCACGCTGCCGGTGCAGCTTCCTGCACCGGCACCATAAAGTCTCAAATTGCCGACTTATGATGGCGCCAACGATTCGGCCCAACCCCATGCGCTTCACGCCCCAGTTCCTCGACGAGCTCAAAGCCCGCCTTCCGGTCTCGGAAGTCGTCGGGCGGCGCGTCAAACTTGTGCGTTCGGGGCGCGAGCTCAAGGGCCTGTCGCCGTTCAACAAGGAGAAGACGCCGTCCTTCTTCGTCAATGACCAGAAGCAGGCCTGGTTCGATTTCTCCTCCGGCAAGAACGGCAGCATTTTCGATTTCGTCATGCTCACCGACGGCGTCGGCTTTCCCGAGGCGGTGGAGCGGCTGGCCGCGATGGCCGGCGTGCCGCTGCCGAAAGTCTCGCCCGAGGACGAGAAGCGCGCGGCGCACCGCAAGACGCTGCACGACGTCATGGAACTGGCGGCGAAGTTCTTCGAGGCAACGCTCGCCGCGCGCGCCGGCGCCAAGGCGCGCGGCTATCTCGCGGACCGTGGCATCGATCCGGCGACGCAGCTCAAGTTCCGCCTCGGCTACGCATCGGGCGAGCGCTTCGCCCTCAAGGAGCATCTGGGCAAGGAGGGCATTCCGGTCGAGGACATGGTGGAAGCCGGCCTGCTCGTCGCCGGCGACGACATTCCGGTGCCGTTCGACCGTTTCCGCGACCGCGTGATGTTTCCGATCACCGACATCCGCGGCCGTGTCATCGCCTTCGGCGGCCGCGCGCTGGAGAAGGACGTGCCGGCGAAGTATCTCAATTCGCCGGAGACGCCGCTCTTCCACAAGGGCGCAACGCTCTACAACATCGCCAGCGCCTGGCAGGCGGCGCATGCAGGCAAAGCCGCGCAGCCTGCGCCGGACAATGTTGGCGCGCCGCTCATCGCCGTCGAGGGCTATGTCGACGTCATCGCCATGATGAGCGCCGGCTTTGCCGCAACGGTTGCCCCGCTCGGCACGGCGCTGACCGAGGATCAACTGGCGCTGCTGTGGAAGATGGCCGACGAGCCGGTGCTCTGCTTCGACGGCGATGCCGCCGGCTTGCGCGCCGCCTATCGCGCCGTCGACCTCGCTTTGCCGCGGCTTGCCCCCGGCAAGAGCCTGAAATTTGCGACGCTGCCGCAAGGACAGGACCCCGACGATCTGGTGCGCTCCGGCGGCCGCGATGCCGTGGCGGACGTGATCGGCGCGGCGCGGCCGCTTGCCGCCATGCTCTGGGCGCGCGAGACCGAAGGCCATGCCTTCGACACGCCGGAGCGGCGCGCGGCGCTGGAAGCGCAGGTGAACCGCATCATCGGCGCCATCGGCGACGAGGCCGTGCGCAAATATTACCGGCAGGATTTCGCCGAGCGCATCGCCCAACTGTTCGCCCCGGCGCCGAGCGCGCGCGGGCAAAACTGGCGCAATCAGGACTGGCGCGGCCAGGATGCTCAGCGGCGGCGTGGCGGACGTCCCGGCGAATGGAAGCCGCGCTTCGGCGCCGCGCCACGCCCCGAGCCCGGCTCGCGCAACACGCCCTATGTCGTCGTCAGCCAGCAACTGGCGGCAAGCCCGGTGCATCGCGGCGCCCGCACCGCGATACCGCGGCGCGAGGCGCTCATCTTGCAGGCGGCGCTCAACCACCCCTGGCTGTTGCACGATCATCTCGAGGAGTTGAGCCAGCTCGAATTCCGCCATCCGGACGCGGAAAAGCTGAAAGGTGCCCTCATCGACATTGCCGCGCAAAATGCCGGCCATGCCGCCGCGCTCGATGCGGAGACGCTCAAGGCGGAACTCGCCGCCCGTAATCTTGCCGAAGCGGTGGGGCGCATTGCCGCCTCGATCACCAGCCCCGCGGTCTGGGGCGCCGGGCCCGAGGCCGCGCCGGACGACGTTCTGGTCACCTGGGCGCAGCTTGTCGCCTTGCATCGGCAGTGGAATTCCCTAACTAGGGAGCTCAAGGACGCCGAGCAGGCGCTGGGCCAGGACGCAAGCGACGCCAATTATTTGCGGCTGCGCGACGTCAAGGTCCGATTGTCCAGCATGGATGGAACCGAGGCCCTGATCGAGGGGTTCGGAGCCTCTTCCGGTCGCGGCGCCCGTAGCTTATGACCATCGCTTCCAGCCTTGCCGGGCGGAGGGGATATTGAGCGCCGCGGGAAGAACAGGTCGATTTCCGTGCGTTTTTCAGGGTTAATCGGGGCTTAAGCCGGCTCCGACAACACTCAGCGACCTGATTCGGGGGGCGCGTGCGGCGGCGGCAAGCCGGCGTGCCTGTTGGCCGTGGAGACCGACTCAGTCCCCTATTTATAGGGGGGTGTTTTTTCGCCCCCGAGGGGCCGGTCGAGGGAGAGGAACTTTTACGATGGCGACGAAGGCGAAAGTGCAGGTCAAGGAAGAGGCCCCGGACAAAGAGGCCGAAGGCGCCCCCGAATCCCCCCTGCCGCTGCTCGATCTCAATGACGCCGGCGTCAAGAAGATGATCAAGGCCGCGAAAAAGCGCGGCTACGTCACTCACGAGCAGATCAACGCCGTGCTGCCCTCGGAAGAGGTCACCTCCGACCAGATCGAGGACGTCTTTGCCATGATCTCGGAGATGGGCATCAACGTCGTCGAGAGCGACGAGACCGAGACCGACGAGGACAAGGCCCAAGCCGACGAGGCCGACGACGACGACGAGGACACCGGCTCCGAGATCGTCGAGGCCAAGCAGAAGTCGCTCGCCACCACGGAGAAGAAGGAGCCGACCGAGCGCACCGACGATCCGGTGCGCATGTATCTGCGCGAAATGGGCTCGGTCGAATTGCTGTCGCGCGAGGGCGAAATCGCCATTGCAAAACGAATTGAGGCCGGCCGCGAGGCGATGATCGCCGGCCTCTGCGAAAGCCCGCTCACCTTCCAGGCCGTCATCATCTGGCGCGACGAGCTCGCCGAGGGCAAGGTGTTCCTGCGCGACATCATCGACCTCGAAGCCACCTATGCCGGCCCCGACGCCAAGCAGATGCAGGTGCCGGTGATCATCGGCCCCGACGGCAAGCCGGTGGTGCAGGCCGCTGTCCCCGGCGCCGCGCCGGTGCCCGGCGCGCCGCATCTGCAGATGGTGCAGACGCCGGCCCCGCCGGCGGCGCC
>Ga0335083_10004224_pt1 | contig 18372 bp, 18 predicted proteins | sample Lox_Sample_42_FD_206716 | JGI IMG/M metagenome (GOLD analysis project Ga0335083, IMG submission 206716) | Soil microbial communities from Loxahatchee National Wildlife Refuge, Florida, United States - Lox_Sample_4.2 | ecosystem: Environmental > Terrestrial > Soil > Wetlands | place: USA...
ATCACGCCGCCGGCGCCGATCAGGATCTTCTTGCGCTTCGAAGGGCTCATGCTCTTCCCCCTTGCCGCCTCATCTCAAGACTAGCGCATCGCCCGTGGGCGCGGCATAGAGATTTTGGCGAACAACTGTCACACGACCGACCGAATGGCCGAGATCATCAACCTAAGACAGGCGCGCAAGGAAAAGGCGCGCCGCGAGCGCGACACCGAGGCGCAGGCCAACCGGCTGCGCTTCGGCCGCACCAAGGCCGAGAAAGTTGCAGACAAGGACAACAAGCGTCGCGAGCGGCGCTCGCTCGACGAGAAGGAACTGGATCCGCCCGAGAATTAGAGCGGCTTGACGCGGTTGATGGCCAGCCGGTCGAAGAAGTCGCGCGTGGCCTGGACGGCGCCGGGCCCGGCGATGGCGCGTACATTGGTGAGTTCGAGGCGCTGGCCGCTCGCGGCATCGATCAGCACGGGCTCGAGCGGGTGGCCGTCGGCCCGGTCGACCAGATCCATCGGCTTGCCGTCGCGCGAAGCGCCGCCGAAGCGATCGCCCCACTGCTTCAACCCGACGATGACGGTGAACAGCGCAGCACCCTTGTCGGTGAGGCGATACTCGTGACGCAGCGGCCGCTGGCGATAGGCGATCTTGCGAAACACGCCCGCCTCGACGAGCTTCTTCAGCCGCGCGGTCAGCACGTTGCGCGCGATGCCGAGATTCTCCTGAAAATCATCGAAACGACGGACGCCGTAGAAGGCGTCACGCACTATCAGCAGGGTCCAGGGCTCGCCGACAACGTCGAGCGCCGAGGCAATCGAACAATTCATCTGTTCGTACGAGGTGCGCCGCATAGAGAGGAAGTATAGGCATGTCGATGCGACACGCAATCGCCGCGCGCATCGACGTATTTGCCACGCCGATGAAAAGTCTCAGCCTCGCGTAAAAGAGTTTGCGAAGCGCAGCAGCGCCCAGCCGAGCGCCGCCGACAGCACCGAGCCCACGAGCACACCGAGCTTGACCAGCGGCGCATGCGTGTCGCCTTCGAAGGCGAGTGTGCCGATGAACAGGCTCATGGTGAATCCGATGCCGCCACACACGCCGACACCGTAGAGCTGCAGCCAGGTCGCGCCGGGCGGCAGGCGCGCGAGACCGAAGGCGACCAATGAGGCGGCGCCCGCGAAGATGCCGAGCTGCTTGCCGACGAAGAGACCGCCCACGATGCCGAGCGTCACCGGATCGCGCACCATGTCTGCGGTGAGGTCGCCCAGCACCAGGCCGGAATTGGCGAAAGCGAAGGCCGGCAGGACGAGGAAGGTCACCCAGGGCTTGAGCGCGTGCTCGAGCTCGATGAACGGCCGCTTCTCCGGCTCGGCGGTGCGATAGGCGAGCGGCATGCAGAAGGCGAGCACGACGCCCGCCAGCGTCGCATGCACGCCGGACTTCAGCACGCAGACCCAGAGCACGATGCCGATCGCCAGATAAGGGCCGCTGCGCCGCACGCCAAAGAAATTCAGGGCGACCAGCGCCAGGATGCAGAGGCCGGCCAGGATCAGGGACACGGTCGAGAGGTCGGACGTGTAGAAGATCGCGATGATGACGATGGCGGCGAGGTCGTCGACGATGGCGAGCGTCAGCAGGAAGAGCTTCAGGCCCCCCGGCACGCGAGCGCCCAACGCGGCCAGCACGGCGACGGCGAAGGCAATGTCGGTCGCCGACGGGATCGCCCAGCCATGCAGGGTGACGGAGTTCGACCAGTTCAGCGCGGCATAGATCGCCGCCGGGAGCGCGATGCCGCCGATCGCGCCCGCGATCGGCAGGGCCACCTGCGCGGGCTTGGACAATTCGCCCTCGACGACCTCGCGCTTGATCTCCAGCCCCACCAGCAGGAAGAAGACCGCCATCAGGCCGTCGTTGATCCAGAGCAGCAGCGGCTTGGCGAGCCCGTAGGAGCCGAAGCTCACGACCAGCTTGGTGTCGAGCACCTTGTCGAGCGCCCAGTCGAACGGCGAGTTCGCCATCAGCAGCGCCACGATGGCGGCCGCCAGCAACGGCAGCGCGCTGCCGGATTCGCTTTCCAGGAAGGCAATGAAGCGTTTCATCGGGAAGCCTTCATAGCAAAACGCCCGGGTCTTGCGACCCGGGCGTCCTGTCTATTCCTGTCGACCGAGCCTGGCTCAGTCGCGGCTCTGTCCCATGAAGCTCATGAGGAACTGGAACAGGTTGACGAAGTCCAGGTAGAGGCTGAGCGCGCCCAGGATGGCGACCTTCTCGGCCGTCGCGGTGCCCCAGGCGTCGGCATACTGTTCCTTGATCTTCTGGGTATCGTAGGCGATCAGGCCCGAGAAGATCAGCACGCCCGCGGCCGAGATGATGAAGCTCATCGGGCCGGACGGGAAGAACATGTTCACCAGGCTGGCCAGGATCAGGCCGATCAGGCCCATGAACAGGAACTTGCCCATCGCCGTCAGGTCGCGCTTGGTCGTGTAGCCGTAGAGGCTGAGCGCGCCGAACGAGGCCGCGGTCACGAAGAAGGTGCGCGCGACCGAGGCGCCGGTGTAGCGGAACAGAAGCAGCGACAGGCTGACGCCCATCAGTGCCGTGACGCCCCAGTAGATCGCCTGGACGGCGCCGACGCTCATGGTTGCGACGCGGAAGCCCATCAGCAGCAGAAGGCCGAGCGGCGCGAGGATCGCGATCCAGCCCAGGATGTTCAGGCCGACGACGCGGTTGCCGGGCGCGACCTGGAAGAAGATGCCCGCCAGATCGCTCGAGCTGAACAGCGCGAAGGCCACGATGCCCGAGAGGGCGAGGCCCGACGCCATGTAGTTGTACACGCGGATCATGTGCGCGCGCAGACCGGCGTCGAACGTCGCCTGGTCGGCGATCACGCCGCCGCGGCCGAAAGTGTTGAAGTCCTGGTTTGACATATAGTTCCTGCCTCCGAAGGGCCTCTTTACGCGCCCTTTCCGCCCCTCAATGTGGGGGGGCGGCGCGGGCGAATCAATAGCGATAACGCCCTGTATAATAGCGCAAAATCCGTAAAATTACCCTCATTCGTTGCGCAGCAAGGCAAGCGGCCGCTGGCGCAAGGCCGCAAGCGTTCCGGCCAATCCGAACGCCAGGGTCAGCGCCATGGCGCCGACCGCGACCGGCACGGCGATGCCCGGCAGGAACGTCCATTGCAGGCTCATCAGATAGCGGACGACGAAATAGGCTGCGGCCGTGCCCGTCCCCAGCGCCGCCAGCGCCGTGGCAAGACCCAGCGCCGCGAACTCCCAGGCGAAGGTGCCGGCGATGCGTGCGCGCGTCGCGCCCAGGACTTTCATCACCACCGCCTCGTGCACGCGCCGCCGCTGGGTCGCCATCATGGCGCCGGCCAGCACCAGGATGCCGGCCAGGATGCTGAGCAGGCCGATCAGCCGGACCGCGAGACCTATGTTGCCCAGGATGTCCGAGGCGGTTTCGATGGCATCGCGGATGCGGATCACGGTGACGTTGGGGAAGCGGTCGGTCACGACCTTGAAGATCTGGTCCTCGGCGGCAGGCGTCGCCTTGATGGTCGCGAGATAGGTGTGCGGCGCCTTGTCGAGCAGGCCGGGCGAGAAGACGAAGACGAAGTTGATGGCGAGCGTCTGCCATTCGATCTGGCGCAGCGAGGCGATGCGCGCCTCGATGTCGCGTCCCAGCACGTTCACCGTGATCGTGTTGCCGACGCCGAGCCCGAAGGAACGCGCGAGCGCGGCATCGAAGGAGACGAGCTGCGGCCCGCGATAGTCCGCGGCCCACCACTGCCCCGCCACGACGTGCGCGCCCTCCGGCTGCGTCGCCGAATAAGTGACGCCGCGATCGCTGTCGACCGCCCAGCGCGCATCGGGCGGCACCTTGACCTCGGCGACCGGCTTGCCGCCGATCCTGGAGATGCGCCCGCGCAGCGACGGCACCTTGTCGAGCGTGCCGGCGCCCGGGATCGCGGCCAGCGCCGCCTCGAAGTCCTGGATCTGCGAGGACTGGATGTCGACGAAGAAGAAGGCCGGCGCGTCCTTGGGGATGCGCTGCGTGATCTGCTCGCGCAGGTTCCCCTCGATCAGCGAGGTCGCCACCAGCACCGTGAGGCCGAGCCCCAGCGACAGCATCACGATGGGTGTCGACGAGCCGGGACGGTGAAGATTGGCCAAGGCCAGCCGCACGGCGGCGAAGCGCGGCTTGCCCATGCGCGCGGCAACGAACATCAGGCCCCGCGCCAGGAGCGGAAAGGCGATGAAGGCGCCGATGGCGCCCAGCACGAAGTAGCCCGCGATGCGACGGGCGTCGGCGGTGAAGACGGTGAAGCCCGCCAGCACGAAGGCCGTGGCGCCCAGCAGGGCAAGATCGGCCAACCGCAGGCGCAGGCGCTGCACGACCACGCCGCGCATCAGGGTCGCCGCCGACACGCCGCGCGCGCGGATCAGCGGCAGAAGGGTGAAGAGCAGCGACACCAGCAGGCCGAAGGTGGCGGCGATGGCAAGCGGCTGGGCATAGAGCGCGATGCGCGCCTTGACCGGCAGGAGATCGACGATCAGCGGCTGGGCGATGAACGGCAGGGCCGCGCCGAAGGCGACGCCGACCACGACACCCAGCAGCGCGAGCGCGCCGAGCTGCAGGAAATAGGTGGCGAAGATCAGCCGCTCGGGCGCGCCCAGGCACTTGAAGGTGGCGATGGTGCGCAGCCGCCCGCCGAGGAAGCTCGACACGGCATTGCCCACGCCGACGCCGCCCACGAGCAGAGCGGACAGGCCGACCAGGCTGATGAATTCGGTGAGGCGATTGAGCCAGAAGCGGATGCCGCCGCCGGCCTCGGCCAGCCCCTGGACCCGCCAGCCCGCCGTGGGAAAGCGCTCGTTGATGCGGTCGATGACGGTCTTGTCCGAGACGCTTGGCGGAAGCCTGAGACGATATTCGTAGGTGAGCAGGCTGCCCGGCTGCACCAGCCCCGACTCGGCAAGCGCCGCCCACGGCATCATCAGCCGCGGGCCGAGGCTTGCGAAGGCGTTGAGGCCGCGATCGGGCTCGCGCGCGATGATGGCGCGGACCTGCACGGTCGCCTCGCCCACCTTCACTTCGTCGCCCAGCGCGATGTTCATGCGCCGGAGCGCCGCCTCCTCGACCGCCGCGCCGTAGACGCCGTTGCGCTTGGCGAGCGCCTCGGCGAGCGACCCGCCGCCCTGCAGCTCGACCGCGCCATACAACGGATAGGCAGGCTCGACCGCCTTGAGCTGGATGAGAGTCGCGCGGCCGTCGGGCTTCACCGGATGCGCCATGGCGCGGCTGTCGATCCAGCGCACCAGCTCGCCCTGCTGGCGCAGGAACTCGATCTGCTCGGGCGAGGCCTCGCGATAGAGCAGCGACACCGCGACGTCGCCGCCCAGGATCTCGCGCGCGTCGCTGCGCAGGCCTTCCTCGATGGCGCGGCTGAACGAGAGGATGGCGGCAATGGCGCCAACGCCCAGCGCCAGGCAAGCGAGGAACAGGCGGAAGCCGCCAAGGCCGCTCCGCATCTCGCGGCGCGCGAGGCGAAAGGCCAAGCTCATTATACGGCCCTCATTGCGCGGCTAGGGCGACCTGGGTGCGCTCGTCGCCCACCACGCGGCCGTCGGCGATGCGCAGGATGCGGTCGCAGCGCGCGGCCAGCGCCATGTCGTGCGTGATCAGGATCAAGGTGGCGCCGTCGGCCCGTGCGAGATCGAACAAGAGGTCCATCACCTGCTTGCCCGTGGCGCCATCGAGATTGCCGGTCGGTTCGTCGGCCAAAAGCAAGCGCGGGCGCGTCACGAACGCACGGGCGACGGCGACTCTTTGCTGCTCGCCGCCCGAGAGCTGCGCGGGATAGTGGCTGAGGCGCGGGGCCAAGCCGACACGCTCCAACGCCGCTTGCGCAGCCTCGAAGGCATCGCGGCGGCCGGCAAATTCCAGCGGCAGGGCGACATTCTCCAGCGCCGTCATGGTCGGGATGAGATGGAAGCCCTGGAAGACGATGCCGATATGGTCGCGCCGAAGCCGCGCGCGGGCATCGTCGTCGAAGGAGGAAAGATCGTGGCCCACCACCTCGACCCCGCCCGAGGTCGCGCGCTCCAGCCCGCCCGCCACCATCATCAGGCTCGACTTGCCCGCGCCCGAGGGACCGACGACGGCAGTGATCTCACCGGCTGCGATATCGAGCGTCACGCCGCGCAGGATATTGACCGTGCCGGCATCGCTTGCCATGTCGAGATGGACGTCGGTGAAACGGACGATGGGCGACGCGGTCACTAAGGCTCCGGGTGTCGGACGATGAGTGTTAGCACGGGATATGGTCGTTTTGCGGCGGCGATCAATTCGCTGGCGGCGGTTCTTTTGCTGTTCATTTCAGCAGCACATGCCCAAACGGCACCCATAAAGCTCGCCATCCTGGGCGACAGCCTGACGGCCGGTTACGGCCTGCATCCCGAGGAAGCCTATCCGGCCAAGTTGCAGGCCGCGCTCAAGGCCGAAGGACGGGACGTCACGATCCTGAACCAGGGGGTCTCCGGCGACACCAGCGCCGGCGGCCTCGACCGGGTCGACTGGATGCTGGGCGACAAGCCCGACATCGTGATGATCGAACTGGGCGCCAACGACGCCCTGCGCGGCACCGATCCCGCCGTCACCGAACGCACCATCGCCGAGATCATCGAGAAGCTGCAGGCGGCGCATGTCACCGTGTGGCTTGCCGGCATGATGGCGCCGCGCAATCTCGGGCCGCAATATGTCGAGGCCTTCGACGGGCTCTACAAGCGGCTCGCGGACAAGTACAAGGTGCCGCTCTATCCGTTCCTCCTGGACGGCGTGGCCCAGGATGCCGCGCTCAACCAGGCGGACGGGATCCATCCCAACGTGAAGGGCGCGGCGATCGTGGCCCAACGCCTGCTGCCCTTCGTGAACAAGAACCTCGACGACTATGCCGCGTCTGTTCATCGCCCTCCCCGTCCCTGACGAGATCGCCGACGAGCTCATCCCGCTGCAGTCGGGCGTGCCCGATGCGCGCTGGATACCGGCGGAGAATTTCCACGTGACCCTCTGCTTCGCGGGCGAAGTGCACGGTTCGGCCCTGCGCGACCTCGAGGAGGAGCTGGGCGACATCGCGGGCCCGCGCTTTCCCGTGGCCATCGCGGGCGTCGAGCACTTCTCGAGCGGCAAGCAGCCGCGCGCGCTGGTCGCGCTGGTCGAGAAGAGCGACCGGCTCGACTGGCTGGCGCAGAAGGTCTCGACCGTCACGCGCAACTGCGGCATCGAGGTCGAGCGCCGCAAGTTCCGCCCGCACGTGACCTTGGCACGCTTTCCGTCGGGCGCCGAGACCGGCCATCACATCGCGCAGTTCATGGCGAGCCATTCGACCTTCAAGGCCGGCCCCTGGCTCGCCGATCACTTCGCCCTCTTCTCCAGCCGCCAGAGCGGCGGCGGACGCATCTACACCGAGGAAGCGGCGTACGATCTCAGCTTCTGAACGTCAGCAATCGCCGCGGATTGCGCACGAGGATCGCGTCGATCTCGTCCTCGCTGTAGCCGCGCTTGTTCATCATGGGCACGACGTTGCGGAAGATGTGGCCGTAGCCATGGCCGCCGAAGCTCGCGAGGCGCGTGCGGTAGCAGATGTCGTGGCTGATCACGACGCGATCGAGATGGCCGCCCGAGATCAGCGCACGGATCAGCCTGAGGCGTGTCGCGTCGTTCGGCATGTCGATGTCGGAGAGGCCGTAATAGCTCGACTCCTGACCGAACAGGTCGAACTCGACCGTAACACCTGAGTCCGCGAGCTTGAGCAAGCGCGGCTCGTCGAAGATCGTGCGGTCGATGTGGCTGATCACCACGCGATCGGTCGGGTAGCCGGCCGCCTTGATGAAGTCGGCGACTTCCTGCGGCTGGTCGGGATCGCGGCCGGGATGGACGTTGATCGCGGCGCCCGTCTCCTTGGCGGCGATCAGGGCCGCCTGCATCACCTTCTTCTCCGTCGCCGTCCACGGCGCGCTGCAGCCGATCTCGCCGATCATGCCGGCGCGCACGTCGGTGCCCCAGGCGCCGTGCAGGATCTGGCCGATCATCTCCTGGGCGAAATCATCGATGGCACGGTCGTGGTTCTTCGGGTCCTGGTAGTCGTTCACATAGTGGCCGCAGCCCATGATCACGTGCGCGCCCGTGCCCTGGGCGATGCGGCGCAGCCCATTGGGATCGGGCGAGAGGCCGCCGCAGGTCAGCTCGACGATGGCGTCGCCGCCGTCATGCTTCATCATGCGGACCTCGCGCGTGGCGATGTCCTCCAGATCGAGCATGTACTTGCGGCCGGCGCGCTTCAGGCCACGGCCGTAGTTGAGCTGCCAGACATTTTCCAAGGTGATCTCGGGCCCGAGATCGTTGTCGGCCCGCGTGCCGGGCGGGCGAATATCGCAGAGCACGTGCTCGTGCATCAGCGTGCGGCCGAGCGTTTCGGGCTCGATCGTGCCGAGCACGGTCTGAATCTTGCCGGCGAGGTCTTGGCGTGTGGTCATCCTTTGGCGACTATAGTCGGCTCACGTATGCTTGGTACATGAGGGGGAGACGAAAGTGACCGCTGCGCTTACCGGCTATGCCGACCGCGTTTCCGTTCAGGTCGGCGAGACCATCGCCTTCAAGGTGACGAGCACCGGTCCCGGCCCCTTCAACGCCACCCTCATCCGCATCGTGCGCGGCGATCCCAATCCCGAGGGCCCGCCCGCCAAGCTCGAAGACCTGTCCGAGCTGTTCGATGGCCGCTTCCCCTCGCGCGAGCAGCGCGCCTGGCCGGGCTCCTACGGCATTGCCGACGGCGCCAAGGACCTCACACTGCCCGCCACGCTCTCGGTCGAGGCGCTGATCTGGCCGACCCTGCCCGCCGATGCACCGCAGACCGTGCTGTCGCGTCGCGATCCTGCATCGGGCGCGGGCTTCGCGCTGGTGATGACGGCCGACGGCATGATGCTGGAAGTGGGCGGCGCGCAGGTCTCGACCGGCAAGCCGCTGCGTGCCCACACCTGGTATCGCGTCTGGGCGAGCGTCGATCCGGTGAGCGGCGTGCTGCGCGTCGGCCAGCAGCCGCTGAAGCGCGCGCATGCGATCGAGGACGAAGGCGAGGCGCGGCTGGTCGCGAGCGCACCCGTCAAGATCGAGGCCGCGCGCCCGGTCCTGATCGGCGCCGAGCAGGCGAGCGACCGCCCGGCCCGGCGCTGCTTCAACGGCAAGATCGAGGCGCCCGCCATCGCGGGCTTCGCGGCCTGGGACTTCGGCCGCCGCATCGGCTCGATGGAGATCGAGGATACCGGCGCCAACGCCCTGCACGGCAAGCTGATCAACCTGCCGACGCCGGCCATGAAGAGCTCGGCCTGGAACGGCAGCGAGCGCGACTGGACCAAGGCGCCGCATCATTACGCGGCGATCCATTTCCACGACGACGACCTGCACGATTGCGGCTGGGCCGACGATTTCAAGTTCACCGTGCCGAAGGAGATGAAGAGCGGCGTCTACGGCATGCGCCTCACCTGCGGCGCGCACCGCGACATCATTCCGTTCTTCGTGCGGCCGGCGCTCGGCAAGCCGACGGCCAAGGTCTGCTACATCGCCTCGACCTTCACCTACCAGGTCTACGGCAACTTCGTGCGCGCCCAGTTCGACGACGCCTTCAAGAAGCGTGTCGCCGACTGGAAGTCCTCGGCCCTCTATCCCGACGAGCATCGCGATTACGGGCTCGCGACCTACAATCATCATCGCGACGGCTCGGGCGTGGCCTATTCCTCGCGCCTGCGTCCGCTCCTCTCCTGGCGGCCGAACTATCTCTCCTTCAACGATCCCTTCGGCTCGGGCCTGCGTCATCTGCCCGCCGACACGCATCTCACCGGCTGGTTCGACCGCATGGGCGTGACCTTCGACGTGATCACCGATCATGACCTGCATCGCGAGGGCGCGGCCCTGCTCGCGCCCTACAAGGTCGTCGTCACCGGCACGCATCCGGAGTACCACACCGCCAACACGCTCGACGCGCTGCAGACCTACACCGAGACCGGCGGGCGGTTCATGTATCTCGGCGGCAACGGCTTCTATTGGCGGGTCGCTCTCACCGACAAGGTGCCGAAGTGCGCCGCACCGAAGGCGGCATCCGCACCTGGGCGGCCGAGCCCGGCGAGTACTATCATGCCTTCGACGGCGAATATGGCGGCCTGTGGCGGCGCAACGACCGGCCGCCGCAGCTTCTCTGCGGCATCGGCTTCTCGAGCCAGGGCACCTTCGTGGGCGATTCCTATCGCCGCGCGGCCGCCTCGCGCGACAATCACCATGCCTGGATCTTCGAGGGCGTGAAAGCTGATGGCCTGTTCGGCGGCCGGGGCTTCTCGGGCGGCGGTGCCGCGGGCTTCGAACTCGACCGGCTCGACCATCGCCTGGGCAGCCCGCTCAACGCCGTCGTGCTCGCCTCCTCGGAAGGCCACGACCGCAAGAACTTCGTCGTCGTGCACGAGGAGCGGCTCGCTTTCACGACCACGATTCCGGGCCAGACGCTCGAGCAGCTCATCCACGCCGACATGGTCTATATCGACAAGCCCAAGGGCGGCGCGATCTTCTCGGTGGGCTCGATCACCTATTGCGGCAGCCTGCCGGTCGACAATTTCGACAACGACGTGTCGCGCCTCACCTTCAACGTGCTGAACCGCTTCGGCGAGCTCGGCCTCAAGTGGCCGCTCTGACCTCCGTCACGAGGTGCTGCAAGAGGCCGAGGCAGCCCGCCTCGATGAGGTCGAGCGCCTCCTGGTAGCCCTTGGCCGGTCCGCCGAACGGATCGGACACCTCCGTGACGCCGAGGTTGGGCGCGTATTTCATCAGCATCTGCGGCCGCTCGGAGAAGGCGCGCGGCGCCATCCAGCGCATGGCGGCGAGATGGCTGCGGTCCATCGCCAGCGCATAGTCGAAGCGCTCGAGGTCTTCGTTGGTGAGCAGCCGCGAGCGATGGCTCGCGATCTCGTAGCCCCGCAGCCGCGCCGCCTCGACCGCCAGGAACGACGGCGGCTGGCCAAGATGGCCATCGAAGGTGCCGGCCGAGTCGATCGTGAAGGCGTTGCCCAGTCCCGCCCGCTCAGCCATGGCGCGGAAGGCGCCTTCGGCCATGGGGGAGCGGCAGATATTGCCGGTGCAGACGAAGAGGACGCCGATGGTCATGGCCCGCCACCCTAGCACGGCGCTAAAATAGCGCCACGGAGGAAGCATGCCCGACATGAGCCCAGCAGTGGCCAAACAGGCCCACGGTGCGCATTACATCGCGCCCGACATCCATGGCCAGAATTTCTATGCGATGGACCGGCAGTTCCAGGACCTGCTGTCGCTCTACATGGAGCCCGGCCTGCGCGCCACGATGACGCCGCACTTCGAACGTCTCGGCGCCCTCGCCGGCAACCGGCTCGACGAGCTGGCGCAGATCGCCGACAAGCATCCGCCGATCCTGCAGCCGCGCGACCGCTTCGGCCGCGACGAGGACTGGATCGACTATCACCCGTCCTACCGAGAGATGGAGAAGATCGCCTTCGAGGAATTCGGCATGCACGCCATGAGCCACCGGCCGGGCGTGCTGGGCATGAGCGAGCCCGCGCATCCGCTGGTGAAGTACGGCATCACCTATCTCTTCGTGCAGGCCGAGTTCGGCCTGATGTGCCCGGTCTCGGTGTCGGACACGTCGAACTTCATCATCAAGCGCTTCGGCTCGCCCGCGCTGAAGAAGCTGCTGCTCGACCGGCTGCTCAGCCAGGACCCGGCGACGATGCTGAAGGGCACGCAGTTCATGACCGAGAAGGCCGGCGGCTCGGATGTCGGCGCCATCGAGACCGAGGCCGAGCGCATCGGCGTGGGTGCCGACGGCGTCGAGCGCTGGAAGCTTTACGGCCAGAAATGGTTCTGCAGCCATGCCGATGCCGATGTCGCGGTGATGCTGGCGCGGCCGCGCGGCGCGGCGCCGGGCACGGCGGGGCTCGGCATGTTCGCCCTGCCACGGCGGCTGGAGGACGGCACGCGCAACGCTTACCGGATCGTTCGGCTGAAGGACAAATTGGGCACCAAGTCGATGGCCTCGGGTGAGATCGTCCTCGACGGCGCCACGGCCTATCTCGTGGGCGACGTCGATCGCGGCTTCAAGCAGATGATGGAGCAGGTGAACCTGTCGCGCTTGAGCCACGGCGTGCGGGCCGCATCGATGATGCGCCGCTGCCTGAACGAAGCGCTCGCCGCCGCGCGCGGCCGCAAGGCCTTCGGCAAGGCGATCGCGGAATATCCGCTGCTGCGCCGCCAGCTCATGAAGATCATGCTACCGACCGAGCAGGCGCTGTCGATGTTCGCCTTCTCGGCCGATGCGATGGGCAAGGCCGACAAGGGAGACAAGGACGCGGCCAACCTGCTGCGCATCCTGACGCCCGTCTACAAGTTCCGCGCCTGTCGCGACAACATCCCGGTCGCCAGCCAGGCGCTCGAGGTGCGGGGCGGCATCGGCTACATCGAAGAGTGGGTCACGGCCCGCCTGGTGCGCGACGCGCAGATCGGCACCCTGTGGGAAGGCACCTCCAACATCAACGCCCTCGACGTCGTGCAGCGCGCCGTGGGCAAGGCCGGCGGCCACAAGACGCTCGCCGCCGCGCTCAAGGCCAAGTACGAGCCGAGCGGCAGCCTGCCCGGCCAGTACAAGGGCCTGCTGGGCGCCACGCTCGATCGGGTGGAGCGCTTCGCCGAAGCCGTCGCCTCGAACGCCAAGCACGAAAAGCGCGCCCGCCTCGCCGCCGGCGCGCTCTATCACGCCGCGAGTGCGGCGCTCATGGCCTGGGAAGGTGCCACGCTCGGTGCCCGAGGCGGCGATGCGCGGCGTCTCCTGCTGTCGCGCCTGGTGATCGAGCATCGCCTCGCGCCCCAGGACCCGCTGTCGCTCAACGAGTCGTCTTGGGAGCAGGAAGCGATGGACCTCCTCCTGCAGGACGCACCGGTGCCGCTCGCGAAGGCGACGGCGCTGCTTTCGTAGTCTTGCGGACCGCGGGCCTGGAGGCCCGCGGTCCGAATGAATCACCCTTCGACGATCAGCTTCGCCAGCGCGTCGGGCTCGCTCAGCATCGGATAGTGGCCGGTGTCGAGCTCGTGCCAGCGACCTTTCAAGGTCTCGCAGGCACGGCGCTGGTGGGCGACGGGCGGGTTGGAGCTCTTGCGGCACCAGATGACCGACGCGTTCCACGACTGGCTCCAGAAGCGGTCGAGCTCCACCGGCGCGGTGAGCGGCGCGATCGGATGCGGCTTGCAGCGCTCCATCGCCCATTTGCGCGTGGCGGGCTCGAGGTCGGCGAACAGGCGCGTCTCGAAATCCTGCTGCGAGGGACCGGTGGTCAGCTCGGTGTTGACCGCCGTCGGGCGCTTCACGAAATCGGGCACCTTCTCGCCGTTGAACAGCGCCAGCGCATCGGCGAACACCACCCGCGCCACCCGCTCGCGTGCCAGCTCCGCCGCGCGCGCCATCACCATGCCGCCGGTACTGGTGCCGACCAGCACGACATCCCGCAGGTCGTTGTAGAACAAGAGTCCCGCGACCTCGTCGGCATGGCTCTCGGTCGTGATCCCGGCGCGAATCTGGGAGAAGCGCTCGGCACAGCCGTCGAGCGTCGGCGCCAGCACGACATGGCCCGTCGCCCGCAGCCGTTCGACAACAGGGTTGAAGATCCAGCCGCCTTGATAGGCGCCGTGCAGCAGAACGAACGTGGTCATTATTATTTCCCCCTCACCGTGACGCCGGCCATCTTCTCGAAGATCTTCACGATCGCCGATCCGTCTTCCTTGTTGAGCCCCTGGGCGCGCGCCATCTGGTAGACCTGCTGCGTGACGTTCGCGAGCAGGAGCGGCACGCCGAGCTTCTTGGCGAAGGCGGTCTCGAGCTCCTGGTCCTTGTAGGAGATGTCGATCGTGCCGCCGGGCACGTAGTCGCCGGCGAGGATCCGCGGCACGCGCAGCTCCCAGGCCGCACTGGCGCCGGTCGACACGCGCACCACGTCATAGACCATCTTCGGGTCGAGCCCGGCCTTGACGCCCAGCACCATCGCCTCGGCGACGGCCACGGTGTTCACCTGCACCAGCATGTTGTTCACGAGCTTCATCGCCAGCCCATGGCCGAGCGGGCCGACATGGAAGGTCTGGCTGCCCATGACGTCGAACAGGTCACGGCATTTGTCGACGACCGCCGCATCACCGCCCACGATCACCGAGAGATCGCCCGACTGGGCGCGGCCCGTGCCGCCGCTCACCGGCGCGTCGATCATGGCGATGCCCTTGGCCGCGAGCTGCTCGGCGAGCGCGCGCGCCGCGAAGGGATCGATGGTCGCCATGCAGATCACGATGTGGCCGGGCTTGGCGCTCTGGATGATGCCCTCGGCGCCCGCGATCACCGACTGCGCCTGGTCCGTCGTCTCGACGATCAGGATGGTGCGCTCGACCTTGGCGGCGACCTCTTTCGCGGAGTGAGCCACCTCGGCGTTCAGCCCCGCCACCTTCGAGGCATCGATGTCGTGCACGACCAGCGGCGTGCCCGCGCCGATCAGGTTGCGCGCCATCGGCCCGCCCATGGCGCCCAAGCCGATGAATCCGACCTTGCCGGCCATTTCTTCCTCCCTTGCGTTATGGTGCGACTGTAGCGGAGGAAGACCGATGAGCTTGCAGGGAAAAATCGCATTGGTGACCGGCGCGAGCCGCGGGTTGGGCGAAGGCGTGGCGCGGGCGCTGGCGGAAGAAGGCGCCAAGGTCATGTTGCTGGCGCGCGACGGCGATCTCGCGCAGAAGGTCGCGCGCGAGATCGGCGGCAGCGCCCAGGCGCTGGCCTGCGACGTGTCGGACTATCCGACCGTCGAGCGTGCCGTGGCCGACACGCGCGAGCGGCTGGGCGGGCTCGACATCCTGGTGAACAATGCCGGCGTCATCGAGCCGATCGCCGATGTCGCCACCTCCGATCCCGCAGCGTGGGCACGCAACATCCAGATCAACCTGATCGGCGCCTACAATGTGGTGCGCGCGGTGCTGGGCGGCCTGCAGCAGAACCGGGGAACGATCGTCAACGTCTCCTCGGGTGCGGCGCACCGGCCGCTCGAAGGCTGGAGCGCCTACTGCGCCGGCAAGGCGGGCCTCGCCATGCTGACGCGGTCGATCGCGCTCGAGAGCGGCGACAAGGTGCGCGTCTTCGGCTTCTCGCCGGGCACGATCGACACCGACATGCAGGTCACGATCCGCGCCTCGGGCATCAACGCCGTGAGCCAGATCCCGCGCGCCAATCTTTCTCCCGTGTCGCATGCCGTGCAGGGCGTCCTTTATCTCTGCGGCTCGGCGGCTGACGATCTGATCGGGCAGGAAGCCTCGATGAGGGACGAGGCTTTCCGCAATCGGATCGGGCTCTAGGGCCCGGGCCGAGGCGCCGGTGATATCATTGATATCAATGATATCAGGGGGTGGGTGAGACTCTGAGACTAAGGGGCCAAAACCCTTATGCCATCGTCATCGGATGGGTCTCAGGCCCGGTGAGACTCTAGATCCGGGCCGCTGAGACTGGCGCCAAGGTCCTGGGGAGAGCCGACGGTCCCGCCCAGGAGGAGACGGCGAACAGGCCGGGTGGCGACACGGCTTCCAGCTCGCCGGCCTGAAGATCCCGCGCGATGATCACGAGGAACAGCGGCGGTGTGGCCTGCGGCTCGCCGAACGGCCTCGGTGCGGAGAAGAGCGTGCCGACGCTCTGCACCAGCACCGGCCGCTCGCTTTCCGTCACGCGCACCAAGCCTTTCAGGCGCAGCAACCGCTCGCCCAGCGCCCCCGCGAGATTGTCGAGCCAGAAAGCGAGGTCGTCGTAGGCGAGAACGCCGGTGGGCCGAGCAAGACGAACGGCGATGCGCGGATGGAGCGTCGCGGCGGCCGTCTCGGGCAAGGTGGGCATGGGAGCGACATTGCCCAGCGGCGCAAAGGCGGCAGCGACGACCCGACTGCGTTCGGCCAGCGCCACGATCTCCGACAAGGGATTGAGCACGGCGATCTCTTCGCGCGCGCACGCCAGCGCGTCGGGCGATACGACATCGGCCTTGGTGACGACGATGCGATGCGCGGCGGCCCATTGCGCGGTCGCTTCCTCGAAGGCGGCGATCTCCGTGCCGCGCGTGGCATCGAAGGTGGCAAGCACCGAGACGCGCAGGCGGTGCTCCGCGAGGCTCGCGAGCTGGCGCAGCACCGGACCGGGCTTCGAGAGTCCGCTGGTCTCGAGCACGATCCGCTTCAAAGGCTTTGCGGCGAGCAAACGGTCGATCGTGAAGGCGAGGTCGCTGCCCGCCGTGCAGCAGATGCAGCCGTTGGACAGCATGGCGATCTGCGAATCGCCGCCCTCTTCGCGCAGGATGACGCCGTCGAGGCCGATCTCGCCCGCCTCGTTCACGATGACCGCCGTGTCGGCGGCCTCGGGTCCCATGAGGTAATCGCGCAGGAGCGTCGTCTTGCCCGAGCCCAGGAAGCCCGTCAGGACGACAAAATCCGGGGCAACGGTCACTCCGCCGCCTTCTGCTGCGGGGCGGCGAACTTGGCGGGCACATCCTCTTCCCAGCTCGCCTTGGTGAGCTCGCGCACGTCGGCCAGGAGCTCGGCCGTGTCGTAGATCACGCCGTCCTTGATCGTGTACTTCAAGCCCCGATGCCATTCGACCTTGTTGGTCGCATCGTTGAAGCGCATGGCGCCGGTGCCGTAGAGCAGCTTGAAGTCGGTCAGCGGATTGTGGTCGTGCACCAGCACGTCGGCGAGCTTGCCGACCTCGAGCGTGCCGACCTCGCCCTCGATGCCGCAGAGCGCGGCACCTTGTGACGTGGCCGAGCGGAGGACCTCCAGCGGATGGAAGCCCGCCTCCTGCATCAGCTCGAGCTCGCGCACATAGCCGAAGCCGAAGATCGAGTAGATGAAGCCCGAGTCGCTGCCGGTGCAGACGCGGCCGCCGCGATTCTTGTACTCGTTGATGAAGGCCATCCAGAGCCGGTAGTTCTCCTTCCACTCGACCTCGTTGGTGGTCGACCAGCGGTACCAGTAGGAGCCGTGGCCGCCGCGCTGCGGCGTGAAGTAGTTCCACATCGACTTCCAGGTGTAGTCCTTGTGCCAGTCGGCCTGGCGGGCGCGCATCAGGTCGCGGTTGGCGTCGTAGATCGTGAAGGTCGGCACGAAGGTGAAGCCGATCTCGAGGAACTTCTCCATCACCTCGTTCCACTTGGCCGAGCCGGGCTCGGCGCCCTGCTTGAACATCTGGCCGGAGACGGAGAAGCGGAAATATTCGTCGTTATAGTCGTAGTCGAGCGGGAAGTGCTGGACGACGCGATCCTCGAACAGCGCCTCGGGCAGGCCGTAATAATGCTCGGCGCTGGAGAGACCCCACTTCGCCGTCGTGAGCGCGTTCATGCGCGTCACGGCCATTTGCGCGTGATGGCAGCCCGAGCGCAGGCCGAGCCGCACGCACTCGTCGAGCGCTGCTTCCATGATCGCGGGCGGCGCGCCGAAGAACTTCACGCCGTCGGCGCCGCGCTCCTTCAGCCGGCGCAGCCAGGCGCGGCCTTCATCCGGCGAGTGGATCGTCTTCAGCATGTCGTTGACGGCCGGGAAGTAGGCGTAGGCCAGGAGACGCGGAGCGGCGATGGTGTTCTCGGCCGAGCGCTTCTTCTGGTCGAGCATCCAGCTGAGGCCGTTCATCGAGCCCATCTCGCGCACCGTGGTCACGCCGTGCGCCAGCCAGAGCTTGTAGACGTAATCGACCGGCGGCACCCAGCCGTTGGCCGAGTGGTAGGCGACGCCCGCATGGGCATGGCAGTCGATGAAGCCCGGCGTCACCCACTTGCCCTTGCAGTCGATCTCGTGATCGCCCGGCGCCACGCGATTGGCCGACGTCGAGAGATTGCCGACCGCCTTCTTCATCAGGGTGATGCGGTTGTTCTCGATCACGATGTCGGTCGGCCCGATCGGCGGCGCGCCCGTGCCGTCGATCACCGTGGCGCCGCGCAGCACCAGCCGCTTGAACGGCCCGACACCGCGGTCGCGCGTCGTCGCTCCGGTCACGAGGGGCTGGCCAGCCTTGACGCGGTAGCCCGACAGTTCGTCGCCCGGGAGGATCTGCTCCGTCATTTCAATGTCCTTTGCGAAGGATGCCGTCCGTATGCTCGCCCAAGAGCGGCTCGCGATAAAGCGGCTTCGAGGGCTCGTCCTTGAAGCGCACCACCGGTGCGAAATGCTTGCGGCCGTCCTCGGCGACGACGATGGCGCCGCGCTTCAGCAGGTTCGCGTCCTCGATCGCCTCGGGCAGCGTGTTCACCGGGCCGTAACAGA
>Ga0335083_10004225_pt1 | contig 18371 bp, 17 predicted proteins | sample Lox_Sample_42_FD_206716 | JGI IMG/M metagenome (GOLD analysis project Ga0335083, IMG submission 206716) | Soil microbial communities from Loxahatchee National Wildlife Refuge, Florida, United States - Lox_Sample_4.2 | ecosystem: Environmental > Terrestrial > Soil > Wetlands | place: USA...
AGACGGTCTTGCCGCGCGTGGCCAGGGCCCCCTCGCCCGGCTTGACGTCGTCGACGGACAGGCCGGCAACCGGACCCGCCGACTTCTTCGACTCGCCGGCGCCGCTGGTCTTGTGGTTGCAGCCTGTTGCCAGGCCCAGGGCGAGCGTGAACACGAACAGGGGGGCGCTCCTCATGGCGCGGCACCATAGCACGCGGCCGCCGGCTCAGACGGCCGCGGTGCGGACCAGAATCTCGGCGATCGGTCCCCGGCGGGTGGCGACCGAATTGATCGCCCGCCGCGCCTGGACCCGCTGGCGCAACAGCCCGTCGTGCCGATAGAGGCTCAGCGTGGCGCGGCAGTACGAGTTCGAGAGCACGGCCGGGACCCGGGCCTCGGCCAGCTCGCAGAGCTGCTGAGCCAGCCGGCGCTGGTCCTCCATGTCGAAGGCGCCGGCGTAAGCGGTGAAGGATGCCGTGGAAGAGATGGGGACGTAGGGCGGATCCAGGTAGACGAAGTCCTGCCTGGCGGGGGCGCAAGCCTCGATCACGGTCCGGAAGTCGCCGCAGATCAGCTCGACCGACCGCAACGCGCGCGAGGCCGCCTCCAGCCGCTCCGGATCACAGATCCGCACACTGGCGTAGCGCCCGAAGGGGACGTTGAAGATGCCTTCGCTGTTCACCCGGTAAAGGCCGTTGTACCCGCAGCGGTTGAGGTAGATCAGGCGGGCCGCCCGCTCGGTCGGGCTGAGCTGGGCGGGCCGCTGTTCGCGGACCCGATAATAGTCGTCCTCGCGGTTGCGCCAGCCTCCCAGCAGCCGGATCACCTCGGGAGCGCGATCTCGAACCGCCTCGTAGCAGCCGATCAGCTCGGGGTTCACGTCGCCCAGAACGGCCCGCTCGAACCGCCGCTCACCCGCCAGGGCAAAGAAGACGGCGCCGCCACCGATGAAAGGCTCGCAGTACGTGCGAATCCGGGTCGGGGCAAGCTCCAGGATCCGCGGCAGCAGTTGCCGCTTTCCGCCGGCCCACTTGAGGAAGGGTCGAAGCGGTGCGCTGTCCGACATGCGTGTACGTTTCGTACCTCGGACCGTCGGTGACAATCAAGAGAAACGACTTTTTCGGCCGTTTTTCGCTGCTTTTTTGTTTCGCGCGCAGATCTTTGGCCTTAGAGTCGTCAGCCAAATTCGCGTGGCGATCCTCTCCGCCGCGCGCCGATCCAGCCCGCAGCAAAGGAGAACGACATGGCGAAGGTGCTGACGAAGTCCCAGATCATCCAGGCGATTGCGGATGCCCACAAAGAGAAGCTGGCCCGCAAGGACGTGGCCGGCGTGCTCGAATCGCTCGCGACGGTGGGCCACAAGGAGCTGAAGAAGAACGGGATCTTCGTGCTGCCCGGGTTCGCCAAGTTCGTCGTCGTGAAGAAGCCGGCCACCAAGGAGCGCCAGGGGATCAACCCCTTCACCAAGGAGCCGATCACGATCAAGGCCAAGCCGGCCCGCAAGGTCCTGAAGGCCCGCCCGGTCAAGGCCGCCAAAGACGCCCTGGTTTAAGTCAGCATCAGGCTCGCGAGGCGAGCAACGCCTGGGTCAGCGCCGCCACGTCGGAAAAGCGTGGCGCGCGCGACCAGGGGTAGAAGTCGTAAGGATCGATGAGCGCGGCTCGGATGCCGACCGCCTGCGCCCCGTCGACGTCGGCCGACGGAGAGTCGCCGACCATGATGGCCTCGGCGGGTCCGATGCCCAGCCGCTCCAGCGCCAGCCGATAGATGCGCGGGTCGGGCTTGGTGAAGCCGACGACCGAAGAGTCGAGGACCGTCTCGAACAGGGGACGCAGGTCGATCTCGACCAGCATCTGCTCGATGGTCCCCTCGCTGTTCGAGACCACCGCCAGCTTCAGCCCGGCGGCCCGCAGGCGCTCGAGCGACTCCCGCACGCCGGCGCCGATGCGCCGCCAGGCGTTGCTGAGGCGATGCTCGCTCAGGATGGTCGCCGCGGCGGCGTCCAGCGAGGCGGGCGCGCCCGGGGTGCCCGCCAGGTCCAGCAGCCGGCGGTACATGTGCTGGTGCCAGCTGAAACCGCCGTCGTGGTGCGTGCGCATGACCACGCCGTCGGTCTCGCGCAGCTCCTGGCGCAGCGCCCGTTCGGCGGCCTCCAGGGCGCTCGCGTCGGCGGTGACGCCCGCCTTGGCCGCGTAGGCGGCGATGCGAGCCCCGTCGTGGAAGGTGAGCGTGAAGCCGGCGTCGAACAGGATCGCGCGCGGCCAGGGTTTGAACAGCAGGGTGGCTTCTTGGTATGAGGCGGCCATGGTCAGGCTGAACCGGATCTACACCAAGGCCGGCGACGGCGGCGACACCCGTCTGGTCGGCGGCCAGAAAGTCCGCAAGGACGCGCTGCGAATCGAGGCCTATGGGACGATCGACGAGCTCTCGGCCTGCCTGGGCCTGGCCCGCACGGAGCTGGCGCAGCCCGGCGCGCCCGAGGGGGCGGCCCCGATGGCCGATCTGCTGCTGCGGGTCCAAAACGAGCTGTTCAACCTGGGGAGCGACCTGGCCACGCTGGAGTCGGATCGCCGCCCGACGCAGCCGGTGATCGAGCCGCGCCACACCGCCGCGCTGGAACAGCAGATCGACACCTGGAACGAGCACCTGCCCGAGCTGCGGAGCTTCGTGCTCCCGGGCGGCGGTCGGGTGGCGTCCTATCTGCACCTGGCGCGAACCGTCTGCCGGCGCGCCGAGCGGCTGATCGTCCGGCTGGCCGACGCCGAGCCGATCAGCCCGGCGGTGATCCCGTACGTCAACCGCCTGTCGGACGCGCTGTTCGTGATGAGCCGTCACGCCGCCCGCGTCTACGGCGAGCCCGAACCGCTCTGGCAGCCCGAGAAGACCTGACGTAGATTCTCCGCCTCGACGCGTGGATCCCAATCGCAAGCGCGGGGCGTCGTGACCATCGAGGCGCGGACCGCCTCCTGGTTCTGCAAGGGCCTCGTCGCTGCTGCCTTGGCCGGGACGATCCTGGCGGCGTTGATCCACGATCTCGATCTCCTGCGGGGGACGGAGAGCCCGACCCCCGCTCACCCGCTGATGATCTACGAGCAGTACCGGATCGGAGGGTCGACGTTCTCGGGCGTCGACTTCGCGGAGATCTACCTCTCCGCGAACGCGTTACGGCACGGGGACTCCGCCTATCACCCCAGGGATCCCGCCTACGCCGATCCGCAGGGCCGGCCCCGGAACTATCCCCCGCTGATGTACTGGCTCTATGTGCCGCTGTCGCTCGTCCCGTTCAAGGCGGCCCTCTATCTGCACACGATCGGCTATCTCCTGTTCTTCTTCGGTGCGTCGGGCTCGTTGCTCTGGCAGACCGGCCTCCGACGCCACCTCGGCTGGGTGTGGGCTGCGCAGGCGGGGCTCTTCTTTTTGACCCCCATCGGCGCGACCGAGCTCGAACGCGGGCAGTTCGACCTCCTCGTCGCGGGCATGTACACCCTCTGCTTCGCCTGCAGCGTCCTCGATCGCCGCCTCTTCTCGCTGGCCGCGGTGGTCGGCGTCGCCGGGGCGCTCAAGTGGACCAGCGCGCCGTTTCTCGGCTGCTTCTCGGCCCTGGGGTTCCTGCTCGCCTCGGGGCGGCGCCGGTGGGCATTCTTCAGCATCCCGGTTGTGATGCTGGCCGGCACCCTGCCCTTCTGGCGAAACCTCCAGGAGTACTGGGTCGGGCTCCGGCACTTCGACGTGGACGCCGAGCCCTACGGGCTGACGCTGCGTCATGTCTTGCCGCCCGTCCCGACCAAGGCTGCCCCCGCGATCGTCACGCTGCTGGTGGCGGCGCTGGCCTGGTTCGGAGCGCGCTCGCCGGAGGCGCGATCGAAGCGCCTGGTCGAGGTGGGCGCGCCGTTCGCGCTGGCCCTCGCCTGCGTGTCGACCTGCGTTCCCACGTTGTCGTACGAGTATCACTCGGTGTCCTTGCTCGGACTCATCCCCGCGGTGGTGGTCTGGATCGAGACTGCATCCGGGGTGGCGATTCGGGTCAAGGCTGTCACGGCCGCCCTGTTCGGGGTTTTTCTGGTCATCGCTCACCGCATCCAGAACCTTCTGGTCAACCTGTTGCCGAGCGCGATTGCGGCCGCTTACATCACCTTCGCGTCCCTGTTCCTGGCGGTCTGTGTCTACATCCTCCGGGCCCGAGGGCCTGGTGTAGAGTCGGCGCCGCGTGATTGACAAGTCGAGGATCGTCGTGGTGATGCCGGCGTTCAACGCCGCGAAGACGCTGGAGCGCACGGTGGCCGAGGTGCCCGACATCGTCGACGAGATCATCGTGGTCGACGACCGCTCGAGCGACGAGACCGTCCGGGTGGCCCGCCAGCTGGGGTTGCACACCATCGAGCACGAACAGAACCGCGGCTACGGCGGGAACCAGAAGACCTGCTACGTCGAGGCGCTGCGCCGCGGCGCCGACGTGGTCGTGATGGTCCACCCCGATTACCAGTACACACCCAAGCTGATCCCCGCTCTCGCCAGCTGCATCACCAGCGGGCTCTACGACGTCGCGCTCGGATCGCGCATCCTGGGCGGGCGAGCCATCGCCGGCGGGATGCCGCTCTACAAGTACGTGGCCAACCGCTTCCTGACCGCGACCGAGAACCTGCTGATCGGCGCCAAGCTGTCCGAATATCACACCGGCTACCGCGTCTTCTCCCGCAAGGTGCTGGAGACGCTGCCGCTGAACGAGAACGGGGACGACTTCGTGTTCGACAACCAGATGCTGGTTCAGGTCACCTACTTCGGCTTCCGCATTGCCGAGGTGACCTGCCCGACCCTGTACTTCGAAGACGCGTCGTCGATCAACTTCAAGCGCAGCGTCAAGTACGGGCTGGGCGTGCTCAACTCGGGACTGCAGTTCCGCCTGAAGAAGATGGGCCTGACGCGGCCGGCGTTCCTTTCGGAGAGCGGCCGCAGGCTCGAGCTGCCACTCGACCGTCCGGTCTGAGGCGTCAGTCACGCGCGTCGGCGCCGGCGTCAGCGCTGGCGGCGTCGGTTCCGCCGTCGGGTCGCCCGGCCTCCGGCGGCGCGCCCGCGTCGAGCGGCGGGTGCACGACCAGGCCGTGAACGTAGGTGCCGCCAGACGAGTCCAGGCAGGTCAGTGGGCAGGTGGCCGAGACCGGCTGCGGCGTGCTGCAAGCCACCTTGGCGTTGACGCAGTTGCAGACGTAACCGCCAGGCCGGGCGCACGGTGTCCCCCAGTCGCCCGAACACTGGGTCCCGACCGTGCCGTAGTCGTCGTAGCAAGGTCCGGGGCAGCTGGGGATTGTCTCGCCCGGGCAAACCGGCGCGCAGGTGCCCGCCCGGCAGACCGCCGGCTGGGGGGGGCAAGACGGCACGTAGACGTCGCGACACGCGGTGCTCCACTGCACCCCCAGGCGGTCGAGCGCCTGGGCGCCGGTCAGGTTGGCGTCCACGCCACACGCGCCGGCGGGAACAGCCGCGATGTCCAGGCTCGAGACCGCGACGCAGTCGCCATCCGACGCGCAGGGTTGCGGCTGCAGCAGCGTCTCGTACTGATCGCGGAGCGCGCGGCAGTTGTTCGCCGGTGTGGCCCGGCCGGCCAGCGCCTGCAGGTCGATGGGCGTGATCCCCACCCGCTTGCCGGCCACGAACTGCAGCTGGCCGCTGGCATCCTTCAGCGTCACCGCATCGGGCCCAGGGTCGGCGGTCGGATCCAGCTGGGGCTCGCAGCGGAAGACGGGCGGCGATGAGTTGCCACAGCCGCCGTTCCCGTCCGACTCCCGCCAGCTGGCTGTGGCGACCACCAGGACAGGGGCGGCCGGCGGCGCTTCCAGAATGGCGCCCACGCATCCAGCGCCGGTGCCGTTCCACGGATTGGCCGTGCAGATGCCCGCGGGGGACGTGCCGGCGGCCAGCGGGCCGTCCAGAGCGGCCACCTGTCCGCTGTCGAGATCGATCTTGATCGGGTCGTCCAGATCGCCGGGCGTCAGGAACGCGGCGACCGTCGCCGCCCCTGCGTCCAGGTCGTCCCCCGGGCACGGAATCTGGCGGAGCACCCAGGTGATCTGCACCGACTCCGTCGCGGGCGCCGCGTTCAGCAAAAACGCGTTGTGCTCGTAGCTGGGGAGCGCGCTGGTCGCGGCGCAGGCCACCGCACCCAGCAGCACGCCCGCGCGCTGGGGGAGCAGGCGGGCCAGCCCGCGCGGCGCTGCGCGCAGCACGCGGGCCGCCACCGGCAGCATCGCCAGCGCCACCAGGTCGGTCGGGTCGGGCCACAGGCGCCAGACGAGCCCGACGTGCCGGAGCGCCCCGACCACCTCGTCGGAGACGACCCGGGAGAGCTTGGCCGCGGTGAACAGCGCGCCGACCGCGACCAGCGCGATCGCGCGGCGGCCCCGGACGGCGGCGGGCAAGGCCACGGCCGCCAGCACGGGCGCGACGATCAGGAAGGCGAAGTCGCTCAGCTTGCCGGTCAACCAGCCCGGCACGATCCCCGCCCCCTTCAGCAGGTGGTCGTTGACGACCAGAACGACCAGCGCCAGCCACCAGACCGGGTGCGCCACCGGAGATAGGTCGAAGGCAAAGCGAAGCCGCCCGGGCCGCCGCATGATTCCAATTGTCAAGCAAGCGCGACGCCAACCGCAAAATGCCTGGCCGACGCGGTGATCCGGCAGGTGTGCCCCGCCGGCCGCGACACCGATGTCAGACCCGCCGCAGGCCAGCTATGCTGCAGCGGTGATCCGGGATGGCGTCCCGCTCGCGCCGCTGACGACCTTCGAGCTGGGGGGGCCGGCGCGCCACCTGATCGAAGCGACCGATGACGCGGCGATCGCCGAGGCGCTGCGCTGGGCGCGCGCCCGCGACGTTCCGGCGGCGATCCTGGGCGGCGGATCGAACGTCGTCGTCGGCGACGCCGGCTTCGACGGCCTGGTGATCCGCGTCGCGACGCGGGGCCGACACTTCCAGCCGCTGGGGGACGGCGCCGTCGCTCTGACCGCGGCGGCCGGCGAGCCTTGGGACCAGCTGGTCGCCGAGGCAGTGGCGCGCGGTCTGGCGGGGGTCGAATGCCTGTCGGGGATCCCGGGCCTCGCCGGCGCCACGCCCATCCAGAACGTCGGCGCCTACGGACAGGAGGTGGCCCAGACCATTCGCGCCGTCCGCGTGCTCGCGCGCGACAGGCTGGAGATCACCGAGCTGGAGGCGGCCGAGTGCGCGTTCGGTTATCGCGACAGCCGCTTCAAGCGCGAGCCGGATCGCTTCGTGGTGCTGGCTGTCACCTTCGCGCTGCATCCGGCCGGCCCGGCGGCGGTCCGGTATCCGGAGCTGGCCGCCGCGCTCGCGGGAACGCCAGCCCCCACCCTGGCCGACGTCCGGGCCGCGGTGCTGGCGCTGCGCGCGAAGAAGTCGATGGTGATCTCGCCTGGTGACCCCAACCGCCGCAGCGCCGGGTCGTTCTTCATGAACCCGGTCGTGGCGGCTGCCGAGGCGGACGCTGTCGCGGCGAGGGCGGGCGTGGAACCCGGGGCGATGCCGCGGTTCCCGGCTGGGGTGGGTCGCGTCAAGCTGTCAGCCGGCTGGCTCATCGAGCGGGCCGGCTTTCCGAAGGGGACGCGACGCGGGCCGGTCGGCATCTCGACCGCGCACGCCCTGGCCCTGGTGAACCTGGGCGGCGCCCGGACCGAGCAACTCCTCGAGCTCGCAGCGGAAATTCAGCGCGCCGTACGCGAGCGACTGGGTGTCCAGCTGGTCCGCGAGCCGGTCTTTCTGGGCCGCTGAGCCCATCGCGCGACCAAACCGTGGGGGCTGCATCTGATGCATGCCTCTTGACTTTGTTCACTCCATGGTCGATAAATTCAATTCATGAACGGTCGTTCACCACCTGAACGGCAAACGCCGCAGAGCCTGCGGGAGCGGTTCCGCGAGACGACCGTCCAGGCGATCCTGGCCGCGGCAGAGGACGTCCTGGCCGAGTCCGGGATGCCCGCCGCCCACATGGGCGAGATCGCGGCGCGCGCAGGGGTGTCAGTCGGCACGCTCTACAACCACTTCGCCGATCGCGAGGCGCTGCTGGCCGGCCTGGCCTACGCGCGCTTCGCGGACATGCTGGCCCGGCTGGACGCCACGCTGGAGCGGACCGCCGGCCAGAAGTTCCGCGAGCGGATCGAGCCGCTGGTGAGCGACCTGCTCTCGCACTGGGAGCGCCACCGCAAGTTCATCCAGATCGTCATGCAGGGCGAGGCCGGGCACTACCAGAAGTCGTCGCCGGCCGTCACCCTGGCCATGCGCGACAAGATGCGCGAGATGTACACGCGCATCGAGCAGGTCACCAGCCAGGGCGTGCGCGAGAAGGCGATCCGCGCCGAGGTGGCCGAGCTGGCTCCTTTCTTTCTGATGGGGATGATGCGGTCGCTGTTCATCCGCGACCTGGTCGTCGAGAACGCGGGGCAGGACCTGTCCACCCAGGCCGGCGTGCTGCTCGAGGCGTTTCTGAACGGAGTTGGGACATGAGCACCGCAACCGCAGGAACTTTCCCGATCGCGCCCGCGCGCGCGCCGGTCAACAAATGGCTGGTCACGCTGTCGGTCACCTTCGGCACGCTGATGGGCGCGATCGACACGTCGATCGTCGCCGTCGCCACGCCGCACCTGTCCGGGTCGCTGGGCGCCACCGTCGAGGAGATGACCTGGGTCACCACCGGGTTCGTCATCGCGACGGTCGTCGTCATGCCGCTGACCGCCTTCCTGGGCCGCTTCTTCGGCCAGAAGCGCGTCTACCTGTTCTCGCTGGCGCTGTTCGTGCTCGGCTCGGCCCTGTGCGGCCTGGCGCGGTCGCTGCCGATGATGGTGGCTTGCCGCGCGCTGCAGGGGCTGGGCGCCGGCGCGCTGCAACCGACCGAGCAGGCCATCCTGCGCCAGACCTTCCCGCCCGAGGAGCAGGGGATGGCGATGGCCCTCTTCGGCCTGGCGGTCGTCGTCGGACCCGCGGCCGGCCCGGTGCTGGGCGGCTACATCATCGACAACCTCGCGTGGCCCTGGATCTTCTACATCAACCTGCCGATCGGCCTGCTGGGCATCTTCATGGTGACCCGCTTCGTGCACGAGCCGGAGGACATCCGCCGCGCCAACCGCGAGCGCGCCGCCGAGCAGCGCAAGAACCTGGACTGGCTGGGCGTCGTGCTGATGACGGCCGGCCTGGCCACGCTGCAGTACGTGCTCGAGGAGGGGAGCCGCAACGACTGGTTCTCCTCGACCGCGGTGACCATCTGCACCATCACGGCGGCCCTCGCGCTGGCGGCGTTCATCGTCCGCGAGCTGACCGCGCCCGTGCCGGCGGTCGACCTGAGCCTGTTCAAGGACAAGGTGTTCCTGTCGGGGACGCTGATCGGCTCGATGATGTTCGCCATCCTGATGTCGATCACCTTCCTGCTCCCGCTGTTCATGCAGGAGCTGCTGGGGTTCTCGGCCATCCAGTCGGGCACGGCGCTGATGCCGCGCGCGCTGGCGATGATGGTGGCCATCCCGCTGGTGGGGCGGCTCTACAACTACGTCCAGCCGCGCATCCTGGTCATGCTCGGCGTCGTGCTGGTGGCGCTCTCGGCCTACGAGATGTCGCACTACACGCTGGACACCGGCGGCCACTCGGTCATGGCGGCCATCGTCCTGCAGGGGTTCGGGTTCGCGTCGCTGTTCGTTCCGCTGACCACCGTCGCGCTGGCCAGCATCCCGCGCTACCGGCTGACCGACGCGACCGGGCTCAACTCACTGCTGCGGCAGATCGGCGGCTCGCTGGGTCTGGCGGCCTTCGCGACGCTGCTCCCGCACTTCCAGCAGGCGGCGCGGGTCGGGCTGCTGGCGCACCTCAACCCCGGGCGGCCCGAGGTCATGCAGCGGATGGCGATGGTCCAATCCGGGCTGGTCGCGCGCGGCCTGAATCCCGGCGCGGCCCAGGCCGCCACCAGCCGGGTGCTGGACTTCATGATCACCCGCCAGGCCACGCTGCTTGCCTTCGAACGAATGTTCATCCTGGCGGGGGTCGCCTTCCTGGCCGTCATCCCCATGGCCTTCTTTTTGAAAGCGCCCGCGAACATGCGCGGCCGCAAAGTCGACCTGCACTGAAATGAGAGAGAGAGAGCACCATGGAAACCGCTGCAAAGACCAACGGTAAATCGATGTCCGCGCAATCTGCTGCGCCCCAGCCCGAAGCGTCCTCGTCGCCGGCGATCGCCGCCGTCGCGGAGGCGCCGCCGGCCAAGCGCAAGCGACGCCCCTTCGTGATCCTGGGGATCGTCGCGGCGATCGTCCTGGGTGGCATCGGCCTCTACGCCCTGGCCACGTCGGGCCACGAGGAGACCGACGACGCACAGATCGCCGCCGACATGGTCCCGATCGCCACGCGCGTGGCCGGTCAGGTGACCCGCGTGCACATCGTCGAGAACCAGCTGGTGAAGCGGGGGGATCTGCTGGTCGAGATCGACCCGGCCGACTACGACGCCCGCGTGCAGCAGGCCGAGGCCGAGCTGGCCACCGCCAAGGCGCAGGCCGACGCGGCCCAGGCCCAGGTCGAGATCGTCGACGCCACGTCCAAGGGCGGCCTGGTGTCCGCCCGGGCGGCGCTCAGCGGATCGGCGGCCGGCGTCCAGAGCGCGGCGGCGCAGCTGCTGGCGGCAAAGGCCGCGGTGGCCCGCGCCGACTCGGACCTCAAGAAGGCCGAGATCGATCTGCAGCGCGCCACCGCCCTGCGGCTGGCCAACGCCGTCCCGCAGGAGCGGCTGGACAGCGCGCAGATGGCCTTCGACTCGGCCAAGGCTGCCAAGGCCCAGGCCGACGCCCAGGTCGCGCTCGCCGACGAGGGGCGCCGCTCCGCCGAGAGCCGCGTGGGCGAGGCGCGCGGCCGGGTCGACCAGAGCGCGCCCGTCGCGCCGCAGATCGCCGCCGCCCGGGCCAACGCCGACCTGGCCAGCGCGCGCGTGCGCTCGGCGGAAGCGGCCCTGACGCTGGCCAAGCTGCAGCTCGGCTACACCAAGGTCACGGCGCCCGCCGACGGGTACGCGTCCAAGCTGACCGCGCACCCCGGGCAGCTGGTCGCGATGGGCCAGCCGCTCATCGAGCTGGTACCGTCCGCCAGCTACGTGGTGGCCAACTTCAAGGAGACCCAGGTGGGGCAGATGCAGGTCGGACAACCCGCCCACATCGAGATCGACGCCTTCCCGGGCCGCAAGTTCGAGGGCAAGGTCGAGAGCCTGGCCGGTGGGACCGGGGCCAGCTTCTCGCTGCTGCCGGCCGACAACGCCACGGGCAACTTCGTGAAGGTCGTGCAGCGCGTGCCCGTGCGAATCTCCTGGGTCAACCCGCCCGGCGACGCGGATCTGCGGGCCGGACTGTCGGCTGACGTGACCGTCGACGTGCGAAAGTAGGCCGGACATGCGCCCACACATCCTGGGGGGCGCCGCTCTGGCGGCGCTCCTGGTGACGAGTGTTGCTCCCGCCCATGCCGCGTCGCGCACGCTGACCATCGACGAGGCGGTCGCGCTGGCCCTGCAGTCCAACCCGCGGCTGGCCAGCGCCCGCGCGCGGCTCGAAGCGGCCGACGATTCGGCCACCTCCGTCGGACGGCGAATGCTTCCGTCGGTTCACCTGAGCGAAGAGTTCCAGCGCTGGAACGGGCCGTTCGCGATCGCGTTCGCGATCCCGGGCGCCCCGATGGCGGCGGCCTTCGTCGCGCGCGAGCAGACCACCAACAGCTTCGTGGCCTCTGCCGACCAGCCGGTGATGGGGCTGTTCCGCACCAACGACGAGCGCGAGAGCCTCTCCGAGCAGACCGCGGCCGGCCGCGCCCAGCTCGAGGCCGCCGAAGCCGACCTGCGCGCGACGGTCGAGACGCAGTTCCTGCGGGTGTTCGAGGCGCAAGCGCTGGAGCAGATCGCGGCCGCGTCGGTCCACGACCTCAGTGAGCAGGTGACGGTGGCCAAGGCGCGCCTCGCCAGCGGCGTCATCACCAACGCCGACCTGCTGCGCATCCAGGTGGCGGTCGCGAACGCCCAACAGCAGGGGCTGGAGGCGCACAGCCAGGGGCAGACCGCGCGGGCCCAGCTCTTCGCGGCGATCGGAATCGCGCCGCACGACTCGCTGGAGATGGCGCTGGTCGAGCCGGTCGATCGTCTGAAGGCGGCGCGCGCCGCGGGCGCGCCGGGGACGCTGGCCTCGCTGCTGCCGCTGGCGGCGCAGCGCCGGCCCGAGCTGACGCAGCAGAACCACCTGATCCTGGCCGCGGATCGCGATCGCGGCGCACGCACCTTTGCGATGCTCCCGGACGTGGACCTCGAGGGGGCGTACATGCGCCTCTATGGCCAGCCGTTCCAGCCGGCCAGCTCCTGGTTCGTCGGCGTCAAGGCGAGTTGGGCGATCTGGGAGTGGGGCGCCACGGATCTGGCGCGGCGGGCCGCCGTTGCGCAGGCCGAAGCGGCCCGGCGAGACCGCGACACGCTGGAGCGGCAGATCGAGTCCGAGCTGACCTCCAGCCTGGTGCAGGGGGAAGCGGCGCGCGGGGCGGTCGGCAGCGCCGAAACCGCCGTGGCCAGCGCCGAAGAGGCCTACCGCGTCACCGACGCGTCGGTGAAGGCGGGGGCGTCGACCACCACCGATCTGTTGCAGGCACAGGCCGAGCTGACCCAGGCGCGGCTGAACCTGACGCGCGCGCAGTACGAGCTGGCGCTGTCCGACGTGACGCTGACGCGCGCCGTTGGTAACAAATGACCGGCAAATAGCGCGAGCTCGTCCGACGGCAACAATTGCGAGATTCGAGAGCGCATGAAACAATGAGGGACCCTCATGATGTTTCGCGCGCTCTCGAAGGTCCTTCTGGTGTTCACCCTCGTCTCGACGCTGCCGGCGCTGGAAAGCGGAGCGGCCGCCGCCACCCACGCGGCGCAAGGGCGAAAGCACCACCGGAAGCACCGCCGCGCCCAGCACCGGGCCCGCCACAACCGCGGCCACGATCGCGGCCATGAAGCGCCGCCCTCCGGCGAGCTGTAACCGGCGCGGCGCCCGCTTCGCCGCCGGTCAGGGCGACGACGGCCAGTCGGCGTACGCGCCCGGGTACTTGCAGATGCTGGGATCGGGGTTCGCCGAGTTCGAGCAGATCGGGTTCTTGGCCCAGTTGGTGAGCACGCCCAGCGTCCAGTCGTCCAGCTGAGGGGCCGGCGGCGGCGGCATGGCTTCCGAGGCGTTCCTCGCCAGGTGAACGACGGCGCCGATCGTCGGCGCGTCGGTCCCCGCCCCCGCCTTGTCGCCGTCCGTGCCAAAGAACGTCATGTACGGCGCCGTCGTCGCCGACTGGAGGCTGGGCAGCACGGCCGCGTCCGGCCCCGTGGGCTCGGTGGCGGTGTTCAGGTTGCCGCCCGCGCCGTGGCAGCGCGCGCAGTGGACCATCAAGATCGGGCGCACCTCGATGTCATACGCTGGGTTCTGGGGAATCGCCGGATACGCCTCGCAGCCGCCGAGGGCCACGGCCGCGCCCGCGACGGCGAAGAGAACGGCGAGACTTCGCATCGGCACCCTCATAGATAGTAGTGGAACTGGAACATGAAGAGCGACGCCGTCGGATCCGTCGCCGACCCGGTCCCCATGAACTGGTAGCGCGCGAAGGCCAGCAGCTCGAAGTGCGCCCATGGGAAGAAGTTGACCTCGAAGTCGAAGGCGTTGCGGGCCGTTCCGCTCACCGAAATGTCTTCCTGGTAGTACTCGTGTGAGATCCCGGCCATCCAGCCCCGGGCCGGGAAGGCGGTCACCCCCAGATAGGTGACGGCCTGGGTCTCGCCACCGCCGGCGCTGACGTTCCGGCGCATCAGATCGCCCTCGCCCAGGAACAGGAGCCTCGGCTTTTCCAGCCAGAGCTTGCCGACCACGCCGCCGGTGTACTGGCTGTACTCCGAGGCAAAGCCCAGGCGCGCCTGGACCCCCACCGCCGCCATCGCGTTGAACCGCTTCTCGTAGTAGGCGGCCCCGCCGCTCTCGCGCGTGTCGACCGGCTGGAACGCCTCGGGGAAACCGGTGGGCGGCGGCGCGAAGACCGAGACGTGAGCCTCCCAGTTGTCCTCGACCCAGCCGCCCGACAGCGTGTACGCCTCGTCGTACAGGTTCTGGCCGGTGTAGCGCTGGACGAAGAAGATGTGCTCGACGAAGCGCAGGCCGAAGGGCGCGAAGAACCGGCCGAAGCGCGCGTAGGGCCCGGTGCCCCCCTGCTTCCACATCACGTAGTGCTCGGCGGAGACCAGCCGGTCGCCGACGGTGCTGAACCGCCCGGACACGGTCGGATCGTCCGGGCGCGTGTCCCCGCGGATGCCGCCCTCGAGGTACAGCGACCACTCGTCGGTGAAGGCGAACCGCGCGTACGCGTCCGCCTGCATCGGGAAGAAGTCCCGCTCGGGGGCCTCTGGCCCGCCCGAGTTGTTGTAGAGAGCAGCCAGACGCACGTCGGCGCCCAGCGCCAGCCACTGCGGCGGCGTCCAGGCCCCGTGGGCGAAGCCGCCGTTGCCACCGCGGCTGATCGTGTCGCCCGATTCGTCGCGCCCCCACGAGGTGATGAGGCCGCCGCCAGCCGGCGAGTAGTGGCACTGGCTGCACCGCGTGGTGCCCGAGCTGAACTGGAACTGTGGATACGCGTACGCCCGCCCGCCCACCAGGAACAGCCACCCCGCGACCGCGTAGAGGACAAGTCGTCGCATGGTCGCTCCGGAATCAGTCGTTGGTCGCGCCCGCGTCGATCCACTTTTCGATGAGCTGGATGTCGGCGATGGGCAAAGGATTGTCGGGGGGCATGCGCAGCGAGCCCTGGGCGTTCAGGACGTACGTCAGCGACGAGTCGTCGCCGTTGCCCGGGATCACGTAGAAGCCGTTGATGAGGGTGTAGTAGCCGACGTTGCGCGCCGACAGGTCCAGGCCTGCGCGCCTGGTGAACTCGGAGTGGCAGTTCACGGTCGCGCAGCTCGGCTCGGTGATCTCCGCCGAGATGAAGGACCAGGTATGCGGTCGGTCGTCCGTCGATCCCCCGCACCCTGCCACACAAAAAGCGACCACCGCGGCTAGACGTGCAAGCCTCGGTAAAAGCATCGCGGGATTATGCATCAATCGGGATCCGTCTCAATGGTGATCCCCGAAATCCATAGTGTGGCAGCGTCGGAATCTCCACCGGAACTTCCGCGCTGGGCCTGGAATTCGAGATGCAGGTTTCCGCCGGTGTGATCCACCTTACCTGTCATCGTGGTCTCCGTCGCATGGGGTGAAACGGCGGCCTCGGTCAGCGGCCTTCCGTCGGCGCGCACCACCACGGCGATTGTTGCATTCGCCGGGACGGCGTCGGCGTGCAGCACGATCTGATAGGTCCCGGCGGCGAGCGGCAGGTCCAGCGCCGCCGTCGCGCGCGGCTCGCGCAGCGACAGCCCGAACCCGTCCCAGACGCCTCGCACCGGGGACGGCGCGCCGGCCGGAAGATTGGCGGGGACCACCTCGCAGACCTGCCTGGCGCCACCCACCTGACAGAGACAGGCGGCCCAGCGATCGCGCGCCCGCAGGCGCTCGGCGGCGCTCACCAGGCGCGGCCACCCGACGAACAGCGCGGCGACCGCCAGCGCGACCACCACCGCCTCGCGGACCAAGCGCCGTCGCGACCCGCGACGTGAGAAGAGGTCGACGACGGCGCCAACCGTCCAGATGATCCCGGCGGCAGCGAAGGGCATCAGCAGCACGACGATCGCCATCTGGTAGCGCGGCTCGGCGAAGAAGAGCGTGTACACCGCGGCCAGCCCCAGGGGCAGCGGCAGCAGGCTGAGGGCCGGCCAGTTCCGCCCGAACCAGGCCGCCAGGATCCCCACCACCGTCATGCCCAGCAGGAAGCACCAGAACCCGTCGACCAGCCGCTCGATCCCGGCGCGATGGACGTCGAACCAGTTGCCTTCGGGCAGCACGCTTTGTCGGTAGAGGGGCCAGTAGAGCAACGAGCGCTCGCGGCCGAGCAGGCGATCGGCTTTGGCGACCAGCAGCCCCAGCGCGTACCCGGGGGACACCTTTGTCCACCGCACAGCTAGGTTATAGGCCACGCGATCCGATTCACGGTGAGGGGGCTTGAACAGGGAGTACCCCGTGCCCTCCGAGAACAGGCGGTTCAGCGAGCGGCTGTAGGTCCCTTCCGAGTTCGGGTTCGCGCCGACCAGCGCGGTGTGGCCGCCGTGGCTGTCGGTCAGGAAGAACTCGCCGTAGCGCCGGTGGTTGCGAATTCCCCACGGGATCAGCAGCGCCAGGGCCACGACCAGCGCCGCGGCAGTGCGGGTCAGCACGTGGATCCACCGGGCGCCGCGCGCGCGAAAGTGCAGCCCGCCCAGGACGATCAGCGGCAGCGCGATCGCCCGGATGTAGACCGACAGCCCCATCACCAGACCAAAGGCCGCGGGCGCGCCCAGCGGGCGCTCGCGGGCCAGCGCCACCAGCAGCCAGACCGCCAGCGCCAGCAGCGCCGCCGCCGGCATGTCCGTTCCGGTCACGCTGGAGACCGCGACGCCCGCCGGCCAGAGCGCGCACAGCAGCCCCGCCACGATCGCCGTCGGCCGCCCGAAGAGCGTGCGCGCGATCCCGTAGACCGCCGCGGTGGCCAGCCCACCGGAGGCGACGCCGATCATCTTGACCGCCAGCAGATCGCCGCCCAGCGCGTAGACGCCGGCCGCCATCCAGACGTACCCCGGCATGTAGATGAACTCGGGGTCCAGGCCGCCGTGCTCGACCAGGTAGCGCGCCGACTCCAGGTACATCGCGAAGTCGCCGACCGGCCGGGTGGGGACCATCAGCACCCACGCCAGGCGCACGGCGACGGCCAGCGCGGTCAGCGGCAGCACAGCCTCTTATAACCCCAGGTCCGCGCGTCCGATAACGATCCAGTGCCCGAAGTGCCGGCCGCTGTGCGGCCAGTCGGGCAGCGTCCGCGGCCAGCCGCCAGCCTGGTCGTAGCCGACCATCAGCTGGGCGCCCGTCGACAGCAAGCTGTCGCGCACCGTGGCGCGCGGCGTGCGCGTGATGGTCAGCGTGACCGCCTCCTGCCAGGGGAGGCGGGCCTCCTGGCCGATGCCGATCTCGGCGAAGGCGAGCGGCTCGATCATGACGCGCGCCCCCGGCGGCCGGACGCGGCGCAGGTACGCGGCGACGTCCCGGTCCTCGGCGTCCAGGCGGGTGAGCGCCCCCATCGACTCGGCCCCCGCCCAGATGCGCCCGCCGCCCGCGACCGCGACGATCCAGACCGCCAGCGAGAACGCCGCCGCGCCGAGCGGGATCGCCCAGCGAAACGGCGCCGCCCGCCCCGCCGGCAGCGCGGTCATGGCCAGCGGGAGCAGCAGCGCGCCCGGCACCAGCCCGAAGCGGGCCAGCGGCTCGAAGCTCTGCGTCGCCAGCCCGCGGGCCAGGTAGACCGCGGGCGGCCCGAGCGCCGCGACCAGGACGATCCCCATCGGAGGCGAAATCCGGGGACGGCGGGCCACGGCCGCGACCGCCAGCCCGGCGCCCACGGGGGTCATGGCGGCGATGAACGCCAGCGCCCAGACCCCGACCTGCCGCAGGCGGCCGACCAGCGGACCGTACCGGGCCTCCATGGTCGCCGCGAGATCGGCGTGGTCGCTGGAGATGTAATGAGCGAAGAAGAACGGATCGCCCCCGACCAGCTGCCCCCAGATCAGCCAGATCGCCGGCAGCGACGCCGCCGCCAGGGCAAAGGCCAGGAGGCCGCGCAGGTGGGCGCCGGGCGCCGGCGCCGGTTGCGCTCGGCGGGGGAGCAGCCAGGCCGCCACCACGACCATCGGCAGCGCCAGCCAGGCGTCGTAACGGGTCACCGCCGCCAGCGAGGCCAGCAGGCCGGAGAGCGCGAAGGTCCCGGTGCGGCCGTTTTCCAGCGCGGCCAGCAACCGATCGAGCGCCGCGACCCAGAGCAGCAGGTACAGCGCCTCGCTGGACGCCGTGGTGGAGGCCTGCAGGTGCAGCGGCGAGGCGGCCAGCGCCAGCCCGGCCAAGGGCGCGCGCTCGGGGCCGATCAGACGCCTGGCCAGCGAGAAGAACGGCCAGAACACGGCCAGGCCCGCCAGCAGCGACAGGTATCGCGACGACCGCGGCAGGTCCGGGTCCAGCGCGATGAACGGTCGCATCAGCGTGGTGTGCAGCGGGCCGAACTGGCAGTAGGTGCGCGGCTGGGCCGCGCTGGCCGGGTCCAGGACCATGCGCTGCGCGATGAGGGCCCGCATCGGCGCGTCGCCGTGCTTGTTGTCGGCGAACGGGAACAGCGCCAGCCGGAGCACGACGGCCAGGACCAGCACCGCCCAGGTCGCGGGACGGACTTCGGAGGTCAAAACTTCGACAGGGCGG
>Ga0335083_10004227_pt1 | contig 18367 bp, 16 predicted proteins | sample Lox_Sample_42_FD_206716 | JGI IMG/M metagenome (GOLD analysis project Ga0335083, IMG submission 206716) | Soil microbial communities from Loxahatchee National Wildlife Refuge, Florida, United States - Lox_Sample_4.2 | ecosystem: Environmental > Terrestrial > Soil > Wetlands | place: USA...
TGTTCGATAAGGCGAACGAAATTCTGGACTACGATTTGGCCAAGATTTGTTTTGAGGGGCCGGCCGAAAAGCTTGATTCGACGGTGTACAGCCAGCCGGCGCTATTTGTGACCTCGGTGGCAGCGCTGGCGGTGATGAACGAACGGCAAAACGACGTGGCCGAAAGTTGCCGTTACACGGCCGGATTGAGCCTGGGGGAATACACGTCGCTTTTTTTCGCCGGCGTGTTGGAATTTCGCGATGCCCTGCGGGTGGTGGCGGAACGCGGGGCGGCCATGCAGGCGGCTTCCGACGCGACGCCCAGCGGCATGGTCAGCATTCTGGGATTGGAGCGCGACCAGACCGAGCAGTTGTGCCGCGAGTGCTCTCAAGGCGAAGTTTTGCAGATTGCAAATTTGTTGTGCCCGGGGAACATTGTGGTTTCGGGCGCCAAAGGTGCGTGCGAGCGGATTGCAGCGGCGGCCCTGACGGCCGGGGCGATGAAGACGATTCCGCTGGCCGTGGCGGGTGCGTTTCATACGTCGATCATGCAGCCCGCCGTGGCCCGTCTAACGGTCGCGCTCAAAGACGTGCAGATGAAGCAGCCTCGCATTCCGGTGGTTTCCAACGTGGACGGCAGGCCGCACGAAGATCCGGAGGAAATCCGCCGGCTGTTGGTGCAGCAAGTGGTGAGCCCGGTGGTGTGGGAAGACAGCTTGCGCTGGTTGTTGGCTGAGGGAGTGAATAAGGTCTACGAAGTCGGCCCGGGCCGCGTGTTGCGCGGTTTGCTGAAGCGGATCGATCGGAAGCTGGAGAGCGTCGGGACGATGGACGGATGAGGGAAATGACGAATGTCTAATGAATGACCAATGACCATCCCGGCGCGCCGGGACCAATGTCCAATGACTGATGCTTCTGAACATTGGTCATTCGAATCCATCATTCATTCGCCTATGCAAATTGAAATTTAACGGGAGCGATCATGCCGCATGAAGTGAGTCAGAAAAAATTTGCCGTGGATTTAACCGGCCAGGTGGCTTTGGTCACCGGGGCTTCGCGCGGGATTGGAAAGGCGATTGCGCTGGCCTTGGGGCGGTGCGGGGCCAAAGTGGCGTGCGTGGCGCGCGATACCGCCAAGCTGGCGGAAACGGTGGCGGCCATTCAAACAGCCGGCGGGCAGGCGGAAGCGTTCGCTTGCGACGTGACCCAAGGCGCGGCGGTGGCGGAATTGGTGGAAAGCATCGCTGAAAAATGGGGCCGGCTCGATATTTTGGTGAATAACGCCGGCATTACCCGCGATACGCTGCTGCCGCGGATGAGCGATGAACAATGGGACGAAGTGCTCAACACGAATTTGCGGGGCACGTTTTTATTCACGCGAGCGGCAACGCGGCCGATGATGTCGCAGCGTTACGGGCGGATTATCAACATTTCCAGCGTGTCGGGGTTGATCGGCAACGCGGGGCAAGCGAATTACTCGGCGTCGAAGGCGGCGATTATCGGCTTTACACGCACGGTATCCAAAGAATTGGCCAGCCGCAAAGTGACGGTGAACGCCATTGCGCCGGGGTTTATCGAAAGCGAAATGAGCGCCGCCTTGGGCGAGGCGCTGGTTGACCAAGTGAAAACCCGCATTCCCATGAAGCGGTTAGGCACCACTGACGAAGTGGCCGACGTGGTGTTGTTTTTGGCTTCGCCCACCAGCGGCTATATCACCGGGCAGTGCATTACGATCGACGGGGGGATGATTATGTGAGGGGAAGTTGAACGTTGTCCATCTTTGCATCCGGCCAGGCGGCCGGGGGCTAAGCCGCAAGCGAGTGGAAAGTTGAGGTTCAAGATCACTTTTTTCCCAGCGAGTCTAAATATTTTTGGTACTGCTGTTGCTGCTTGTCCCATTTGTCGAGGATGGTCATAAATCGAGTGACGGCATCTTCTTGGTGCTTCATCAGTTCCTCTTGGCGCTTCATCAACTCTTCTTGCCGGCTGAGCAGCCCTTCGTACCGTTTGGTGCGCGCGATTTGGTCTTCGAAGATTCGCTGGTAGGCATCGTCGGCAGGCGTTTTCGCGGGGAGGGGAGACTGGGCGGCCGCGGAGAAAATCAGAAATCCAAAACCGCCCACGATTGCCGCCACGATCAATCCAGCCAAAATTCGGTGCTTTTTCAGGTTCATGGTTATGCCCGGTGGAAAGTGGAAAAGGACGATGGTTCCATTTTAATTACAGGCCCGAGGGTTTTTTCCAAAACGAAGGTTGGCGGATGGGGGCTATTTAGGCTAGACAGCGGGCCGAGAAGCCGGTATACCTTGACTTTTCGCCAATAAACTCTCTATTTTCTAACGACTTACCCAACCTCTACCGTTTTCCAAGGCCGCGGATTTGCAGGGGCTTACAAACCCGGGGCGGGACGGTAAGGTGAGGGTTGTCGAACTATTGTCTGGCTGCGGCAGGAGGACTTTTACGGTGGCAACTGTTTCTGAACGTGTTATCGATATTGTGGCCACGCAATTGGGCGTGAGCAAGGATCAAATTACGGCCGAGACGAACTTCGTCAACGATTTGGGGGCCGATTCGCTGGATCAAGTGGAGTTGGTGATGGAACTTGAGGAAGAGTTCGACATCAACATTCCGGACGATGCCGCGGAAAAAATTCAGACCGTGGGCCAGGCCATCGAGTACATCGAAAAGTCGCAGAAGTAGAACGTCGTGCTATGAACCGCCGCGTCGTTGTCACCGGCCTGGGAATCGTGAGTTCGCTGGGCCACCAGGTGGAAGAGGTGTGGCAGCGCATTCTGCGCGGCGACAGCGGTATTCGTCCGCTCACGTTGTTCGACACCGGGCGCTTCCAGGTGAAGTTTGGGGGCGAAATTCCGGAGTGGGCGCCCAGCGAAAAATACTTGGCGCCCAAGGATCACAAGCGGCTCGATCGGTTCACGCAATTTGCGCTGGTGGCCGGAACCGACGCGGTTCTGCAAAGCGGGATTGATTTTTCCAAGGAAGACTCGTTTCGCTGCGGGGTGATTATTGGCTCGGGCATCGGCGGTCTGCACGAAATTGAAGAGCAGTTGGCGCGATTGTTGCATAAAGGACCGGACCGGGTATCGGCGTTTTTGGTGCCCAAAATGATGGTGAACGCGGCCAGCGGGCATTTGTCGATTGTGTACGGCCTGCGCGGGCCAAACACCGCAGTGGCCACGGCTTGTGCCAGCGCCGCCAACGCCATGGGGGATGCGTTCCGCACCATTCAACACGGCGCCGCGGACGTGATGATTACCGGCGGAGCGGAAGCCGCGATCACGCCGATGAGCATCGCCGGCTTTCAAAATATGCGCGCTCTGTCGGAACGGAACGATGCGCCGCAGAAAGCGAGCCGGCCGTTTGATAAAGACCGGGATGGATTTGTGCTGAGCGAAGGGGCGGGGATTTTAGTGTTCGAAGAAGCTGAACACGCCCGACGCCGCGGCGCGCCGATATTGGCCGAAGTGCTGGGTTACGGCGCCAGCGCCGACGGCGGACACATTACTCAGCCCGACGAACATGGCACCGGCGCGGCGAAGGCGATGGAAACTGCACTGGCCGATGCGCAGTTGAACCCCGCCGATGTGGGTTATATCAACGCGCATGGCACGAGCACGCCGCTGGGCGATTTGGCGGAGACGCGGGCGATCAAGCGCATTTTTGGCGAGCAGGCCAAAAAAACCAGCATTTCCAGCACGAAAAGCCAGGTGGGGCACTTGCTGGGGGCCAGCGGCGGCGTGGAATTGATTTTCAGTATTTTGGCGCTGCGCGACGGGATGATTCCGCCGACGATCAACTTGGATAACCCTGACCCGGAGTGCGATTTGGATTACACGCCCAATCGAGCCCGAGAGCGGCGGTTTAAGGCTGCCATCAGCAATAGCTTTGGGTTCGGTGGGCACAATGCGTGCCTGGCGGTGGGGGTGTATCGGAATGGATTGGCATGAGGGGGAGGGGAGCAGGGAGCTGAGGGCAGGGGTAGCGCCGGGCAAGCCCGGCGGCTATGCGGGATTGAGTAGTTGCTATCGGCGATTGCACTTGCATCGCCATTGCCGGTTTTTTCCGGGAACGCTATTCTCCCGGGCTGCGTGCGCCAGCATTTAATCATGGGCGCAAGCGATCATTGTTTTGCTGCTGGCAAGGAGGCCGGAATATGATTCGCCGTTGGAAACTGTGGATGTTGGTTGCCGCGCTATTGGGCGGGGGTATGAGTTTGGCGTTTGCGCAGGCGCCGGGCACGCCGCCTCCGTTGGTCGATAGCGCCACGGGAGGGACAGTTAGCAACTGGCGTGCGCCGGGGGCAGGCGCATTGGATCCAGCGGGTGCAAGTTCTGCCGCCGCCGGAAATTTGCAGCCGCTGTCGACGGCTCCGCGGGCTTCCATTGCCAAAGTGACCAATGGCACCGGCACGCTGCCGAACGACGCCGGCCAGGTGTGGCGCGAATACGACATTACGCCCTACACGTTACGGGTGACCAGCACAAACCGGCCGGAGCAAGCGATTGTCGATTGGATATTGCGCGAAACCGGCTACGACGCCTGGCACAGCGAGCCCGTGGGTTTATTGTGCGCCAACGGCCGGACGCTGAAGGTGTATCACACGCCGCAAATGCAGGAGCGAGTGTCGGAAATTGTCGACCGTTTCGTGAACAGCCAAAACCAAGTGGCTGCGCAAGCCTTCGGCATTCGCTTGATCACCATCGGCAGTCCCGATTGGCGGGCCAAAATGCAGCAAGTGTTGCGGCCGGTGCCGGTGCAAAGCCAGGGGGTGGAAGCGTGGCTGTTGTCGAAAGAAGACGCCGCCATGATGTTGGCCGAATTGCAAAAGCGGAGCGATTTCCGCGAACATAGCTCGCCGCATTTGCTGGTGCAAAACGGTCAGGCGACCGTGGTTTCGGCCTCGCGCCCGCAAACGTACATCAAAGACGTGATTATGAAGCCGGAGATTTGGCCGGGCTTCCAGCCGGATATGGCACAAATTGACGAGGGCTTTTCGCTGGAGTTCAAGCCGCTGTTGTCGCTGGACGGCACGATGATTGACGCCGTGGTGAAGTGCAACATCGACCAGGTGGAAAAGATGAACTCGGTGATGCTGGACGTGCCCACGGCCGCCGCCCCGCGCCAACGGACCAAAATTCAAGTGCCGCAGGTCGACAGCGTCCGGTTTGCGGAAAAATTCCACTGGCCGACCGACATGGTGTTGGTGATCGGCTTTGGCATTGTGCCCGTGCCGACGCCGCAGGAACCGACCGGCGTAAAAATTCCGCTGATTACGCCGGACTGTCACGCCGACTTGCTGGTGGTGGTTGAAAATCGTGGTGTGGAGGGGAAGCCGCCGAGCATCACGCGCAATTTGCCGCCGGCATCGCCAGCTCCGCCACGGTAGTTTTGGGAGAAGAGTGAGTAGTTGAGTGGTGAGGAAGTGAGGACACCACCGCCCTGCGCTCAGCCGAAGCCCGTTGGCCGTGCTCGGTTGCTTGCCCCGATAAACTGGGTACGATATATTGGTTGGGTTGGTTTTGGTGGAGTTTTCGGGCCATTTTCACATTTGTTTCTATCGCGGCTGACTTTCGGCCGTTTGTTGTCCTATGCCAGCTTCTGCACGACGTGTCGTCATCACCGGATTGGGCTTAATCAGCCCGGTCGGAAGTTCCAAGCAAGCGCTGTGGGATGCGCTAAGCACAGGTCGCAGCGGCGTGGGGGCGCTGGAGGCGGTGCCATCGAAGTTTTTGCCCACGCATGTCGCGGCCGAAGCCCGAGAATTCACCAGCGATATAGAAAATTTCGGCGCGTTGGAAAAAGAGCAGAAAAAGGCCATCCGCAAGGGCCTGAAAGTGATGTGCCGGGAATGCCAAATGGGGGTGGCGGCGGCCCAGTTGGCCTTGGCCGATGCGGGCTTGGTTGTCGGCGGCGGAAAGTACGATCCGGACCGGACCGGCTGCGTGTTCGGGGCCGATTACATGCTGACGCTGCCGGAGGAATTTAGCGCGGGCATCAGCAAGTGCCGCAGCGCGGACGGTCTGTTCGATTACAACCGCTGGGCGACCGAAGGGATGCCACAGCTTTCGCCCCTGTGGCTGCTGAAGTATCTTCCCAACATGCCGGCCAGCCACGTGGCCATATATAACGATTTGCGGGGACCAAACAACTCGATTACTCATCGCGAGGCTGCGGCCAATTTGGCCGTGGGGGAAGCGTATCGCACTATTCTCCGCGGCAGCGCCGAGATTATGGTGGTCGGAGCCACGGGGACGCGAGTGCATCCGATGAAAACCGTTCACGCCATCCAAACCGAAGAGCTGGCCACCAACGGCGTGGAGCCCGCCAAGGCCAGCCGGCCGTTCGATAAAAATCGCACGGGCATGGTCCTGGGCGAAGGGGCCGGGGCCATCGTGATTGAAGAATTGGCCACGGCCCAGGCAAGGGGAGCGACGATTTTGGGTGAGATTGTGGGGCACGGCTCGTCCCACGTGGCCGACAAAAACTGCGTGGCCCACCGCGACGTGGCTTTGAAAAATGTGATGAACAACAGTTTGCGCGGGGCGGGCATGTCGCCGGGCGAGGTGGGGCACATTCATGCTCACGGGCTGAGCACCCGGAGTTGCGACATCGACGAAGCCAAGGCCATCCGCGAAGTGTTCGGCTCGGCGGCCGATCAAGTACCGGTTACGGCGGCCAAGAGCTATTTCGGCAACTTGGGGGCCGGCAGCGGGATGATCGAGCTGATCGCCAGCCTGCTGGCTCTCTCCAATGGCAAGTTGTTTCCCGTTTTGAATTACGAAACGCCCGATCCGGAGTGCCCGATCCGTGTGGTGGCGCCGCACAACAGCAGCGCCAGTCCGGGGCACTCGTTCTTGAATTTGAGCGTGACGCCGCAAGGGCAAGCCAGCGGCGTATTAGTGCGGGCGATGGCCTAACCGAGCCGCAGTTCTTTTTTATTATTCAGCCAGAACGGATAAGACAGGGGATGTTATCAGGGGCATGATCTTAGGCGGCATTTGCTCAAAGCCTGTGAAGCTGCCAAAGAGTTGTGAGTAACTGTCGTTAAGCACGCTATCAACGCCGGAGTTGCCCAGGTAAGTGGCGGTGTTGGCGATCACGCCACCGCCATGAACGCTTCCGTTGCCGCCGAACTGCAAAGTGTCGTTTCCTTTGCCGAGATCGACATAGATTTGATCGGCGGTGACCGCCGTGGGCAGACTTTTGCTGCCAATTACACTAGTGTCGATGCCGCCGAGGACCACGGTATCGTTGCCGGCGCCGGTGTTGATTTTCAATTCCTCGCCGATGGTGAAGTTGTTGAGGCTGACATGGTCGTCTCCGCTACCCATTTGCAAGGTGGCGTTGCGTCCCACGGTGAGGCCGTCGACTTCGAAGATCGAGGAGTCGCCGCTGTTGCCGCTGATATTGGCCGAGAGGTCGCGTTCAACCTTCGTGTTGAAAAATTCCACAATATTGTCTTTGCTGCCGAGTTTAATGTTGCAGTCGTTCTTTCCGGAATTGAATGTCGAGCTGCCGATGGTGGAATTGTAGAATTCCGCAATGGTTCCGCCCGAGCCGAGATTTAACGAGAAGCCGCCAGCGCTACTCGAGCCGAAGAAATAAATCACGCGGCTTCCCGATCCACCGCTGATGGAAACATTGCCTTGAATATTGGTGTTGTTGATGTTTAGCACATCGTTGCCGACGTCCTTCATCGTCAGGTTGCCTGGCAGAGTTACGGGCTGTCCGTAGGTGGCGTTTTCAAAATCGACATTGTCGTATCCGGCCTTCAAGTCGATATTGAAATCGCCGGTGACGCCGGAGAATGTTTGGGGAGTTGATTGTTTGTTGATGGTGGTGAGGCCGTCGGTGCCGAAAATTTTGTACTGGCCGGCGCCGACTTGCTCGATTTCGATGGCGTCGCTGTTGTTGTCTCCGGTGATGGTGAGCGAGCCGTTCTTCAGAGCCACCGTTACATTGCCTGCCGAGCTGGCGGACAGCATCTGGCGGTTTTCGAGTTGTTGGAAGTTTAACTTGCGTCTGGCGTTGATCTTGCGGCTGATCATGGCGTCACCTGATTCCCATTTTTGAGTTGTTTTGAGTTTTGATTTTCTTTGGCCTACTTAGTAAAGCGGGAAAAAGCGGCAAATGTTACAACGGGGGAAGGTGATCAATGTACGACCCGAATTCTCAGCCACTGGAAGCCGAAACCCCTGTCCCCCGGCGGACTTCCCGACTGCGGAGTGTTGCCCTGGGGATCGTGTTGGGAACGGGATTGGCGATTGCCGGGGCTGTGGCGGTGCTGGCATTCACTCGGCGAGAAACCTTGCCCCCGATCACAATGGACGATGTCAACGCTGCGGCCGAGCGCTGGGCCAAAAATGCGCCGGATAATTACGACCTAGACCTGGAGCAGACGGGCGTGAACCCTGGCAGAATTCACGTTGAAGTGCGGCACGGCGAGGTAACCGCCATGACGCTGAATGGCCGTCCCACGCGCCAGCATTTGTGGGACGATTGGTCGGTGCCGGGCATGCTGGGCATTATTCGCCGCGACGTGGAAGTGTGCATGCCGGAGCTGAACAAGAAGGTGCATCAAACCGCCGATGGGCAAAATTCAGAAATGCCGGCCCCGGAAGTTTTTCCCCGCGGGCTGTTCGATGCGCAGTACGGTTACCCAGTGCAATATCACCGCATCACGCCGACCGGCGCCGACGCCAATTGGCGGATGGCCAAGTTCACCCCCCGCTAAGCGCATCCTGTGTGGCAACTTGGTGATCCGCGATTCGCACAACTACGTTCCTGTGCCGGCGTAGAAAATGGCAGGTAGAAGTTGATGGCGCAATAAAAAACCCCCGGTCGGGATCACCGGGGGCTACCAAAGCATCGCACGTGCGATGAGCGGTGTGTGGACGGTATTGATTTTGTCTGATTCAGCCGGCCTGGTAGCGCGGGCTAAGGGGATTGTGCGGCGGAAAAGTGCGATCAGCGTTGCGGCGGTTTGAATTTCAGTGGCTGGTTACGCAATTTCGTCCAACAGCCGTTCGACGGCAACGTTCATTTTGTCGTCGCTCATGTAGCTGCCATTGGCGATGGCGGTTTTAATGGCGTTGACGCGGTCCCAGCGGATGTCCGGAATTTCGCTCAGCTTGCTGGCCATTTGGGCGGCCGGCGAAAGCTGCAATTCATCGGTGGTATTGACCGACGAAACACCTGCCGGTGCTGCTGGGGCCGACGGGCGATTGAAGTGCGGGGCGTTAATGCTTTGAGTACCGTGCAGTTGAGTGAGGCCGTTAATTTGCATGACAAATCTCCTTCGGACCGCCCATTGCAGATCAGGACTGACCGACCGACGGAGAACCCCGCCGGGCAATGGGCCGGTCACAGTGTCGCAGTGCCGGAATCCTAACCGGTCGGCGGCTGGCCCCAGGGCGTTCGGTTGAACCGATCCACACGGTTGATACAGCCCCAGCCAAATGGCTTGGCACAGAAACGTGTCGGGCTGAATGAACCTCATGGAGTGCGGCTGGCCAAACGTGATTGGGTTGTCGCCGTCCTTGGAATTGTACTTCGCTACAGGCGACCGGGGCCGCTTCCGTGTGCCACAGAGCAATCTCGCGGAATCGGAGAGAGGGCACTGTGTACATCGGACGCGACCTGCCGGATTTTCGATGAAATCTGCTAACCACCATCTTACGCCGCTTGACCCGATTTTCGCGGGCAAGTGCGGCGGTAACAATGCTCACGGGTATAGGGTGAAGCTGGCCGGATGGTGTCGACTTTTCGCCACGCTGGCTGTTGTCATCCGCGGCCTACGTGGTGGAACAACCACATAGGCCGCAGCGAACTTGCTCACCGTGCCGATCCTGCCGCCAGGCTCCGCACAACCGTGAACTTGCACTGAACCGTTCCTAATGCAAACGCCGGGCCAATCGACAGGGGGCGGCCAAGAGCAAAATGTGAATGCAGCTTGGCGAGCCTCCTTCGTCAAAAAAAGCAGAAACGGCAACTCTTGCAAGAGGTGAGTTTCTGCCTGTACCTACCCCACCGGGGCGAGATTATAGGAGCGGGACAGCTTCGGCAGCAAGGTCGATTAAGTGACTTGTCCCACAATACTTGCGGCGCCAGACGGGCCGGATGCCGCAGGCACCGCCCAGCTTCAGAAGCCTGATTTTAGTGCCACAGGATATGCAAAACTTGAGAGAATTCGCGCGAAACAACTATTTCTTTCTGCGGTTAGATGATTGGGAGAATATTACCGACTGTCGATGCTTGCGCGGCAAATTCACAACTCGCGCGAAAGAGTTACAGTGCCGGCGGCAACAGCTTTACAAAGCGCCCTGAGGTACAAAGTTTTGAGTCCGCTTTGCCGACACGCTCACGCACTCATGCCAGCTTAAGGAGACCACTGATGATTCGCACATTATTGCTGGTTTCGATCTCGATGGTGGCCATGACGTTTCAGAACACGGTTTGGGCCGACGACAACAGCCATGCTGATTCATCGGCGAATTCGACCGCTAATTCATCTGCGGCAAAAGCTGCCCAGGACAAGACGGCTCAAGACAAGGCCGAGGCCGACAAGCTTTCGGCACTGTTCGACAAGCTCGATGTCAATCACGACGGCCAAATTTCTTCCGACGAAGTGCCCGACGATCAGCGGCGAATGTTCGAGCGCTTGATGCGTCGCGCAGATAAAAATGGCGACGGCAAGCTAAGCCGCGAGGAATTTATCGCCGGAATGAAAGAAATGGAAGATCGACCGGAGCGGGCGGCAGACCATCCCGCCGCGGAAAACGCTGGGCCTGATGGCCCTGGAAGTGAACGCGGACCGCGTGATCGTCGAGACGGATTACCTGGAGAACGTGCGGGAGGCTCGGGCGAAGGGCGTGCCGCGGGTGGTTTTGGCGGCGGAATTGGCGGCGGCTTTGGTGGCCCAGGATTTGGTGCAGGTGGCGGCTTCGGCGGGGGCGGTGGGCCATTGATGGGTATGGCGTTGTTCCACGCTTTGGATACCAACGGCGATGGCAAGCTCGATTCCAAGGAAATTGCCGCGGCGCCGGAGGTGCTCAAAAAACTTGCCAACAGCAACGGCGAAATCACTCGCGAAGAACTGCTGAAATCGATGCCGGGGTTGGCGGGCGGCATTGCCGGCGGCGGGCCGGGTGGGTTTGCTTTCGGCGGGTTTGGCGCCGGCGGACCTCCGGGCGCTGGCGGGCCGGGGGAAGCTAACCCCGACGCGATGCTGAAGCGCGTTATCCAGCAGTTCGATAAAAATGGCGACGGGAAGTTGCAAAAGGAAGAATTGCCCCCCCGTTTGCAGGAACGGTTTGACGAGCTGGACACCAATCACGACGGCGCACTCGATGAAGCCGAGCTCAAGGCCATTTTGCCACGCTTGATGCGTCGCATGCAGGAGGAAAAAGGCGGCGGTGCAGCGGGGGCCGGAGCCCAGGACCGTCCGATGCGCCGACTACAGTCGGAGGCGAAAGCAATGGCAGATCAGATGCTGGCCGACGATAAGAAGTCGGAAAAAGCTGACCAAAAGACCGGAGATAAGAAAGACCAGAAAGCGGACAACTCCAATAACCAATCGGATAAATAGCGACTTACGACCAAATAACCGGCTGAAACCAGAAGTAAATTCGGCATGGCATCCAAGATTCCCGAATTCTGGTCGAAGAACCGATGACTCCCGCGACACGCGCGTTTTTTAAATCGCGCGTACCCCAACCGCCCGGCGGAGATTTGCAGCATCCCACCTGCATCCGCCGGGCGTCTTTTTGCGCTTTTGCCGCTGACGCCCGCTGGTGTGCGTATCTGCTCGTGTGATACGCTGCTCAGCAAGCCCCGTACCCTCAGCAGCCCGATGCCTAAGTTATTGGCAATTTTGCCCGTCGAAGGACGAACAACCGTTAGGCCGGCGGGTGGAATAAATTCTCAATTCGAGTTTGGAATACCAAACTGGTTGTGCGTCTGTCCTCGAAAAACAACGGCATTCGGCCAACCGCCGCTTTGTGCGGTTTTTCACGAAGTTTTTCTATTTATTTTGGAGGTCGTTGTGTCAGCGAAATGGTCGAGCGGTAACTAAAAAATGGACGGCGCGGCGCGAACCAGGAACTATGTAGGGATGTCACCCGTATTGGATGGTACGACATTTGCACCCTTTGCGATCAACTGCTTTGAACTGCCGGAAGGAGAAGAGCATGTCCAAACGATCCCGACAGCCCCGCGATGAGACCGAGCCGGCCAGCAGCCGGGCAGCCGGTTCTCAAGGCGCCGGCGATGCTTTACCGGCTGATCACAGCCAGGCAGAGCCAAAGCTGGTGGTTAGCGGAGCAGCCTTTCAACAATTCGAGGCGCGGATCGACCAGCAGTTGGAAGAATTGGTGGGGCGTTGGATTCACACGGCTGCTCCAGCCGCTTCCAGCATGCGCCGGGTAGTTCCGCAAGAAAGCCGCCGGCGTGAGCAAGCCTAAACCAAGCGATTGCTTGCCGGCGGGATTAAATTCTACGGCAAGTTAAAACGGCAATCCTTCTTCCATCGCCATTTGGCGTTCGGCGCTGTCTTCCAGGCGGACTTCATCCAACAGTCGTTTTCGCTTCCAGTCACCGCGCAAAAACCAAATGCCGGCCAAAATCGAGGAGACGATGATGGAAATTGAAACCGACCACCACACCCCGTTCGATCCCAGGGGTGTGTGTTTGGAAAGCACATAGGCCAGCGGAAACCGCAGCACCCACAGCGATATAATCGCCAACAGCATAGGGGCAATGGTGTCGCCGGCGCCGCGCAACGTGCCCGTCAGCACTTGTTGCAAGCCGAGGAAGGGAAAACAAAGGGCGACAATGCGAATGAACTGGGCGCTTTCGTCAATGGCGGCCCCACCAGTAGGCATTAGCAGCATCGACAAACCGCGTCCCGTGAAGAAAAAGAACACGCCCGCCGCCAGCAGCGTGCTGAAGCTCAACAGGCAACTGATGGCGTTGGTGTGTTCGGCCCGGTCCATTCTTCCCGCGCCGATGTTTTGCCCAACCAGCGTGGAAGTGGCCAGCGACAATCCCATGGCGGGAATAATGACGACGCTCAGCACGCGGGTTCCCACACCGTAGGCGGCGATGGGGTCGGTTCCAAAAGTGGAAACCAACAGCATCATCAGCGTCATTCCCAAGGCTTGTGTCGACTGCTCAACCGACGAGGGGGCTCCGATTTTGAACAGCGTGCCCATCAACCGCCAGTCGGGTCGAAAATCGCGCCAGTGCAAATGCACGGCACTGCGCTTGCGAAGCAATAGCGCCATGCCGATGGCCGTCGCCAGGGCCTGCGTACACAACGTGGCCATGGCGGCGCCGGAAACTCCCATCGCCGGCACGGGCCCGCAGCCGAAAATAAAAAAGGGATCCAAAATGAAATTCAACAACACGGTGAGCAGCACGATGAACATCGGCGGGTAAACAATGCCTACGCCGCGCATCAACGCCTGATAGGCGAAAAAGCCGAACACGAAGACAAACCCCAAAAACGTGACCTGCAAAAAACGGACGGCGTCGGGCAATACGTCCGGGGCGGCGCCCATGAAGCGCATCAATGGTTGCGAAAGCGCAAAACCGCCCACGGCCAGCAGCAGCGATACCGCCAGGCACAACAACAACGTTTGCGCGGCCACGTGGCTGACGGCCCGTTCGTCTTGCTTGCCGCGATATTGCGCAACCAGCACGGTGCCGGCAATGGGCAGGCCGCCAGCCAGCGAGATGCACAAAAAGTTGATGGGAAAGGAAAGCGAAACCGCAGCCACCGCCGCCGCGCCCGCGGGCAGCCGGCCAACCCAAAACGTGTCGGTCAATTGATAGGCCGATTGCAGAATGTTCGACAAGATAATCGGCACCGACAACCGGACCAGCGCAATCCAAATGGGTCCTTCCGTGAGCGGGCGTTTTGGGTTTGGCATCGTCCGTGGATGAATCAGGGTGTTCTTGCGGGCCGGCATCCGTGCCGCTGGCGCCGATTGTCATGAATATACGCTTAACAGGCTGGAGACAATTGAACCGGCTACTGCAACCCACGAAAAATCTGCTGATAGAGCTGATTTTTTTTTGAGGTCATGGGGCCGGGGGTTTTGTCATCGCGGAGCGTGGTGTAAAGCATGGCGTATTTGGCGTCCAGATCGTCGGCGTAATGGACGATCATCGCCTCGGGGGTCATGGGAATTTTCGGCGCGCCCCACTCCGGCCGCCCTTGATGGGCGATAATCACATGCTCCAGGCGAAGCAAGGTTTCCTCCGGCAGCTTGCGGTCCAAGCCGGCTTCGCGCACGATGTCGCGGCCTTGCAGCATATGGCCAATGAGCGCGCCCTCCGCCGTGTACACGGCGCCTTGCGGGTGCGGCTGGTATTCGCGGAGCTTGCCGATGTCGTGCAAGATCGCGCCCGCAATGGCCACGTTTTTATTGAGCCGCGGCTGCATGTCGGGGTAATATTCGTCGTATTTGTCGACCAAATAAACCACCGTGCGGGTGACGCTGAGCGTGTGTTCCAGCCAGCCGCTGACATAGGCGTGATGATTTTTCCGCGCCGCGGGCAACGTGAGCAACGCCTCGCGGTGATCTTGCAGCAGATCGATCACCAGTGAGCGGAGCTTTTTATCGTCGATTTTATCTTTGGCCAGATGGAGCAATTCGTCGAACATTTCCGACGCCTCGAAGCGCGATTTGGGCTGCAACATCAGCGGGTTAAAGCCCTCCGCGGCGTCGGCTTCGATCACCGCGCGGATTTTTTTGATTTCCAATTGCGGGCCGAAATTCGTTTCTTTGTAAGTGGCCCGCATTTTGAAAAACGTGCCCACGGCCCACGACTCGCGGCAATCGACGGCCCAGGCCGAATCGTTCCAAATGGGAAAACTAACCTCGCGGGCGGCATCACGAAACGTGACCTTGAAGTAGGGCTTGCCGTCTTTGGTCGTCAGTTCCTCCTTGGCCGATAGCAGGGCAAAAAAATCTCCTTCTTCGCCGGGCGCCAGTTCGGAAAGCGTTCCCATGGGAAACAATCGTGCAGACATGGTTGATGTGGAATTATCAAGGGGTGACAGAGGGCGTCGTTACAACCGCTACGAACGAATCGAACCGTTATCATAGCGAATGCAAACGCGGGGGACTACCGGACGATGGCGGACCACATTCAGTTTCCGCTTGCCGATGCCGATGCGCGCAACAGGTTCCCCGGCTCGTATCGGCCGGGGTTTGGAAGACCTGGAAACAGAAAATGTCTACGGCAAAGCGACGACCCGGACCCGTGCGAACTGCCCCGGCCGGTAATCCCGTGAGGCGGTGGGTCGAGATGTTTCTCGATTACAGCCGCAGCGAGTGCCATTTAGCGGCCAACACCGTGGCGGCGTATCGGCGCGATTTGGCCAAGTTTGCCCAATGGCTCGGACCGCGAAGGGTGCAAGATTTGTCGATCAAGGAACTGGCCGATTATCCGGCTTTCCTCAACCACCGGGGCTTGGCGCCCGCCAGCGTGGCGCGACATTTGGTGTCGTTGAAAGTGTTCTTTCGCTACTTGCAACTAGAAGGCGCCCTGCGCGATAACTTGGCCGAGCTGCTAGGAAGCCAGAAGTTGTGGGAGCGGGTGCCGCAGGTTTTGTCGCCGGAGATGATCGAGCAATTGCTGGCGGCGCCGCGCGGTCACGATTTGCTCTGGCGGCGCGATCGAGCATTGCTGGAATTGCTCTACGCCACCGGTTGCCGGGCCTCGGAAGTTTCGAATTTGCGAGCGGACGACGTCCATTTATCGCAAGGCTTTTGCCTGGCACGCGGCAAGGGAGATAAAGAACGGCTGGTGCCGCTGGGACGCCGGGCCGTGGAGGCCGTGCAGGAATATCTGGCTCACGAACGTCCCAAAATTGTTGAACATGCGGCCATTCCGCCCCGTTGGCTGCTGCTTTCCCGGCGCGGCAGGAGGCTGCGGCGGGAGCGAATTTGGGAGCTGGTAAAACGCTATGCGTTGCGCATCGGAGCACCGGCCAGCATCAGCCCGCACACGCTACGGCACAGCTTTGCCACGCATTTACTGGCCGGGGGGGCCGATTTGCGGCAAGTGCAGGAAATGTTGGGGCACGCCAGCATTCGCACCACGCAAATTTACACGCACGTTGATCCGTCGCGGTTGAAGCGGATTCATCAGCAGTTTCATCCGCGAGGATAAAATCTGGCTAGTTGCCCTGGGCGGGAAGTCGAGCCCGCTTTCATTCGGCCGTTATTTATTCCAGGGGCTAGTGGGATAGCGAGATTTCAGCGTATCGGCGGCTTCTTTGGCGCGATCCGGCTTATTCATTTGGGTCCACAAATCTTTCAGATGATACAACGCCTCGGCGTGCTGCTCGGGCAATTGATTGTACAGCACGTCGACGTGCAGATAGGCGTACAATGCCTCCTGCGGTTGCTTCAATTTCAAATAGGCGTTTCCCAAGGCGTTGTATGCCGTGGCAAAAACGTCGTTGTTTTCGGCGGGCGCTTGATCGATGGCGGCATTGAGTAAGTCGACCGCCTCTTTGGCACGATCTAATTGCTCCAGGCATTTGGCCTTGCCCACCCGGGCGGCCAGCAACTGCATTTCGACGGCTTTCCCTTTAGCGTCCGTGGCGAGTGCGGCGTCGAATTGCCGGATGGCTTCGTCATACTTGCCTTGAGCAACCAGTACGCGGCCCAGCGCCACCGCCGCCCGCAGCTTGTAATCAGGCCAGGGTGCGTTGGCCAGCGCACCGTAGTAGGTGGGAGCTTGATCGTAACGACCGATGGCCATTAGCAAATCGCCGGCGGTTTCGTTGGCTTCGTAGAAGTGGTAACTGTCGGGGTTGGCTTTCAGGAATTCGATTAAAGCGGTGCCTGCGGCGCGAGGATCGCCCACGCCATTGATTGCCAAACGGGCGTTGGCCAGCGCGCGATAGAAATCGACATCTTGCCGAACGACATCGCTGGCCAATGCCGGCGGAGGAATTTTATTGAGCCAATCCAGGGCTTGATCGTAGTGGCCGTCGAGAAATGAGTTCCGGGCTTCCATCAGGTCGCGCGGCTCGCCGGGCAATTGCAGGTATTTAATTTCGTTGACCGGAAATTCTTTCGTCGTGAGCGAGACTTGCAAAACGACCTTGTCCTTGGTGATTTCGCCCAGACGCCCCAGCACCGGCTGCCCGGTAAATAAATGCACGTGGTAATAATCTCCCTGGGCCCAGGCCGACGCAGCGCCGGAGAAGAGCGGAATGGCAAGAACAAGAAGCGTGCGGCGCAGCATGGATCAATTCCTTGTTTTCGGCGGGGCTTAGTTTTTTTGGTTTGGGGCGGGAGCGTCAGTTTCTTTCGGTTCGAATTCCAACAGGCCGACCACGGGTTCGTCTAAATTTTTTTGAATTTCGCGGAGCAATTTTTCGTATTGGGGTTTCCATTTTAGGCCGCCCAGAGTCGATTCGTAGCGTTGGGTTTCGCGGATGGTGCCCTTGGCCAGTTCAAGGAGCTTTCGCTTTTCGTCGGGGCTGGTTCGCGTGGCGGCAAATTCCACACGACACAGCGCCATGTTGTAGCGGGCTTCGTCAAAGGCGTCGCGGAAGCGTTCGTCACGGGCGGTTTTTTGCGATATTTTATTCCACCCCCAAACGCTTTCGGAGGGTCCTCTTCCGCCGAGGATGGCCGCGACGTAGAAGTCGGGATTGCTTTTACCGCCCCATTGATAGGTGTAGGCTGCTTCCATTTGCACAGGCAGTATCGAGGGCTTGTCTTTGAGCACGTCGGCGAAAAGCGCGATCGATTTTTCGTAATTGCCCAGACCGCGATAGTCCAAAGCTAAACGACGTTGAATGGCGGGCAACTTCTCGGCGGGCATGAATTCGGCGTGGTCCTTGGATTTGGCTAAGATTGCTTCGTAGGCTTTAACGGCTTGCTGTAAATTGTTTTGGGCGTCGGGAGAATACTTCACGGGTTGGGCAGGAGCTTTTTCCGTGCCGGGCAAGCCATTGGAATCTGTGGGATTGCCCGGCGTCGCTCCATTGGCCAACGTTTCGTAGGTGGCTGCGATCCAATTTAAGGTTCGATAATCGGCGGCGTCTTGGCGCTGCGAGATTTTGCTCAACAGCTTTTCGAAGGCTTTAATGGTCGCATCCGCCTTCTCGGTTTCGCCGCGGCTATTCAGATCGTCCAGTTTTTGTTCCAGGTTGAAAGCAATATCGACCAAGGTTTGCATGGAGCGCGCCGGGCCGTCCGGGTCATGGACGTACAAAGCCTCCAACGCGTCCATCGAAGCAACGGCATTGTCGAGTTGCTGGGGGGTCGTGGCCACGTAAGCTAACAGAGCCGTTTTATAGATTTCGGCGGCAATGTTCTCTGGTTGCGTGGCCGGATGC
>Ga0335083_10004228_pt1 | contig 18365 bp, 20 predicted proteins | sample Lox_Sample_42_FD_206716 | JGI IMG/M metagenome (GOLD analysis project Ga0335083, IMG submission 206716) | Soil microbial communities from Loxahatchee National Wildlife Refuge, Florida, United States - Lox_Sample_4.2 | ecosystem: Environmental > Terrestrial > Soil > Wetlands | place: USA...
GGGAGAGCTTCGTCCTCGAGGAGATGGTCAGCTTCGGCGTGAAGGAATTCCTGCGCGCGCCCGCCACCCTGCTGGGCAGCGGCGTCATCGAAGAGGTCGAAGGCCAGCGCCACCTGGGCGGGATCGTACAGACCCAGCAGCTGGAGAAGATGGTCAGGCGGCTCATCCCCTGGAACCGCATCGGCACCAACATCCGCGACGGCCACATCGAGTCGCTCTCGGTGACCGCCACCGACATCGGCTCGGGCAAGACGGTGGTCTTCGTGCAGAGCGCGCGCGGTCAGGCGCCGGGCTGGACCAAGGACCCCTTCGTGCGGGCCCAGGCCGTCACCATCGGGCCCGAGCACGCGCTGGCCTCGGCCGCCCTCCCCATCCTGTTCCCCGCCATCTGCGTGGGCGAGCGCTTCTTCTGCGACGGGGGCCTGCGCCAGAACACGCCGCTGTCGCCGGCGCTGCGGCTGGGGGCCGACAAGGTCCTGGTGATTGGCCTCCGCCAGCAGCCGACCACCAACAACGTCCCCGAAGAATCGATGCCCTTCCCCGGCGCCGCCTTCCTGGTCGGCAAGGTGCTGGACGCCTTCCTGCTGGACCACATCGACTATGACCTGGACCGCCTGCGGCGCTTCAACGCCGTCATCGAGGCGGTGCGGGCCACCGGCAGCCCCGATCACGTCAAGCGCTTCGACGAGGTCGTGACCACCATGCGCGGCGCCCCCTATCGCATCGTGGGCGAGTACATGCTCCGCCCCTCGTCCGACCTGGGCGAGATCGCGGCACAGGTCGCGCGCGCGGGCCGCTTCAAGGGGAGCGGCGGCGGCGCCGGCATCCAGCTCTTGCGGCGGCTGGCGACGGCCCGCGGCGCAGACGAGGCCGACCTGCTGTCGTACATCCTGTTCGACGGCCTGTTCGCCGCCGAGGTGGCGCGCCTGGGCTACGAGGACGCGCGCGCGCACCACGACGAGCTGGCCAAGTTCCTGGCCGACGCGGTCGTGCCAGCGACTACTTGACCAGACGCAGCTGGGGGCGCTTGCGGCGGCGCGCCACCAGCGGGCCCAGCAGCTCGGGCGCCGGCTCGGCGTGGGCCGGGACGGCCTGCAGCCGCCGCACCGCCGGTGGCGGGGTGGGATCGACCGGCAGCTCGTCCCCCATGGCGCCGTCGGCCGCCCCGTCGGTGTCCGGGACCGGCGCGGCGATGACCGAGACGTCGCTGGGGACATCCTCGGCGAACAGCACGCCCCGGCCGTCGACGCCCGTGACGGCGTAGACCGCCGTCCAGGGGACGACCGTTCGGTGCGCCGTTCGCGAGAACGACAGGGTGGCCTGCACGCCGTCCTCGTCGATCTCCAGGTCGGGGATCGGGATCGGCAGGTCGTGGCCGTATTGCAGGATCAGGTGCGCTTCGTTCCGAAAGGGGTCGGGGACCAGCACGCCGGCGCGTCGAGCGTCCAGGTGCAGAGAGGTCCACCCCTCTTTCAGGAGCGCCGAGAAAGCCTGCTGCTTCGAGGGGCGTTCAGTAGAGCTCATCCGCGCTCGTCGATATCGAGGGACTACAGTCTTACTTGGAAGCGGTCGTAGCGCAACGGCGACCGATTTGCGAGCGTCCAGATCGTGCCAAAAGCGCGACGCGCGGTATTTTTGTCTTGAAAATCGTCGGCGGCGCGGTCCGCGCGTGCCGTTTTTGCGATACGCTTCACGCAGATGAATCGCCTGACGCCCGCGCCGCCGCCGGGGACACCCGCCCGGTTCCCCTCCGGCTGGCGCGCGCGCCTCGGCCGCGATCCGGTCCCGATCCTGCTTCGCGAGGGGAGCCAGGCCCTGGTGGCGCGGGTGCGCCGCGATCTGATCGACGACGAAGAGGCGCCGCGCGCCGACGAGGTCCTGACCTATTCGGAAGTGAAGAGCTTCCTGAAGAAGCAGGAGAAGAACGGCGCGTTCCCGGCCAAGCCGCCCGAAAAAACGCTGGGTCCGGCCAAGTTCGCGCGGGCCGTCGCGACCGTGCGCGCGCTCGATCGAATGGCCGACTTCGGCCTGCGCAAGTCGGAGGATCCGGTGGCCCGCGCGGTGGAGCTGCTGCTGGACTCGCAGGCGGCGGACGGCGGCATCGGCGATCTGGCGGTCGGCGAGACGCCCGAGGCCCGCGCCAAGACCGTGGCGGTGCATTTCCAGGGCTGGGCGCTCTCGACGCTCTGCCGCGTCGGCTACGACGACGACCCGCGCATCGAGAAGGCGTTCCGCTACCTGCTGGCCAACCGACAGGCCGACGGCGGCTGGGCCTGGCGCGGCGTGCGGACCGACTCGGCGGCGCGCCCGTCCAGCCACCTGGTCACCGGGATGGCGCTGCGGGCCTTCGCGTCATCTCCGTCGCGGCGCAGCTCTCGCGAGGCGCGCCGCGCCGCCGAGCTGCTGGCCACCCGCTTCCTGCAGCCGGACCGCTACCCCGACCGCAAGGCCGCCACCTACTGGGAGCAGATCAACGAGCCGCGCTTCTGGACCGACGTGCTGGACGCGCTGGACGGCGTCACCGCCGTCGGGCTGGGCAAAGAGAACTCGGGCGTGCGCACCGCCGAGGCCTACGTGCGCGGGCGCCAAAACCCGGACGGGCTCTGGTACCCGGGCGCGCCGCAGAAGGCCGACGGGCTCGGCAAGACGGCCGCGGCAGCGGCGGCCGCCGCCAGCGCCAAGGACCGGGAGAGCGCCCGCTGGCTGACCGTCCGGGTCCTCATCGTGCTCCGCCGGGTGAATTGACCGGGGCCCCCGCCAGCCGTGGTACCGTCCGGCCAGCCGTGGTAAAAGTCCGCTCCTTGTCCCAGCACGTCTCCACCGACGAGGTCCGTCGGGTCCACGATCTGCCGATCCCCGAGCTGGTGTTCCGCGCCCAGGGCGTCCACCGCGAGCATCATCCCCCGACGGAGATGCAGCTCTGCTCGCTGCTGTCGGTCAAGACCGGCGGCTGCCCCGAGGACTGCGCCTACTGCACCCAGTCGTCGCGCTACGACACCGGGCTCGAGAAGCAGCGCATGATGAAGCCGCCGGAGGTGCTGGAGGCGGCCACCCGCGCCAAGGCCGCCGGGGCGTCTCGCTTCTGCATGGGCGCCGCCTGGCGCGAGGTCAAGGACGGCCCCGCGTTCGACGACGTGCTCGAGATGGTGCGGGGCGTGCGGGCGCTGGGCATGGAGGCCTGCTGCACGCTGGGGATGCTGACCGAGGACCAGGCCCGCCGCCTGGCCGACGCCGGGCTGACCGCCTACAACCACAACCTCGACACGTCGCGCTCGTACTACAAGTCGATCATCTCGACGCGAACCTACGACGACCGGCTGCGGACGCTGGACAACGTGCGCAAGGCCGGCATCACGGTCTGCTGCGGCGGCATCATCGGCATGGGCGAGTCGATCGACGACCGCTGCGCGATGCTGGCCACGCTGGCGAACCTGGACCCGCAGCCCGAGAGCGTGCCGGTCAATGCGCTGGCGACGATGCCCGACGGCATCCGCACGGCGCTCTCGGACCGGCCGCGCATCGATCCGCTGGAGCTGGTCCGGATGATCGCGACCGCTCGCATCTTCATCCCGAAGGCGCGGGTGCGGCTGTCGGCGGGACGCGACGCGCTGACGCGCGAGGCCCAGGTGCTCTGCTTTCTGGCTGGTGCTAACTCGATTTTCTACGGAGAGAGACTGTTGACCACAGGAAATCCGGACGTGGAGGCAGATCAGGGGCTCTTGCGCGACGTGGGTATGAGCGCGTCGGCGCTGGGCGGCGAATGAGCCGGCCGGCTCCCCTGCCGGCGCTGGACGCTTCCGAGCTGGCCAAGTTCCAGCCCTGGAAGCAGCCCTGGTGGCGTCCCACCAAGGGCGACGGCCCGGCCCTGTTCTGGATGATCCTGATCCACTCCTGCGCGGTCCTGGGCCTGATCCTGACCCCGGTCCCGGGCTGGAGGATCTTCCTGGCCGCGGCCGCCCTCCATTTTCTGGGGGGCCTGGGCACGACCATCGCGTACCACCGCTCCATCGCGCACAAGTCGCTGCGGCTCAACCCCGTGGTGCGCAACGTGCTGACGTTCTTCGCGGTATTCAACGGGTCGGGCTCGCCGCTGTCGTGGGCGTCGTACCACCGCCTGCACCACGCCAAGTCGGACACGCAGGAGGACATCTCCAGCCCGGGCGTGGGCGGCTTCTGGTGGTCGCACCTGCGCTGGCTATGGCAAGCCGGTTCGCCGCCGATCAAGCGATACGCCAAGGACCTGGACACGCCGGTGAACCGCCTGTGGGGGCGCTTGCAGGTGCCGCTGATGGCGGTGGGGCTGTTGTTCGGGTTGGCGTTCGGCTGGAAGGCGTTCTTCTGGCTGGGGCCGATTCGCATGGTCTTCGCGCTCCACGCGCAGTGCTTCGTGAACAGCGTCTGCCATCTGAAGAAAGAGCCCGGCCCCGAGGGGACGGCCATGAACGTTCGCTGGCTGGCGCTGATGCACTTCTTCCAGGGTGAAAACTGGCACCAGAACCACCACGACCGCCCCGGCTCCGCGCGGCTCGGATGGACGCGGCTGCAGCCGGACGTCGGCTGGTACACCATCCTGCTGCTCGAGAAGCTGGGCCTGGCCACCGACGTGCGCCGCCCGAGCTTCGAGCGCTCCCTCGACGCGGCTGCTTAGTCCCAGCCCCACTGCCGGCGGACCTCGTAGGCCGCCAGCGCGACCGAGGTCGACAGGTTCAGCGATCGGACCTCCGGGTCCCGCATCGGGATCGCGACGGTGGCGTCCGGATGGCGATCGAGCAGCGCCTGGTCGAGCCCGACGCTCTCGCGACCGAAGATCAGCACGGACGGCCGCGGAAAGATCACCTCCTGGAAGCGCCGGCGGCCGCGCGCGGTGAAGAAGAACGGCGTCCCCAGCGCTGGCAGCGCGGCCTCGAACGCGGCCCAGCTCTCCCAGACCCGCGGCTGCACGCGCGGCCAGTAGTCGAGGCCGGCGCGGCGCACGTTCTTGTCGTCCAGCGAGAAGCCGAGCGGCTGCACCAGATGCAGCCGCGCGCCGGCCGCCAGGCAGGTCCGCCCGGCGTTTCCGGTGTTCCAGTGGATCTCCGGCTCGACCAGCACGACGTGCAGCTCCCGGGTCACGCCTTACCTTGCAAGCTGGAGGGGCAGTCATGATCAGGAAGCTCTCGACCGGCCAGTACCGGCTGTATTCGCGCAAGATCGACCCCCAGACCGGCAGGCGCAGGAACCTGGGGACCTTCAAGACCCGCACGGCGGCCGAGAAGCACGAGCGGGCGGTGCAGTTCTTCAAGCGCCATTAGGCGGCCGCCCCACCGATCAGGCGATACCCGCCCAGCGGCAGATCGGGGGGCAGCGCCAGCCGGCCGAAGCCCACGCGGCACAGGCCGAGCACGTGGCTCCCCAGCGCGGCGAAGATCCGGCGCACCTCGTGGTAGGCGCCGCCGCCGATCGTGATCGACGCCAGCAGCGCGGTCTCGGGCGGCACGGGCAGCGAGGGGTGCGCCCGGTCGCGCGGCAGCTCGCCCAGCCCCAGCACGTTCGGCTGGTGTCCGTCGTCCAGGCGCAGGGTGGCCGGCAGCGGCCCGAACGGCCGCGCCAGCGCCGCCTGGTAGGTCCGGGGCACCGCGCGCCGCGGGTGCGTGAGGCGCTGGATCTCGGAGCCGTCGTTGGTCCAGAGCAGGAGGCCGGTCGTGTCCAGATCCAGTCGGCCCACCGGCCGCAGCTCGGCGTGCAGCGGCGCCTCGCGCAGCAGCGCATACGCCGTCGGGTGGCGGGGGTCGCGGAGCGCGGTCACGCAGCCGAGCGGCTTGTTCAGCAGCACGTGCACGCGGTCGTGGAGGCGCCGCTCGACGCCGTCGACCACCGCGAGCAGCGGCAGCCGCTCGGCCGGAATCGACTGGCGCGGGTTGGTGAGAGGGACGCCGCCGACCACCAGCCCGCCGTCCTGCACCAGCGCGCGCGCCGCCCCGCGCGCGCAGCCCAGGTTGCGCGCCAGCAGCACATCGATCCGCGCCCCCTCGGCCGTCATTTGGGCTCGAGCGGCATGGCCACGTCGACCGGGACCGCGTCCAGCAGGTCCGTCAACACGCGCGGCGCGAGCTCGACCAGCAGGCCGCGGGCGCCTCCATTGATGTAGATGACGGGCAGCTCGAGGATCGAGCGCTCGACGTAGATCGGCAACGGCTTGCGCAGGCCGAAGGGGGACGTGCCGCCGACCAGATAGCCGGTGTGGCGATGCGCGACCGTCGGGTCACAGGGCTGAACGGTCTTGGCGCCCAGCGCGCGGGCGAGCTGCTTGGTCGAGATCTGCCGATCGCCGTGCATCAGGCAGACGAGCGGCCGCTTGTCGCCCGTCTCGAGCACGATCGTCTTCACCACCTGGTGCTCGTCCACGCCCAGCGCCTCCGAGCTATGGCGCGTTCCCCCCTTGTCGACGTAGGGGTAGAGGCGCGGTGTGAAGGCCACCCCCGCCGCCCGAAGCGCCAGGAGCGCCGGCGTCGACGGAAGGTTCTCCCGGCTCATCGGCCCACTTTAGCGTCAGACACTTTCTGATTCATGCGTGCCGCCGGAAACTGCCGTGCTTGCCCCTGCGGCGAAGGTCGTCACTTTTTGCCCTAGGGGTTGTCATGAACACAATCACACGTCTCGGAATGGCAGGGGCTCTGGCGGGGATGGTGGCTTTCGGGGGTTGCTCGACCACCAACTCGATGCTGGGGCGAAACCAACAGGTCTGGACCATGACGTCGCAGTCGGCGATGCCGGCCGTCCAGGGGAGGATCCAGGTGGCGACGGGCGACAAGGGAACCAACCGCGACCTGAAGGTCGAGGCGAGCAACCTGGCCAAGCCTGACAGCACGTTCGACGGGGCGTCGACCTACGTCGTCTGGCTGAAGCCGACGCACGGGCAGCCGGTCAACATCGGCGTGCTCAAGCCGGACAAGAACGAGAACGCCAAGCTGGAGACCACGACGGCGTACACGACGTTCGAGGTCATGGTGACGGCGGAGGCGAGCGCTCAGCCGACGGCGCCCAGCACGCACCAGGTCCTGGACGCGATGGTGCACGTCGCGACGTAAGTCGCGGCGCCTTCAGCGCGGGGCGCCGGCAGCCTGCTTGAGGGCAGCCCGGATCTCGGGATGCTCATCCAGGAAGGCTTGCCGGCTCTCGCGGCTGATCTCGACCACGACAGTGACGTCCTTCTGGATCTTCGACTGGCAGCCGAGCCGCGAGTTGGCCTTCACGTCGAAGGCCTTGTCCATGATGTCCTCTTCGCGGTCGGACGGTGCCGGCAGCGCCTCCATCCCCTGCTTCACGTAAACGTGGCAGGTCGAGCAGGCGCAGACGCCGCCGCAGGCCGAACCGACCTGGGCGTGCGCCTTGTTCGACGCCTCGAGGATGCTGGTCCCGATCGGCACCTCGATCTCGATTCCTTCCGGTTCGAACCGCACCCTGGGCATCAGTGCTTCCCTCCGTGGTGCGCGTGGCGATGCTTGCCGGCCGCGGTCTCGTCAGCCCGTGCTTCCACGGCCCCGACGTCTCTGCCACGCAGCCCCCGCTCGAACGCCAGGTTCATCCTGCGCGCCGCGAACGCCTTCGACGCCTCGTCCAACGCCTCGATGGCGCGCCGGATGGCCTGGTGGTCGAGCCCTTCACGGGTCCCCGCCAGATGCGCCAGCGCCGCGTCGATGGCCGGTCGATCCTCGGGCGTGAGCAGGTCCGGCGTGTCGGCCATTGCCGCGCGCGCCGCCGCCGCGATCCGGTCGGCTTCGATCCGCTGCTCGGTGAGCTGCCGCACCTGAACGTCCTCCTCGGCGTGGGCGAACGAGTCGAGCAGCATCCGCTCGACCTCCTCGTCCGTCAGGCCATAGCTCGGCTTCACCTGCACCGACGCCTGCTGGCCGGTGGTCTCTTCCTGGGCGGCGACCCGCAGGATGCCGTCGGCATCCACGGTGAACGTCACCTCCAGGCGGGCCATCCCGGCCGGCATCGGGGGGATCCCCTTCAGCGAGAAGCGCGCCAGCGAGCGGCACTGATCGGCCAACTCGCGCTCGCCCTGGAGGACGTGCAGGTCGAAGCCGGTCTGCTTGTCGGCGAAGGTGGTGAACGTCTGCGCCGCGCCGCAGGGGACGGTGGTGTTGCGGTGGATCAGCTTCTCGACGACGCCGCCCATCGTCTCGAGCCCCAGCGACAGCGGGACGACGTCCAGCAGAAGCATGTCCCCCTGGGTCGAGCCGCCGGCCAGCGCGTCGGCCTGCAGCGCAGCCCCCAGCGCGACGACCTGGTCGGGGTCGATGTCGCCCAGCGGCTCGCGCCCGAACAACTTCTCGACGAACTGGCGCACCAGCGGCATGCGCGTCGCGCCGCCGACCAGGATCACGCCGGACAGCTTGTCGGCGCGCACCCCCGCATCCGCCAGAGCCTGCCGCACCGGCGGCGCGCAGCGCGCCAGCACCGGCTCGACGGCCAGCTCCATCTCTGTCCGGGTCAGCCCGACGGTGACCGGACCCTCACCATCCGGTAGATGCGCCGGCAGATCGGTCGAGGCGTCCTCGCGGAACGTCAGCGCCTCTTTCAGCGCGCGCGACGCGTCCAGGACCTGTCGCCAGCGGCGCGCCGTGGCCAGATCGGCGACCGCGCCCTCTTCGCCTGCCTGCCCGGCCAGCGCCGCGATCACCTGGTCCGCGGGCGCGGCCTGCCGCAGCTTCTGCAGCAGCAGGTGCGCGACGGCCCGATCGAAGTCGTCGCCGCCCAGCGCGGAGTCGCCGCCGGTCGACTTCACCTCGAACACGCCATCCTCCAGCTTCAGGATCGAGATGTCGAAGGTGCCGCCGCCCAGGTCGAACACGGCGAACGTCCCCTCGGCCTGCTTGTCCAGTCCGTAAGCCACCGCGGCGGCGGTCGGCTCGTTCAGCAGGCGCAGCACCTCGAGCCCGGCCAGGCGGCCGGCGTCGCGCGTCGCCTGGCGCTGGCCGTCGTCGAAGTAGGCAGGCACGGTGATGACCGCGCCCGCCAGCTTGACCCCCAGCTCGGTCTCGGCCCGCGCCTTCAGCACCTTCAGGATCTCGGCCGAGACCTCGATCGGCGTGACCGCCCGCCCGCCCGCCACGGCGAAGCGCACGACGTGACCGTCGCCCGGCGCGAACTGGTACGGGGTCAGCCGGCGCGTGGCCTCGGCGTCGCGCGAGCCCCGCCCCATGAACCGCTTGACCGACGCGATGGTGTCGCGCGGGAAGGCCTGGGCCAGCTCGTCGCGCGCCTGCGCGCCCACCAGCACCGAGCCGTCGGCCGCGTAGTGGACCACCGACGGGACGATCGCCTCACCCTGCTCGTCGGTCAGGCAGACCGGCTTGCCGCCATCGACGACGGCGATCAGCGAGTTCGTCGTCCCCAGGTCGATCCCGACGGCGCTGGTCCGACAGGCCCGCTTGGGCCGCGTCTGACCCGGCTCGCCGATCTGCAGCAGCGCTTCAGCCATGGGCCCCCTCACCCGGAATCTCGTCCAGGAACCGCTGGTAGTAGCGCAGGCCGACCAGCAGCCGGGCCGCCTCCGGCAGCTTGGCGCCGCCCGGCTCGTCGAGGGCCGCTCCCAGCGACTTCATCGCGTCCGCGTACCGGCGCCGCATCGCCTCGGCCATCGCTTGCACCTTGGGGGCGTTGCGGGCGCGCTGGGCCTCGGCCAGCTCCTCGCGCAGCTCGAGGATCTCCATCAGGAACATCGGCGGCGCGGACACCTGGCGGGTGGCCACCTCGGCAGCGGCGGGCTTGCGGTCGTCGCCCTTCAGCTCGAACCCGGCCAGCTCGAGCAGGTACTCCGCTCGTCGCATCGGATCCTTCAGCGTCCGCCAGGCGTCGTTCAGCTGCACCGTGCGCGCCAGCGCCGCTTTCCGGGCGCGCGGGTCGGCGGTGGCGAAGCGGTCCGGGTGGACCTGCCGCGACAGCTTCTTGAAGTTGGTCTCGGCCGCTTCCAGGTCGACCGCGAACATCCGCGGCACGCCCAGAACCGAAAACCGGTCCTGCGCATCATCGGGCGGCAAGACCACCGCGCACGCCGCGCACAGCGGACCGGCGCCACCTTCGCGCTCACACGACCAGCAGATCATGTCGGGTCCCTAGAACTGGACCGATTCGCCGCAGCCGCACGTCCCCTTCACGTGCGGATTCTCGAACTTGAAGCCGCGCGCGACCATCGTGGTCTGGTACCCCAGCGTCGAGCCGTCCAGGTACAAGTAGCTCTTCGGGTCGATGAACACCCGGACCGCGCCATCCTCGAAGGACAGCACTTTGTCCTCGGCGCGCGGCTCGGCGTCCGACCACTCGAACAGATAAGAAAAGCCCGTGCAGCCGCCACCGCGGATGCCCACGCGCAGCCCCTTGGGGACGCTGGCGCGGGCCGCGGCCGCCTTCTTGATCTCGGCGACGGCCCGATCGGTGACGGCGATGGCCATTGGTTACTCAGCCGCGACCTTGGCCGCAGACGCAGACGCAGACCTCGCGGCCGACTTCTCGGCGCGTTTGGCCTTGTAGTCGGCGATCGCGCTCTTGATCGCGTCCTCGGCCAGCACGGAGCAGTGGATCTTGACCGGCGGGAGGTTCAGCTCCTCGACGATCTGGGTGTTCTTGATCTCCATCGCTTGGTCGATGGTCATCCCCTTGACCCACTCGGTGGCCAGCGACGACGACGCGATCGCCGAGCCGCAGCCGAAGGTCTTGAACTTGGCGTCCTCGATGACGCCCTCGTCGCTGATCTTCAGCTGCAGCTTCATCACGTCGCCGCAGGCGGGCGCGCCGACCAGGCCGGTCCCGACGCTCGGGTCGTCCTTGTCGAAGCTCCCGACGTTCCGGGGGTTCTCGTAGTGCTCGATGACCTTTTCGCTGTACGCCATGGTGTTTTTCCTCAGTGAGCTGCCCAGGTGATGCTCTTCAGGTCGATCCCCTGCTGCGCCATCTCGTAAAGGGGTGAGAGCTCCCGCAGCTTCTTGACCTTGTCCACGATCAATTTGGTCACGTAATCGACCTCTTCCTCGGTGTTGAAACGGCCGAGGCCAAAGCGGATCGACGTGTGCGCCATCTCTTCCTCGACGCCCACCGCCCGCAGCACGTAGGACGGCTCGAGCGAGGCCGAGGTGCAGGCCGAGCCCGACGACACCGCGATGTCCTTGAGGCCCATCAGCATCGCCTCGCCCTCGACGTACGCGAAGCTGATGTTCAGGTTGCCCGGCAGCCGGTGCTCCATCGAGCCGTTGACGTAGGTGTCGGTGACCTGCGACTGGATGCCGCTGCGCAGCCGTTCGCGCAGGGCCAGCAGGCGCCTGCTCTCGACCCCCATCTCGGCCGCGGACAGCTCGGCCGCCTTGCCGAAGCCGACGATGCCCGGCACGTTCAGCGTCCCCGAGCGCATCCCGCGCTCGTGGCCGCCGCCGTCGATCTGCGCGGTGATGCGCACGCGCGGCTTGCGGCGCACGTACAGCGCGCCGACCCCCTTGGGGCCGTACATCTTGTGGGCCGACAGCGACACCAGGTCGGCCTTGGCGGCGTTGACGTCGAACGGGATCTTGCCGACCCCCTGGACCGCGTCGACGTGGAAGACCGCGCCGCGCTCCTTGACGATCGCGCCGATCTCCTCGATCGGGTTGACCACGCCGATCTCGTTGTTGGCGAGCATGATCGACACGACGGTGGTCTTGTCGGTCATGGCCGCGCGCAGCGTCTCGGGGTTCACCAGCCCGTCTTTCTCGACCGGCAGGTAGGTGACCTCGTAGCCGTCCTTCTCGAGCCGCTTGCAGGTGTCCAGCACCGCCTTGTGCTCGGTCTGGGCCGTGATGATGTGGTTGCCGCGGTCGTGGTTGAACTCGGCCGCGCCCTTGATGGCCAGGTTGTCGGACTCGGTCGCGCCCGACGTCCAGACGATCTCCTTGCCGCTGGCCCCGATCAGGGCGCCGACCTGGTCGCGCGCCGCCTCGACCGCCTTCTCGGCGCCCCAGCCGAAGGTGTGCGACCGGCTGGCCGCGTTGCCGAACACCTGCGTGAAGTAGGGCAGCATCGCCTCGACGACGCGCGGGTCGACCGGCGTGGTGGCGTGGTTGTCCATGTAGATCGGAAGCTTCAGGGTCATTTCGCTATCCCTTCGACCAGCAGCGGAGCGCGGCCGTCGTGGCCGTGAATGCCGCAGGTTCCGCATTCGGCCTGCGTGTGCGTGGGCTCGCACGACCGGCAGCTGTCCATGTAGGCCAGCGTCTCGGTCAGGTCGCCGACCAGCCGTTCCAGCCGCGCGATCGTCTCCTGGGTCTCGCGCAGCTTGTCGGAGAAGATCTCGCGCACCCGGGCCATGGCCTTGGGCGCCGCCGCCGACTCTTCCCAGTCGCGCAAGAAGGCTTTGATCTCGGTCAGTGAGAAGCCCAGATCCTGCAGCTTCTGGATCCAGTCGATCCGCTTGACCGCCTTGCCCGAGTACAGCCGGAAGTTCCCCTTGGAACGAACGGCCGGCGCCAGAAGGCCGAGCTCTTCGTACAGGTGTACCGCCCGGACGGTCTTTCCCGTCCGCTTGGCCAGCTCGCCGACCTTGAGCAGCGCCAGGCTGTCGGCCGGAACGTGGTTCGAACCCTCACCCATACGTATGGGTTATCTATATCTCAGGACGGGCCCGTGACAAGGACCAATTTTCCAAAGCTTGCGCGGGACTCCAGGATTTGATGCGCCGCGGCGACGTTTTCTAGTGGGAAGACCTGGCTCACCACGGGCCTCAGCCGTCCTGCCGCGAAGAGGTCGACCAGGCTGAACAGCCGCGACTTGCTGGCCATGGTCGAGCCCAAAATGCTGAGCTGGCGCCAGAAGACGTGCCTCAGGTTCAGCGGCGTCTCGTACCCGGCGGTCGCGCCGCAGGTCACGACGCGCCCGCCCTTGGCGCAGGCGACGATCGACTTCGGAAAGGTCGCCGCCCCGACGTGCTCGAAGACGATGTCGGCGCCGCGACGGCCGGTCAGGCGCTTCACCTCGGCCACCAGGTCGGCGGTCTGGTGGTTGATGGTCTCGTCGGCGCCCAGCGCGCGAGCCGACGCCAGCTTGGCGTCGGTCGAGGCGGTGGCGATCACCCGGGCTCCGTAGAGCTTGGCGATCTGGACGGCGGCCGAGCCGACCCCCGACCCGGCCGCCAGCACCAGCACCGTCTCGCCCTGCCGGATCTCGGCGCGATCGACCAGCATCTGCCAGGCGGTCATGAACACGGTGGGGATCGACGCCAGCTGAGCATCGTCCAGCGGCACGCGATCGCGCGGGACGGGCACCAGGTTCTGCGCGGGAACGACCAGCTCCTCGGCCTGGCCGCCCCAGGTCTGCTCGCCGACCATCCTGAACTCGGGGCACAGGTTGTCGCGCCCGTCCAGGCAAGCCACGCAGCGACCGCACGAAAGCCCCGGGTTCACCAGCACGCGATCGCCGACCCCGACGCCCGGCCGTGCCGCCACGCCCGGGCCCAGCGCCGCGACGACGCCGCAGACGTCGCCGCCCAGAACGTGCGGCAGCGGCACCGGAAGGGCGGGGAGCCCGCGCCGCAACCAGAGGTCGACGTGGTTGAGCGCCGCGGCCGTCACGCGCACGGCGATCTCGCCGCTTCCGAGCGGCGGCGACGGAACCTCGCCGACCTCCATCACCTCGGGACCGCCGTGGCGGCGAAACAGCGCCGCCCGCATCAGCGCGGCCCGACGGACTTCAGCGCCCGGCGTTGCGGGCCCTCGCCGGCGGACCGGCCGTTTCGCGCGACCTCGGAGACCGCCGCGAGAAACCCGTCAATGACCAGCTCCGGCAGCTCACCCATGTTCGCTACCTGGATGTACCGCTCCGCCAGCTCCCCCTTGGCGCGGTAGACGATGAAGCCCCGCGCCTTCATGCCGTCGTAGAAAGACGAGACGGTCAGGTGCGCCGGCAGCCGGAACGTCGAGATGGTGTGCGATTCGCGCCCGGTGTTGGTGAACGACTCGAACCCCAGGTCGGCCAGCACCCGCCGGATCCGCAGGCTGCGCTCGCGGTAGACCGCGCGGCGCGCCGGCACGCCGCCCTGCTCGGCCAGCTCGTCCAGCGCGGTCTCCAGCGCGAAGAAGGACGACACCGCCGGCGTGAAGGGCGTCTGTCGCAGCTCGTCCAGATAGCGCCGGTGCCGCTTCAAGTCCAGGTAGTAGACGCGCGGCGCGATGTCGGCGATGCGTGGCCAGACCTCGGGCGCCACGCAGAGAAAGGACACGCCCGAGACCGAGTGCAGGCACTTGTTCGCCGACGAGTAACAGATGTCGATCCCGTCGCGCGCCACGTCGATGTCCTCGACGCCCAGCGCGGACACCGCATCGACGATCGACGTGACGCCGCGGGCCCGGCAGATGCGGCCGATCTCGCCCACCGGGTTCAGCACGCCGACCGACGTCTCGTGGTGGATCACCGCGGCGGCCACGATCTCCGGATCGGCGTCCAGCGCCCGCGCGACGTCGGCCGGGTCGGCCAGCGTCCCCCACGGGCTGCGCAGCGTGTGGCGCGGGATGCCGTGCAGCGCCGCGATCTCGTCCAGGCGCTCGCCGAACGCGCCGTTGGCGACCACCAGGATCTTCTTGCCGGGCGGGACCACCGACGAGATCGCCATCTCCATGGCCGCCGTCCCCGAGCCGGTGATGAGCAGCGTCTCGTGCTGGTCGGTCGCGCCGAACACCGGGCGCAGCTTCTGCTGCAGGCGCCCCACCACCGCGGCGTAGTCGTCATCGCGGTGGCAGACGTCGTGGTGGATCAGCGCCGCCTTCACGCGGGCCGACGTCATCACCGGACCCGGGCTGAACAGCACGTAGCCGGGCTCGTCCTTCTCGGCCAGCAGGCGCTCGATCAGCGCCAGCGTGTCGGCCGCCGGCGACGCGCCGGCGCCGGCCGGAACCGCCGGCCGCGACAGGTCGTCGCCGTAAACGCGCAGCAGCCACTCCGCGTGCAGCCGCATCGGCGGCGTGTCCACGTCCTGCCAGGGCTTGGTCAGGACGTCGTGCGCCACCACCAGACCCTCGGCCGCCGCCGCGTCGACCCCCTCGGTCAGCGACGGCCGCGTCAGCCGCTCGAGCGCGCCGATCAGCGACGGCGCCATGACGAACAGGCCGGCGCTGACGGCGTCGTACCGGGTCAGCTCCTTGCCGATCGATTCGACCCTGGCACCGCCCAGCCGGACCTTGGTGGCGTCGTCGATGTCGAACACGCGCGCCAGATCGCGGTCGACGGCCAGCACGGTCGGGCCCGCGCCCGACGGCAGCCCGCAGAGCTCGTACACCAGCCCCGGCGCCGCGATCTGATCGGCCATGACCAGCAGCGTTCGCTCGGTCACGAAAGACCGGGCCGCCAGAACCGAGAGCCCGTTCGGGCCGTCCCACTCCGCGTTGTCGAAGAACGCCAGCCGCCGGTTCGAGCCGGCCAGGTGGCGCCGGATCGCGGCTCCTCCATGGCCGACCACGATGCCGACCTTCTGGATCCCGGCCCCGTCCAGCACCGCGAGCGTGCGATCGAGCAGTGTCCGCCCACCCACCACCGCCAGACAGTTCGGCACATCCGGATCGCCGATGGCGACCCCCTTGCCTGCGGCGAGGATGAGCGCGCGCGTGATCAAATGATCGTTCAGCTCTTGCGCTGGCGGCTGCCCGTCACGGCGGCGTACGCGTGCGGCATCTGACGCAGCGGCTCGGCGCGGAACGTGAGCAGATAGACCGAGTTCTCGGTCTCGACGTAGATCTGGTCGCCGCCGGCGTCGCCCAGGACGCGGCGCACCGGCGTCGTGACCATCCGGTGGCCGTTGGGGTCCCGGAAAATGACCATGCCACGGCCGACGCTGGGATAGCTGATCAGGTAACCGGCATAGGTGCGACCTAAGCCCAGAGACGCCCGCTCCCGGCCATGATCCCGGATTTTTCTGGCGGTGACGCTGACCACGAGAGATCCCAGCTAGAAGCTTACCACAGCATAGGGAAATTAAACCCCGTCCGGCAGCATCCCAAGCCCCCCGCCCGGGCACGCCGACGCCTCGGGTGCGCTCCTGTATAATCGCGCGTTCCCAATGGAAACCGCGAAGCCCCCCACGCGCGCGGGGAACCTGACCGCTGCGCTGGTGGTGGTGGCCCTGCTCGAGCTGGCGCTGAACCGTCTGGGGGGACGGCTGTTCTTCCCGCGCGCCAGCCTTTCCCTGGGTGGGGGGTCACGGGCCTCGAACGCGGTCGCGGCGGCCGGGCCGTTCCTGTTCCAGCTGACGGCCGTCCTGGCGCTGCTGGTGCTGGTCGCGGCCTTCGCCGGGCTCCTGCGGCGCGGCGAGGTCTTCCCGCGCGCCATGCGCTTCTCGGTGGCGTTCATCGCGCTGGTGTTCGTCATCTTCGCGGCGCAGGCCTTGCTGCGCGGGCAGCTGCCACCCCGCCTGTTCGTCTACCTGGAGACCAGCTACGGGTTCCTGGCGCTGCTCACGGCGCTGGCGGCGGCGTCGGCGCGCGCGGCCCCGCGCGTGAAGCTGGGGATCGCGCTGTTCGCGCTCCCGGGGGCCTTGCACGCGGCGGCCATCCTGGGGGCGGGCCTGGGGCAGGGCGACGCGATGGCAGCGGCGCTGGCCGGCGCCGGCGAGGCAGCGCTGGTGTGCGCCGCGATCAGCGCGCCGCTGCTGTTGCCCGTGCCGCCGATGCGCCAACGCCGCTGGAGCGTTCCGCTGATCGTCGCCGGGGTGGCCACGGCGCTGTTCGTCTCATTTCTGGTGCTGCGGTTCGACCTCGTCCAGGCCAGCGCGCTGTACGGGTTGCGGATGGAGCTGCCGCCCGCCAGATCCCTGGCGGGCCTGGCCTACGTCGTCGCGTTCTTCGCCTGGGCGCTGGCGACCGTGCAGCTGTTCATGGAGAAGGGGGGGATGCGGTTGGCCGCTTACGGCCTGGGGCTGCTGGCGCTGGGTGGCTACGACGCCGGATCGCCCGTCGAGCTGTCACTCTCGCTGCTGGGCCTGCTGGCGCTGACGGTCGGCGAGGTGCGCGCCGCCCCGTTGCGCGACACCAGCCGCCCGCGGATCGCGGCGGCGGACTGGCGCGCCTTCGTCGGCCGCCTGGCCACGGCGGCCGGGGACGGCACGCAGCCCGACGAGTCGCGCCCCCAGGCCGTCATCGCGGAGGAGTCCGAGCTGGAGGTGACGCGGATCCAGACCTACCGGCGCGCCCACCCGCTGATGATCAAGGTGATGCGCCAGCGCGGCGCCGTGATCGAGCTGGACGCCACCCTGGGCACGGTCGGCCGCGAGCTGCCCGATGGCAGCATCGAGCGGCATCGACGCTGGCTGGCGCGGAGCCCCGAGCACCGCCTGAAGCTGCCGCGCGTGAAGACCGGCGACGCCGGCTTCGATCAGAAGTTCAGCGTTCACGGCAGCGCGCCCATCGACGACTCGGAGCTGCGGCACCGGATCGCCCGCCAGCAAGGAGACGGCGTGCTGACCATCTGGAACGGCCGGGCGGCGCGCTACCTGCTCACCAACCCGTCGTCACTGTCCGAAGCGCCGCCGATGTTCGGCGGCGCCATCGAGGGGGACGCCCCGGTGACAGGCGTGCTGGCGATCCTGGATACGCTGGCCGAGCTGATCGAGACCTCCCAGCCGCCCGGCCAGCACGCCTAGCGACTACGGCGCGGGTGGAGGCTCGGTGGGCGAGGCGGGCGGGCGTCCGGAGGCGGCGGTCTGACTCTCCAGCTCTCGGATCTGCCGGCGGGCGGCGGGCGCGTCGGCCCCGCCGGGCGCCGCCTCGAGATAGCGCTTGTACGCCGCGACGGCCTGCACCGGCTGGCCCTCCAGGCGGTACGCCTCGCCCAGCCCGAACAGCGCTTGCGAGAAGCCAGGTGAGGTGCCCAGGGCCCGCTTGAACAGGTCGATCGCCGCCAGCGGCTTCTGGCGATCGAGCAGCACGTAGGCGCTCCCGGTCATCGCGGCCACGCCGTTGGGTTGCATCCGCAGCGCCTCGTCGTACAGCTTCTGCGCCTTGCCCGTCTGGCCGTTCTCCAGCGCATGGTCACCGTCGGCGATCAGCCGTTCGTAGCTGCGCGGGCGCGAAGCCTCGGCGGCGGGCAGCGCCGGCGGGTGCGCGCCCGGAGCGGCGGCAGCGGGCGCAGCCGCGGGAGCGGGCGCCGGAGCCGGAACCGCGGGCGCGACCGGCGGCGCGGCCGTGACTGGAGGGGCGGGCGCGACCGGCGGCGGCGCGGCCGCCGGAGCAGGCGCGGGAGGCGGTGGCGCGGGCGCCGCCTGGGGCGCAGCCACCGGCGGCGCCGCAGGGGCGGCGGCGACGGGTGGCGCGGCCGGGGCGGATGCCTGGGCGCGCTTGAACGCCACATAGCCGACGCCGGCGGCCAGCACGAAC
>Ga0335083_10004229_pt1 | contig 18364 bp, 11 predicted proteins | sample Lox_Sample_42_FD_206716 | JGI IMG/M metagenome (GOLD analysis project Ga0335083, IMG submission 206716) | Soil microbial communities from Loxahatchee National Wildlife Refuge, Florida, United States - Lox_Sample_4.2 | ecosystem: Environmental > Terrestrial > Soil > Wetlands | place: USA...
ACCGTAGGTTCCCGATCCCAGCGTCACGGTGGGGAAAGGCGTCGGATTAGTGCCGGCGCCGGCGGAGGATCCGGTCAGGGGATCGTAAATCGGTTTGGTAAACAGGTTCGTCGGGAAATATCCGTTTGCTTCCATGGCGGTTGGCACCGTCCAGGTTCGCGTCACTCCGGTGTTCAGTCGCAGCCCTTCATACCCCATGAAGAAGAAGATCTTGTTCTTCTTCACCGGACCGCCCAACGATCCGCCGTATTGATCTCCGCGATAAGGAGCCTTGGCGACCTTATTAAAGTTGTTCTCCCAGGTATTCGCGTTCAGGCCCACAGTGCGGTAAAACTCAAAGGCCGATCCGTGGAATTGGTTCGTCCCGGATTTGATCACGGCGTTCACTTGGGCGCCCCCGAACACTCCGATATCGCCGCCGGATCCGCTTCCGGATACTTTGACCTCCTGAATGTCGTCCATTGGCGGCGTCACATTCTGAAACGCGTTCTCCAGTTCCATGTCGCTGACGCCATCCAGGGTAAAGGTTGTGCCCTGATAGACGATGCCATTCACCGCGGCGGTGATCGATCCGTTGGCGCCGATGCCGGAGCCAGATTCGGCCGACGAGCCGATCCCGGTCTTCACCGCGCCGGGCATGATTTGCACCAACTGCGAGTAAACGCGCCCGAAGAGCGGCAACTCCTGGATTTGCGTGGTATTGATATCGTTGCCCATGGCCGAGGTCTCGGTATCCACGAGCTGGGCGGTGGATTCCACCTGAACCGTGTCGGTCCGCGTGCCCACCTGCAGATTGAAATCGACCGTGCTCAAACTGTCCACGATCACCACCACGTCTTTCGTGACGGCCACCTTGAATCCAGCCGAATTGACCGTGATGGTATATCTGCCGGGAGGCATGTTCGGAGCCATGTAGTCGCCCTTTTGGCCCGTTGGCACCTCCGCTTTGTAGCCGGTGGCGTCATTGGTTAAGGTCACGGTGGCGCCCGCCACGAGCGCGCCCGTCGGATCGTGTACCGTGCCCTGTATGCGGCCGGTTACTCCTTGGCCGTATGCCGCTGCCACCAGCAGCGCGACAGGCGCCGTCAGTTTCCAAAGTGCGATTCCGCAATTTCGGCAAGTCATGAAGTTCTCCCCTAAATCGATAAACTCGAACGGTAGCTTTGGTCACCCGTGGTCCGGCCGAACGTCCACGCATAATTCGGACGTCCCGAGACTTGTGGACCGTATCGTGCCGAAATTAGCGCTAAAGTGGTGGCCGGACAAGGTGAATTAACCGTTAGCTGACGGTCAACAACACTCGCTGTTACGGGTATTTAACGTGTGAACGCAAACCGTCTTCAGTGGAGTATACTAGCGGTCAACTGACGGTTTGGGAGTCCATGCTGGTGACTGGTTCCGAGACACCTACGACTTCCGTGGCGGTGAACCACGACGAATGCCGCGCGCTGGTGGGCCGCATCACGACGACCCGCGATTTCCGCCGGGCTACCCGCTTGCGGGAATTCCTCATCTATGTGGTCGACCGCCATTTGGCGGGCCACGACGAAGAAATCACGGAACCACTTATTGGCCAACGCGTCTTCGGGCGTCCGAAAACCTACAACCCCGGCGACGACAGCATCGTCCGCACGGAAGCCCGCACTGTTCGTCAACGTCTCGACCGCTACTTCGCCGAGGAAGGCGCCGGCGAACCCATGATTCTAGAGATTCCTCGCGGCAGATACGTCCCGGTCTTTCGCGCCCGGCCGGCCACGGTCGTATCCGAGGCCGCACCGTCCGACGCAGAGCCTCCCTCCGGTATGAGCCGCCGATGGCTGGCGGTCGGCGGACTCACCGCGCTCGCCGGAGCAGTCCTTTGGCGCTCCCGGCCCGACGCACACCCCGTGAAAAGCGCGGCGTTTTCCAGACCTCCAGTCGCCGGCCAGGTGGTCTTCGAATGTTCCGAGGAGCGCCTACAACTCGCATTCCAGAATGCCCACAACCGGGCCCTGAGCTGCGTCTACACCGGCGATCCTGTCGGCGACTGGTACGCAACTATGCCAGCCGGGCAGAGCGACGTCTTCTGCATGCGCGACGTGTCGCATCAAAGTGTCGGCGCCTCAGTGCTCGGCCTGACTCATCACACCGCCAACATGCTTCGCGCCTTCGCTCAAAGCACCACCCAGAGCCGCGACTGGTGCGGGTACTGGGTGATCACCAAGGACGGCTTTCCCGCGCCTTCGAATTACTCCGGCGACAGCGATTTCGGATTCGGCCTCCCCGCCAACTTCGACGTCATGCGCGCCTGCTACCGACAATTGCTTTGGACCGGCGACCCGGGCTATCTGAACGAGGCGTTCTCGACGTTTTATTCGCGGACGGTTTCCAGCTACGTCGATGTCTGGGATCCGGAGCATGACGGCATCATGCAGTCGAACACCCGCCGGCGCCGCGTCCATGGCTCCTATCACTCTTCCGGTCCCAGGCTGGCCACCGGCGTGGACCTGGTCGCCGCGCAATACGCCGGCTACCAGACCTATGCGGCTATTCAGGACTTCCGGGGCAGGGAAGGCAGTCTCTCGCAGAAAATCGCGCGGGATTACCGGCAAAAGGCGCACGCTTTCCGCGAACGCATCAACCACGAATGGTGGAATGGGGAGCAGGATCGGTTTTTCTCGGGGAAACTGGCCGATCAGTCCTGGGATCCGGAATTCGTCGCCGAATGCAATATGTATGCGCTGTGGTTCGGGCTGCCGGAAGACGGTCCCAAGGGTGCCCGGGCACTTGACGAATTGGTACGGACGCCGCCCGTCGAGCCTCGCGCCCGCTCCTACACCCCCGAAGTCCTGTATGAATTCGGGCGAAATGAGCAGGCCTACCAGGCGCTGCTCGAAGTCGGCAACCCCGAGTTCTTCGGCCATGAAGTCGCCTCCGAACCCTCGTTTGCGGTGGTTGGAGCCGTCGCCACCGGCCTGATGGGCATCGCGCCGAACGTCCCCAAGACAACCCTGCAGACGCGGCCGCGATTGTCCGCCGGTCTTTCATGGGCCAAGCTCTCCCACATTCCCGTCGGGCCGAATGTGGTGTCGGTGGAACACCGTGATTCGCGCGAGACGGTGTTCACCAATGAGTCCGGACCGCCGCTGCAATGGAAGGCCACCTTCGATAGCCGATCCAGCGCGCGTCTGATCGTGGACGGCGCTTCGCTCGCCCCCATGGTCGAGGAAGACGCTCATGGTCAGCCCATCGCTTCCACCTTGGTCCCCGTCAATCCCGGACAAACCCGCACCGCGCGCTGGCTCTGACTGACCGGGCGAAACGCCCCCTTTAACCTCAGACCGTCACAGCCTCTTTGCGCTCCATCCAGGCATGGGTGTCTGCCCAGCGGATGAGGCCCGAGACGGCCGGGACGAATAGGTCCGCGTGCTTGGGGCGGATGCGAACCGTGTAGCCGTACAGGCCGCTGCGGCGGCAGGGTGCGTCCACCGTGAAGGTGTGGCCGCTTTGCGGATTCCCGCCGGCGGGCCGCATGGCAACCGCTGTGCCATTGGCGATCTCGCGGGCGGAATCCAATCGTCCCATGTAGAGTTCAACGGTCACGTCGTCGACACCCAGGCCGCCGAGACGTACCCGGGCTTCCACGTGGAGATTTCCGCCTACGCTATGCTGTGGGCCGCTGGCCTGTTCGATGGTTTCGATCCGCACCCCGGCCCATTCCCGCCGGACGTGGTCCAGCCAGGCGGACAAGGCGCGCGCGCGGCCCGCGCCGTCGCGCTCTAAAACGGAGAAATTCCGGTGCGCGTCCAGATAGAACTGGTGAAAGTAATCGCTGACCATGCGATGTGTGTTCACGAAGGGGCAGAGGGAACCGATGGAGGCCTTCATGCGCTCGATCCACCTGCGGGGAACGCGATCGGAGCCGCGGTCATAAAAAGTCGGGACGACGTCGCGTTCCAGGAGGTCGTACAAGGCTTCGGCCTCCACCTGGTCTCCGTAATTCGCGTCGGCGTAGTCTTCGCCCTTCCCGATGGCCCAGCCGATGGTGCGCGGATTGTCGGAATCGCGCCACACCTCGTCCCACCAGCCGTCCAGAGTGCTGAGGTTGAGGGCCCCGTTGGCGGCGGCCTTCATGCCGCTGGTGCCGCTGGCTTCCAGCGGCCGCGCCGGGTTGTTCAGCCAGACATCCACTCCCTGTACGAGATAGCGGGCCACCGCCATATCGTAATCCTCCAGGAACACGATTCGCCGCCCCATCTCCGGGTCGCGCGAAAGCTGCGTAACCTGGCGGATCAGCTCCTTGCCGCCCTCGTCTCGGGGATGCGCCTTTCCGGCGAAAATCAGCTGCACGGGGCGCTCGGCGTCGGTGAGAATGCGCTTCAGGCGCGGTAGGTCGCGAAGGATCAGCGTGGCGCGCTTATACGTTGCAAAACGCCGCGCGAAGCCGATCGTGAGCGCGTCGGGATCGAGGATTTCAGCCGCCTCGTCGATTTCGAACTGCGGCGCACCGCGGCGGATGCGCTGCTGGCGGACGTGGCGCCGCGCCCACGAGATGAGGCGTTCCCGGCGCAGTTCGTGGGTGCGCCAGAGTTCCTCGGGAGGGATGGCTTGAGCGCCATTCCAGACGCCGTCGTGGGCCGGTTCCGCGGCCCAATCGGGGCCCAGGTAACGGTCGTACAGCCGTTTCATTTCGAGTGACGTCCAGCTCGGGAAATGGACCCCATTGGTGATGTGGCCGATCGGTACTTCGTTCACCGGCAGCTCGGGCCAGAGCTTCTGCCACATCTCCCGGCTCACCTGTCCATGCAGCTTGCTGACGCCGTTGGCGTGGCAGGCAAACCGCAGCGCCAGCGCGGTCATGCAGAATTCCCCTTGTCCGGGCCAACGTCCGAAGGAAAGAAACTCGTCTCGTGAAATGCCGAGAGCGCGTATATAGTCGCCGAAATAACGGTCCATCAACTCGGGCGCAAAGTAGTCGTGTCCGGCATCCACCGGAGTATGCGTGGTGAAGACGGTGCCGGACGAGGCAAGCACCCGCGCTTCCGCGAACGACAGCTTGCGCGTCTCCATCAGGTCCCGCACGCGTTCCAGCACCAGGAATGCCGAATGGCCTTCGTTGATGTGGTAGACGCCGGGAACGATTCCCATGGCCCGCAGCGCGCGGCAGCCGCCGATTCCCAGCAGGATCTCCTGCTGGATGCGCATTTCCTTGTCGCCACCATACAACTGATCGGTGATGTCGCGATCCTCCGGGCGCTGGTTGCGGTCGATATTCGTGTCCAGCAGGTACAGCGGCACGCGGCCGACCTGCACACGCCAGATCTGTGCATATACCGGCCGCCCGGGATATTGTACTTCCACCATCAACGGCAGGCCGTCGGCTCCGGTGATCAACGTCAGCGGAAGGTTGTGAAAGTCGTTGTCGTCGTACTCCTCCTGCTGCCAGCCCGATTGGTTTAGGTACTGCGTGAAGTATCCCTGCTGGTAGAGGAGTCCAACGCCCGTTACCGGCACACCGAGGTCGCTGGCCGATTTCAAGTGGTCGCCCGCGAGCATGCCCAACCCGCCCGCGAAGATCGAGAGCGACTCCGTCAACCCGAACTCGGCGGAGAAATACGCGATCGAACAGCCTTCAGTGACCGGCCCGCAATTGCGGCCGAACCAGTGGCGATCGGTGGAGAGGTAGCCCGACAGCCGCTCCTTCACTCGCTCGAGGTGGGCGAGGAACGCATCGTTTGCCGAGGCTTCCGCCAGTTTCTCCTGCTCGATGGCCCCCAACATCAGCACGGGATTATGCCGGCTGGATTCCCACAAATCGCGGTCGAGTCGGCGGAACAGCTCGATGGTTTCGGGATTCCAGGACCAGCATACGTTGTAGGCGATCTCGCGCAGGGCCTCGATCGCGGGTGGCAGGGCGGGAACGATGGTGATCGTACGAATCGGCTTGGCGTTTGACATGAACGCTCCTCTTATAACTATTTTGGACCTTTTGGTGCGGAAATGCATTTTCGCAGGGAGGGCGGGATTCATCCCGCACGGGCTTTAGCCCCGAAGTCCGTCCAGCGGCATCAAAGCCCACGCGGAATGAATCCCGCCCTCCTCCTATGCCGTCGCCGTGTGCGCCAATTCTTCCAGCCCCCGCTCGCGGATTTCCTGCTCCCGGATCAGAAACTTCTGCACCTTCTTGCTCACCGTCATCGGAAACTCGTTCACGAAGCGTATGTATTGCGGGACCTTGAAATAGGCGATCCGGCCGCGGCAGAAATCCCGAATCTCCTCTTCGCTGGCCTCGACGCCCGGCTTCAATTGAACCCAGGCCAGCACGGTCTCGCCGAGCCGCTCGTCGGGCAGGCCCACCAGGTAAACGTCCGCAATCTTTGGATGCGTGTGCAGGAACTCTTCCACCTCGCGAGGATAGATGTTCTCGCCCCCGCGAATGATTGTGTCCTTGGCGCGTCCGCGAAAACTGAAATATCCGTCGGGCCGCATCACCGCCAAGTCGCCGGTGTGCAGCCAGCCCTCGGAATCCACCGCCTGTGCGGTGGAGACCGGGTCGCCATCATAACCTTTCATCACCATATACCCGCGCGCGCACAACTCGCCCTGCTCGCCGAGCGGAAGGCACTCGCCGGTTTCCGGATGAGCGATCTTGATTTCCGTGTTGGGCAACGCCTTGCCAACCGTCGTCACGCGCAGTTCAAGCGGCGCGTCCGCTTCCGACATCGTCAACCCGGGCGACGACTCCGTCTGGCCGTACACGATGGTCAATTCGGGAATGTGCATCCGCTCCACCACCCGCCGCATGATCTCGATCGGGCAGGGAGATCCCGCCATCACCCCGGTCCGCAGGCTCGTCATATCGAAGCGACCGAATTCCGGATGGGTAAGCTCGGCGATGAACATCGTGGGAACGCCATACAGCGCCGTGGCTCGTTCCGCGTGAACCGCCTCCAGCGTGGCCTTGGCGTCGAACTGCGCCGATGGCAGAATCAACGCCGCGCCGCTCGTGACCGACACCATCGACCCGATCACCGATCCGAAGCAGTGATACAGCGGCACGGGCGCGCAGATGCGGTCGGCGTCCGTCGCCTTCAGACCTTGCGCCATCGCCGCACCGTTGTTGAGCAGGTTCCGGTGCGTCAGCATGACACCCTTCGGCGTGCCGGTTGTGCCCGACGTGTACTGGATGTTGGCGACGTCGTTAGGATCGGCCGGCTCCCGCTCCGGCAGATCGGCGCCGCCCGCTATCATCGCGTCCCACCACTGCGTGCCGAGCCACACCACGTGCTCCAACGGCAAGCTGTCGCCATTGCGCGACTCGGCAAGGATCCGGCGATAGTCAGCGCGGGAATCGTGCTCATGCAGGAATAGCGCCCGGATCCGCGAGTTCTTCAGCACGAATCGCAGCTCGTGCGAACGGTATGCCGGATTCACGTTCACCAGGACGACGCCGGCGCGCGGGGCGGCATACTGCAGCAGAACCCATTCCAGGCAATTGCTGGCCCAGATGCCGGCCCGGTCGCCGGGTTTCAGCCCCAGCCCGGCGAGACCGCGCGCCACACGCGTGACCTCGTTATCCAGTTCCGCCCAGGTGAAGCGGGCATTCTGATGACGCACGATCAAGGCGTCGCGATGGGGAGATTTGGAGGCGCGATCGCGCAGTGCCTGCGAGATCGTCTCTTCGAGCAAGGGAATAGCAGCCCCGCGCGCGTAACTCTCGTTAGCCACGGAGGAGACAGTGTAACGCCGGGCACGCGCCGGCCCGAATTTGGACTGCTTATGCCGGCATAAGCGGCCACCGCCTGCCTAGATTTCCCTCGTGGCCCAGAAGTTCCGAACAAACTCCCACGGTGCAATCTGCGGACGCGCGAATTGGCGCGCCACCTTCTCGACTGGCTCGCCCCGGACCTCGATTTCGTCGATCTGCGCGGGCCGCAAACCGGCTTTGTTCGCCCATGTGAAAGTCGGGATTTGAGGGGGTTCGAAGCCCATTATGTTGGCGGCGACCATGTCCGTGGCCAGCGGATTAGTACCGGCCACGATCGTCTCCATCTGGACCGGCGTGCCTTCGGTTGGCCCTTGGCCTTCCATGGCAGTGGATCCATCGACAACCACCAGCCCGAGCTTGTTGGCGCGCACCATGTCGACGACCGCAACCGCGGTGCCGGATGGTTCGACCTTCGCCGCGGCATCGTGCATACGGCCGCGGACCGCCTGGTAGATGGCGCCCGGAAAGGCGCCGACCAGGTTTTTCATCCCGAGAGTTACGCCGGCAAGGGCGTGAGTCTTCATCATCGGGACCGAGCAGAGAAGGTCGGTCTCCACGAGCGACCGGTGGATGGTCAGCCTTTCGAATACGAAAGCTCCGGGCACTTTGACCTCAACCAGCTCGCCGGTGTGGAGGTTGATCAGTGGCACATGCAGGGACTTGGCAAGCTCGCTGTAGCCGAGCTGATCGAAGACGGCCTGCTGCATGCCATTTAAAAGTTCGATTTTCGTAGTGCGGAAGACTTCGGTGCCCTTGACGTTGAAGGGTGGCGCTGCAGCCGAGCCTTCACCGATCGAGACGTCCTTGTGCGCGGCCTGCATCAGCTTCGCCAGTGTACGAATCACCACCGGCTTCGTGGTGGCGGTGGGCATTGGCGACACGAGATTCGGCTTGAGCAGGATGCGGTCTTTACCCCGTGTGATGGCGGAGATGCCGCCCAGGAGGTCGATGGCTTCCTCGACGGCGGAGTCAACGCGGCCGTTGTGGATTTTGACGATGCTGACGACGGGCCGGTCGGCTGGAAGCGGTGTGGCGCAGAGGTGCGACGTAAGTGAGCTGGCAACTCCTGCCAGGAACTGCCGGCGGGTGGGATGCATTGCGGCCATGTCGAATCTGCCTCCAAGAAGTACGCCGAGGACTGGCGGATTGTTCCAGATAAGTAGCTCCGAAAACCTGTTGGCGTTCCGCGCATGCTACCCTGATAGGCGTTGCTGGACAAGCGGGCGCCTGCCCCAGCTTTGCCGTCCCAGTGACGGGATCGGGCGCGGAGGTTCTCTCTGCCACCCACGGCGTCGGTCGCGACACCGCGGCGAGCTTGCGTAATCAGAACAGGAGTTCTCATGACGCTATCTCTCGACCACAACAGCTACTACCGCCTTCCCTGGAACCTGCCGGATAATGCCATCTCCTGGCTCGAAGTCACCAAAGCCTGCAACATGTATTGCGAGGGCTGCTACCGCGAGAACTGCCCCAAAGCTCATAAGCCGCTCGCCGAGATCAAACACGACCTGGCCGTTTTCAAAAAATACCGGAAGACCGACGGCGTTTCCCTCGCCGGAGGCGACCCCCTCGTCCATCCTGACATCGTCGAGATTGTCCGTCTGGTCGCGCAGGACGGTCTCAAACCCATCGTGAATACCAACGGCCTGGCTTTGACGCGCGACCTTTTGCGCGAATTGAAGCGCGCGGGCGCGGCCGGTTTCACGTTCCACATCGATAGCAAGCAGCACCGTCCCCGCTGGCAGGGCAAGACCGAAGTCGAACTGAATGCGCTCCGCCTGCAGTTTGCCGAAATGCTGGCCGAGGTGGGTGGTCTCTCCTGCGCCTTCAACGCGACCGTCTATGGCGATACCCTACGGTTCATCCCGGACGTCCTGGCGTGGGGGCAGGAGCACATCGATATCGTGCACATCCTGGTTTTCATCGCCGTCCGGGCGGCCGTTCTGGAGTCGAAGTTCGATTATTACGCCGGCACGAAAAAGGTGGACATGAGCCCGATTGTCTACTCGACGCCCGATGAGAAACAGCGCCTCGATATTCTCTCTAACGATGTTGTCGACGTGATCCGAAGCAAGTATCCCGATTTCGAACCCAGCGCGTATCTGAATGGCACCGAGCAACCCGATTCCTTCAAGTGGCTGCTGGCGGGCCGCATCGGAACGAAGAAGACCATATTCGGGTACGTCGGACCGAAATTCATGGAACTCGCGCAGACCCTCAACCACCTCCGACACGGCACCTACCTCGCCTACACCAAGCCAACCGTGCAGCGCAATGGCAAGTCCCTGCTTCTGTTGTCGCCATTCGATCGGGGCCTGCGGGGCATTGCCCGCAAGTATCTTCGGTCGCTCTTCCGGAATCCCCTCAACCTCTTCCGAAAACTGCACCTCCAGTCCGTGACCATCATCCAACCCGCGGATATTCTCTGCAGCGGTTCCATGAATATGTGCGATAGCTGCCCGGATATCACCGTCTGGAACGACGAGTTGGTCTGGTCGTGCCGCTTGGAAGAGCAGATGAAATTCGGCTGCTTCGTCCGAGCCGTGCCCAAGGAGGGCGGCCCTCTAGCCCGCCCGAGGCTTTAGCCTCGCTGGTGGCGCACGCCTAGAAGCGTGCGCCACGGGCCTGGATAACATCAACCTGTGCCGCAGCGGACCGGTGTGCTTTGCGAGCCCGCGTGAAAGGATTGCTCTCCTCATGGAATGTAGTGCATAGACATACATTCCAGAAAGGAGTCAGTCATGCAAAGATCCGGCGGCTGTTTCCTCGCCGTAGTCTTTTCTCTGACCACGCTTTGGGGGCAGGATTCTCACTCTTCGGGATGGATCGTCATCCCAACCACCGACTACACCAAACTTCACGCGCAAGCGTATCCGGCCGAACCCGAACCGGCTCCGGCGCGTATCGAACGCACGCTCACGCGCGTCGATTATGACTTGAAGATCTCGGGCGAGGTCGCTTCCGGACAAGCCAACCTGACCGTCGACGTCCTAAAGGACGGCTGGGTGCGGGTGCCGATTCCCGCGGGACTGCTGGTCCGGCGAGCCCGTCTCGACAACCAACTGCTGGCGCTGGTGCCATCCACGCCGTCGGCCGCGGGGCAGTTGTCGGCGGTTCTTTCCAGGCCCGGCCGAGCGGTGCTGGCGCTCGACGTTGTGCTGCCGGTGGTGGCTTCGGCGGGTGAGGAGCGGCTGGTGCTGCCATCCAGCTCTTCGGGCATCACCAGCGCGACGGTTGCTCTATCCCGCCAGGGGATGGACCTGAAAATCTCGGGCGGCGTGCTTTCCGATCAATCCAGCACCGCCGATGGCGTCCGCTGGCTCGCCTATGGCCATGCCGACGAGGCGCTCACCTTCGCCTGGCGCCGCAAGACCGAGGATCATCGCGCCACCGAACCACTGCGCTTCCGCGGCTCGCTCACCGAACTGGTCGGACTGGGCGAAGACGCCACATCTGTCTATGCCGAAATCGACACCGAGGTGGTGCAGGGCGCGGCGCAACAGGTCCGCGTGCAACTCCCGCCGAACGTCACCGTCAACCAGGTTTTGGGCGCCGCTGTCGGTGATTGGGAGGTCAAGGATGGCGCGCTCGAAGTCCGCTTTCTCGAGCCCGTTGAGAAATCCACCAAGTTTATCGTCGCCGGTGAGACGCGATTGCCGCGCGAAGGCGCGATCGACGTTCCACTCCTGCGCCTCCTCGACGCGGAGCGGGAATCCGGCGGTGCCGCGGTGGAAGTGATCGGCGCGGGCGAAATCAAGGACGTGAAATCGCGCGGATTGGAGACCACCGACGCCTCCAGCCTCAGCCAACTCGTTTCATCCCGGCAGTCGCCATCGCTCACGGCTTTCCGTTTCCTGCCGGCCAGCTTCTCCGGGGACGCGGGCTCGCGCTCGCTCAGCATTCAAGTGGCGCGCTACACCCAGCAGGCGGTCCTCACCGCCAACATCGAAGAGGCGCGCTACCGCGTCCTGATGACGAAGGACGGGAAAACCCTGCTCGAAGCGCGCTACGCCATTCGGAACAGCCAGCGGGACTTCCTGAAGTTAACGCTTCCACCGGGCGCGGTGGTTTGGAGCGCCTCGCTCGCAGGGCGACCGGTGCATCCCGCCAAATCGGCGGAGGGCGCGCTGCTCCTGCCGCTGAACAAGGCGCAACCGGGCGAGGAACCCGTGCCGTTCGTCGTCAGCGTCGTCTACTTGGTTCGTGGGACCCTTTGGGTCGATCGCGGCAAGGCATCGGTTGCATTGCCCGCGCTCGATCTGCCAGTCTCTAAAACCGGCCTCGTCTTATACTCGCCGCCGAAGTACCGCGTGACAACCGAGCCGGGATCGTTCCGCGTTCAGCCCTACGAGCGGCCGGCGTCGATTGCATTTGGCGGCACGTCTTATAGTGCCGCCTCGGTCAGCAGTACTGGCTCTAACGCACAGCAGCAACAGCCCGACATTCTCCAGCAGTTCAACAACAATGCCGCGCAATCTTCGACGCAGGCCCTGGTGGACCGCTACCGCGCCAAATCGGAATCCCGCGCAGGCGCTCGCGCGCTTCCTGCCGGATTGACCTTCCCGGCCCTGGGTGCTTCTATGTTTTTGGTGTCGGAGTTGACCGCCGACAACCAATCCCCGCACATCGACTTCAGCTACCAATTCGAGAAAACCGGAGGTGTGAAATGAAATCGCGCTTGTTGCCAACCTTGTTTGCATTCCCGCTTCTCGCCGCCGCGCAAACCGGCCCATTCCCCGCGCCGGGCAGCGTTGCCCTCCCGCTCGATGAATACAACCACCTGGTGGATCTGGCCGGCAAGCCCGTCAAGCGGCCGGATGGTCCGCCCGCTCCATACACACTCAAGAGCGCCACGTTGAACTTCCAGGCCGGCGCCGAAACGGTTTCGGGGACGATCGACCTCGACGGCGAAGTTCTGGCCAAGGGAGATACGGCGGTTCCGCTGGTCACGGGAATGACTATCTTCGACGCCGCGCGGCAGGGCAGGGAACTGCCGATCGATCAATCCGGCGCGTCGACGCGGGCCATCCTTCCCGGTCCTGGCGAATTCTCGGTCAGCCTGCGCGCCGGTCTTCCACTCAAGATCGAAGCGGGCCGCGCCGCCTTCAACCTGCCGGTTCCGGCGGCCGGCGCCGTGCAACTGACGCTGGCCATTCCGGGCGACCGCACGAGCGTCAACATCGAACCGGGCCTGATCACCAGCCGCGCGTCCAGCGGCGGCCAGACAATTATCGAGGCCACGCTGGCGCCCGGACGACCTGCGACCATCTGGTGGGCCGCCCGCGAGACGGTGGCGCCGGTAGCTCCGCGCGAAGCCCGCTTTCTCTCCGACGTGAAGACGCTGGTCTCGGTCAGCGAGTCGGCGATTTCGCTGGTCGCGCTGGTCGACATCAACGTGGTGCAGGGCGATCCCGCGCGGTTTGAGATCGAGGCGCCCGCCGGTTACGGGATCACCGGGGTCACCGGTCCGACACTCGAGACCAGCGATCTACAAGCCGGGGTGCTCACGATCGTGGTCAGCAATGCCGCACAGCGCAGCCATCAGTTCCTCATCTCGATGGAGAAGGCGATCGACAAGCCTCAGGCCGACGTGCCGTTTGTGACCGTGAGATCGGCGCAACGGGAGACTGGCGAGGTCTTAGTCGAGGGATCGGGCAGTCTGGAATTGGCGGCCAGGGAGAGCGGCGCGCTCAAGCGCATGGACCTCAAGGAGACCAGTCCCTTCCTGCGGACGCTGGCACGAGATTCCATCACCGCCGCATTCCGCTATCACCGGCAGGCGTCGGATGTTCCAGGCCTGGCGCTCGAGTGGGTGCGTTTCCCCGAATCGGCGCTCCCGTCCGCGATCGCGCAATCGGCGTCGGTCACAACCGTGGTCACCACTGAAGGCCGTTCGCTGACCGAGGTGAAACTGGTTGTGAAGAACCAGTCGCAGCCATTCCTCAAGGTGGACCTGCCCCCCGGCGCGACGATCCTCTCCGCCGACGTCGCCGGCGAGAAGGTCAAGCCCGCCGAAGGCCCCGATGGCCAGCGCGTCCCGCTGCTACGGCCCGGGTTTCGGCCCACCGGAGACTACACGGTGTCGTTCGTATTTCTCCATGCCGGGTCGCCGTTCGCCAAAAAAGGCGGATCGGAGCTGGCGCTTCCGAAGATGGACATGCCGGTTGGAATGGTCGAATGGGAAGTCTTTCTACCCGCGAAGTTCCGAGTCTCCGACTTCGGCGGCAATGTGATTCCGTCGTGGATAGTGCCGCAATCCGATGTAGCAGACGAGGAACTGCGTGGTGTTCTACCGCCAAGCGAGCCGCGAAGTTTTGTGCCTGCCAGCGTGATGGTCAATAACGATCCCAGGTCGTCGCCGATCAGCGGTGCGGTAACCGACGTCGGCGGCGGGTTCGTACCCCACGCGCATGTGACGGTGCTCAACCTGGCCACGGGTTACCGCGAATTGGCCGATACGGACCTGCGCGGTCACTGGTCGGTGGCCAACTTCCCGCCGGGAGTGGCGCAAATCACGGTCGAGGCCGCTGGTTTCAAAACCAATATCCAGCGGATGAACCATATTGCCAATCAGGCGGGGTTAATCAACGCGAGGCTGGATGTCGGAGCGACAGCCGAAACGGTGACCGTGACGGCAAGCGCAGCAACGTTAGAGACAGAGACCGCAATGGTCGCGAACGTTCAGGCGAAAAAGGGTCTGGCGCCGCCTCCGGCCGCGCCACCCGCCAACATTCTCGACCTCAAACAGAAAGTGGCGGGTGTTTTGCCCATCCCCATCGACGTCCCGCGGATGGGCACATCCTACCGCTTCGTCAAGCCCCTCGTCATCGACGAGGAAGCCACCGTTACGTTCGCCTATCGTACGAAATAGAGAGGAGCGCAAACCACGCGGCCGGCGGCGTTCTAAAACAGCGCCGTCGGCCGCCGCGTCCACTGCTTGCCCTTGCTGGCCGCGGTGGACTCCATATCCTTCACGTATGCTCCGGCTTGTGTGAGCACGTGATGCAGATCGTTGCCGATGCTGATGAAGGTGAATCCCTTCTCCAGAAACTCGCCGACCCGCGCCGTCCCGAACAGAAATAGGCCCAGATTCACGCCATTCTTCTTCGCCGCGTCCACCAGCGCCTGCGTGGCCTGACCCAGTTCCGGCGACGTGTACATGTGCGGGAACTCGTACTTCTCAAACAAACCCATCGACATGCACAGATCATTCTGGCCAAGAAACAGAATGTCGACGCCCGGAACCGCGGCGATTTCCGCGATGTTCTGGATGCAGGACGCAGTTTCCACCTGCAGAGCGACGATGATATTCTCGTTGGCCTTGCCGACGTAACCCAGTAGTCCGGCCTTGTCGGTGCTGCGTTGCGGGAAGTAGACCGACCGCGTGCCCATCGTCGGGTACCGCGCGCAGCTCACCGCCTGCCGCGCCTCATCGGCGTTGTTGATGTAGGGGACGAGGACGCCGTCGCTGCCCAGGTCCAGGGCCTGCTGGATGCCCCCGCGGTCATGATACCCCTCGACGCGGACCATCGATTTCGCTCCGCCGCTCGCAATCGCGCATAACATGGCCGACAATTTCTCGTGATCCATGGGGCCGTGCTGGGTGTCGACCAGCAGCCAGTCGTACCCCGAATGGGCCAATTGCTCGGCGACGGTCGGGCTGTGCGCGTTGAGGAACAGGCCCATCTTCGGCGCGCCCTCCCGCAACTGTTGTTTGAACTCTGCGCCGCTCAATACAGTACTCATTTGTAAAATGAACTCCTCCGTGGGATTGGATTCGGTGGGACCTCCGTAATATACCAGATCAGTCCTTCATTCTTGAATCTGGGTTGAGTCTTTCGTTGGGGCGGGTTGCCGGCCAGCCTGGGCGCCGGCGATGAGCGGCCCTGAAGCTTCTGAGCCCGATCGAGGCACGCGGTCTGTCAGGCCCTTGCACGGATAAATTCCCGCAGGGCTTCCGCCGTTGACGGAAGTCCAAACAACTCCCAGAGATTCGTGATATCGAACCACAACTCCGATTTTCCAGCCAGCGACTCGAGAACCATCTGTTGCTGCGCCGTAAGGCGCGTTGGCATCTCGGGTGCTTCGCCCTCGATCTCCCGATACTCGACCTTCATCCGGCGTTTCGCGCCGGCCTCGGCGATCTTGCGGAGTTTGCGCCGCACCACAAATGGAAAGAGCTTGCCAACCAGGACCAGTAGGGCCAGCTTGAAGACACCTTTCAGTAACGAGCCGATCGGGTCGCTGGTTCTGCGTGGTGTGCTTTGGTCTTGAACGACGCTGTAACTCACATTCTCCCAACCCGTACGCGGATCCAGGAATATCACGCGCAGCAGGCGCAGAGCCGCCTCCCGCAGAAAGTGGCGGTCGCTCCCCGCCCGCAATGCTTGTAACAGCGCTGCCAGTTCCCTCTCGTCTCCGAGTTCCCGCAAAGCTGCGAATAGCCCCGATGGTTCTGTCTGAATCGACGTCCCGACCAGTTCATCCACCGCCGCCGCTCTCGACTCCGACTTCCACTCCTGAACCTCCGCTCGCCGCAGCGCGCAGCGATTGGCCGGATCCGTCTCGCGCGCCAGCGCGGCTGTCAGGAACTCGCGCCAATCCGAAACCGTACTGCGGACACGAATCAGGCAGTTCAGCAGAGACAACCTCGCGCTCGCATCGCGCTCCGCAGAGTACCGATTGCGCACCAGTTGAATTGCCGCCGCATCGGCGTCGGTCGAGGCTGTTAAAAGGTCGGCAGCGAGTCCGCGGATCGTTGCTTCCCGGTGTTCCAGATCCGGCGCGAATCGATCGCGGGCTTGCAGAATCTCGCATAGAATCGCCGTGCCATCGGCCGGTTCGCCGCCGCTGCAGCAAGGAATCGCTCGTCCGTCCCGAACCGCCTGCCGCGCCGACCTGGCAAACTCTCCCAGCACGGCATAAAAGACCGCTTTGTCCCGGGTGTCGCGCCTTGCCGACATCGCAATCAGCTCACGCACTGCCGGCGGCGACGCGTTGTAAATCGTACCCTGGTGTAGTACCCGGTCGCATAGGTCACGCATGCGATTCTGCAGTTGATTGCCGCTCGCGCGAGACACTGCGGTCAGTAACCCGGGGACGTCCGAGGCCCGGCCGAGAGCATGCTGCAGCAGTCCCCAGGAAACACCTGCCGCGCTCACGGCCGTACTGGAACAGGCATGACAACGGCAGCCGCTCGGCCCGCCAAGCCCTTCGGATCGATACGAGCCGCTTCGTCGTAGTGTTGAACGGCTTTCTCCGCGTCGCCGAGCGCCGCGTAAGCGTGTCCGAAGTGCAGATGCATGAGTGCCGTGCTGCTGACCGGATTGGAGGCCGTGAGCCCGAGCCCCTCGCTGACCAGTCGGTTCACTTCCGCCGTGTCGTGAACTTCCACCGCCACGGCCCAGGCCAACGTTCCCAGTTGTTCGCACAGACTGGCGTTCTTCGTTTCCACGGAAAAGCCAGGGTGGGCCCGTTCTTTTTCCAGTCCGCGCCGCGCCAGCCGCAGGGCTTCTTCTGAATTCTCGCCGCGCCGCAGCCACATCTCCGCCATTCCGCGGTCCGCGCCGCCCCGCTCCTGCCACAGAATCTGCGACGTGCGGAAGCATTCCTGCGCCCCGACATATTGCTTGTCTTCGACGAATAGCTGGCCCAGGGCATTGTTGGCCATTGCGCCCGCGCGCGGATCGTTGGCGGTATCGGCTGCGTGCTTCAGAAGGGGCAGCGCCCCGCCGAGCTGCCCCATCTGCATCAAAGTGACTCCCTTTAAGTAGGGATCGATGGTCTTAAAAAAAGCCGCCTCGTAGTCACCCTTTTTATACGCTGTGATTGTGGCGTCCATGGATTCGGCGCCGCCGTTGCCGGACCGAATCGCATTCATGTTCCGTTTGAACCGGAAATAGGTCTGGATGATCCTCCAGAGCAGCCGGAGAATTTGGACAAGCTGCATACCAGCCGATCATAGCCTGCGGGACCTCGGCGGAGAAATGATAACCAAGGTGAATTGACGCGCGCTGAGAGGCTGCACTCGCCTGACCTCGGGTAAGTTTGCCGGCTAACAGTCCTCGGGAACGCACGCTGGTTAGGGAAACTCTCGGCGGGATTGACGGGGTGGGCCTAAGCTCCGGCCGCATTCTCGCGTGACCAGGCACTTCGGCCGCCATCCGGTCCTGCAAGATTGACCGATTGCCTGTCAGATCTGTCCCGCGCCGCGCGATTTCACGGCTGCGACATCACGTCTTTTCACCGTGCCATCTTGCTTATTGGGGCCTTTGGGATTCGGCAATTTCACGCGCCCCTCCTGCAAGCTCTGATACCGCTCCAAATACTGAATTGCCATCGTCAGTTGTTCATAGTTCTGGCGCAGTTGAGCCAACACTTTTATCAAGTCCATCCGAACTCCTCCGAGAATTTCGCCGGACTGGCATTTTTTTTACTGCGATTGGCTAAATTATATATTCTACGTTACGTGTTGTATATAATTGGGCCCATTTTTGAGTCGTATAGAACTATAGTTTGGGGTACTTGCGACCTTTACCGAAGGTTCTAAGGAGGTTACCCCGGTCACCATCGACTCCGCGTTCCGGTCTGTTTCGCACACAGAAACTCATAAGATTT
>Ga0335083_10004230_pt1 | contig 18355 bp, 18 predicted proteins | sample Lox_Sample_42_FD_206716 | JGI IMG/M metagenome (GOLD analysis project Ga0335083, IMG submission 206716) | Soil microbial communities from Loxahatchee National Wildlife Refuge, Florida, United States - Lox_Sample_4.2 | ecosystem: Environmental > Terrestrial > Soil > Wetlands | place: USA...
GTGCCGCTGCAGCGCTTCTACAACACGGGCGCGCACCTCGGCTCGTTCACGGTGTTCCCGGCGCTGCACCTGCAGGGCTCGCTGGCCGAGATCTGGATCTCGCACACGATGTTCTCGCTGCCGCTGGCCGTGTTCCTGCTGCACAACTTCATCGCCGCGCTGCCGGGCTCGCTGATCGAGGCCGCGCGGGTGGACGGGGCGAGCCACCTGCAGATCTACCGCTCGATCGTGCTCCCGCTCGCCAGGCCGGCGATCGCGTCCTTCGCGATCTTCCAGTTCCTGTGGGTATGGAACGACCTGCTCGTCGCCACGATCTTCGGCGGCTCGGACGCCTCAGGACAGCCCGTCACCGCCCGGATCGTCAACCTGGGCGGCAACTTCGGCGCCCACCAGGAACTGCTGGCACCCGCCGGGTTCCTCGCCATCATCATCCCGCTGATCGTGTTCTTGTCCTTCCAGCGCTACTTCACCCGCGGGCTGCTCGCCGGCAGCGTCAAGGGCTAACTAAGGAGCAGAGGTACACGATCACTCCGGCGGGGAACGCGGCCGCGCTGTGCCTTGGCGCCCGCGCTGCGGCGCTCGGCACCGCGTTCCTCGACTGCCCGGAGGCGGGCACGGCCGCGGTGCATCGCGCCGCCCTCCACGATGCGGCACTGCACACGGAAACGATGACGAGCCCGACCCGCGCGTTCAGCGGCCGCACCGCCCGCGGCATCACCAACGGGTTCCTGCTCGCCCATTCTGCCGAAGCGCCCGCCGCCTATCCCGAGGTGAACCAGCTGACCGCGCCGATGCGCGCGAAGGCGCGCATCGACGGCCTACCCGATTACGTGAACCTGTGGGCGGGCCAGGCCTACCCGCTGACCAGATCGCCCGGCGTCCCGGCGGGCGACCTGGTGCGCGACCTGTGGGCCGAGGCTGGTGCGGTCCTGGCGCGAGTCAGCCGCACCCGTTCGGGATGAAGACCTTGATCATCCCCAACGGGCTCGTGGTTCCCGCCGCCCGCTCACGTCTTCGCCGGGTCACCCGCTAGCTGGTCGTCGATCGCGGCCGCCACGTAGTCCATCGCCGCGTCGGCGCCTGGCAGCACGTGGTTCATGGTGAAGAACCCGTGCATCTGCCCTTCGAACCGCTGGTGGCGGACGGGGACGCCGGCCTGGACGAGCCGGGTGGCGTACAGCTCGCCCTCGTCGCGCAGCGGGTCGTGCTCGGCGGTGAGCACTACCGCGGGCGGCAGGCTCTTCAGGTCGACCTGGCGCAGCGGCGATGCGTCAGGGTGGACGCGGGCGTCCGGGTCGGGTGCGTAGTGGTCCCAGAACCAGACCATCGACTCGCGGCTGAGCAGGAGCTGGTTGGCCGGATCGGTGTAGGAGGTCGTGTCCAGGTCGCAGTCGGTCACCGGGTAGACCAGCACCTGCAGCGCGATCGCCGGTCCGCCCGCCGCCTTGGCGCGCTGGGCCATGATAGCCGCCAGGTTGCCGCCCGCGCTGTCGCCGGCGACGATCAGCGGCACCGGTCCGCCGGCCAGCTCCTCGATCCGCTCGCTCGCCCACAGCAGTGCGGCCCATGAGTCATCGACGGCGACGGGGAAGCGGTACTCGGGCGCGAGCCGGTAGTCGACGCTGACCACCACGCTGCCGGTGCGCTGCGCCAGCAGCCGGGTGCTCGCGTCGTAGTCCTCGACGCTGCCGATCACCCAGCCGCCGCCGTGGTAGTACACGATGACGGCGCGCGGCTGCCCGTCCGGCACGAAGACCCGGACAGGCACGAAGCCGCCAGACGCCTTGACCCGCTGCTCGCGGACCTCGGCCATGTCCGGGCCTGGCGGCGCGTCGCCGCGCAGCAGCGCCATCACGCCGCGCGCGTCCTTCGCGTTCATCTCGTGCAGCGGCGGTGCGCCGCTCGCGATTAGCTGCTCAAGCAGCGCGGCCGTCGGCTGATCGATTGCCATCGCCGTCATCCTCCCTATGCGGTCCAGACATGGTGAAACCCTCGTACCCGCTGGCGGCCACCGCGGCGCAGTGGTCACGGTAGAGGCCGACGCCGCCGATGTACGGCAGGAACAGCCGTGGCTTGCCCGGGATGTTGGCGCCCATATACCAGGACGCGGCCTTCGGGTGCAGGGTGACACTGGCGACCTCCTGCACGTGGTCGGTCCAGGCGCTGGCCGCCGCCTCGGTTGCCTCGATGACGTCGGTGCCGCGCTCGCGCGCCACGCTGAGGCAGTCGCCGATCCACTCCACGTGCTGCTCGATCGACACCGGCATGTTAGACAGCACCGAGGGGCTGCCTGGCCCGGTGATGGTGAACAGGTTGGGGAAGCCTGGCATGGCCAGGCCCAGGTAGGTGCGCGGGCCCTCGCGCCACGCGTCCTTGAGCGGCAGGCCGCCGCGGCCGCGGATGCCGAGCGCCTCAAGGGGCCCGGTGAGCGCGTCGTACCCGGTGGCGTAGACGATCATGTCCAGGTCGTGCTGCCCGGCGCTCGTCCTGATGCCGGTCGCGGTGATCTCCTCGATCGGCGTCCGCTTCAGGTCGACCAGGGTGACGTTGGGCCGGTTGAACGTCTCGTAGTAGTGGGTGTCGAGCGGCAGCCGCTTGGTGCCGATCGGGAAGTCCCGTGGCTTCAGCATCTCGGCGGTGTCCGGGTCGCACACGATCTCGTCGATCTTGCCGCGGACGAAGTCGGCGGCCGTCTTGTTGGCCGCCTCGTCCACCACGATGTCGGCGAACGAGCCGAAGAGGAAGGTGAACCCGCCCGTGCCCCACGCCGCCTCGTAGGTCCTGTTCCGCTCGGCCTCGGACGCGTCGGCTGCGAGGTTGATGCTCGGCACATAGGGGAAGCCGGTCGGCGAGTGCCGTGCCCGGCGCCGCCATTCGGGGTAGTTCGCCCGCCACAGCGCGACCATGTCCTCGTTCAGCGGGCCGTTCTCGGCCGGGACGCTGAACTGCGCGGTGCGCTGGAACACGGTCAGGTGCGCGGCCTGCGCGGCGATCACGGGGATGGCCTGAATGCCGGAGCTTCCTGTGCCGATCACCGCGACCCGCTTGCCGGTGAAGTCGACCGGCTCCCTCGGCCAGTCCCCGGTGTGCAGGCTGGCGCCGGCGAACGCGCCGGCGCCAGGAAAGCGCGGCCGGTTGGCGGTGGACAGGCAGCCGACCGCGGTGACGACGTACCGGGCCGTCGCCGTGCCCCCCGCGCCCGTCTTTCTGTCCACCGTGCGCAGCGTCCACAGGCCGGCCGCCTCGTCGTACTCGATGGCGGTCACCTCGGCGCCGAAGGTGAACTCCTTGCGGAGGTCGAGCAGGCTGGCCACGGTCTCCAGGTAGCGCAGGATCTCCGGCTGCGCCGGGTACCGCTCGGTGAGCGGCCACTCCTGTTCCAGGTCGGGCAGGAAGGAGAACGAGTAGTACATGATCTCCGAGTCGCAGCGCGCCCCCGGGTAGCGGTTCCAGTACCAGGTGCCGCCGACCCCGTCTGCGCGCTCGAAGCCGTGTACGGAAAATCCCTGCTCGCGCAGCCGGTACACCATGTAAAGGCCCGCAAACCCGGCTCCGATGACAACAGCGTCAAGCGGTTCCGCCTCGCTCATGCCCCACACGCTACGCGCGAACCGCCCGGGACGGAATATAAGAATCGCCTTCTAATTTCCGCTAATTTCTGGGCGGCTCGGTGACGGTGACCTTCTCTCCTTCCCTGTCAAGTAGGCGTCTCGAGGTTCTCGGCGTGGCCGTGGTGTCCTCCCCGGGACGGCTGTCGGCTCGTCACCGGGCGCGGCGCCATGAGGCTGGGGGTGAGGCTGTCCGGAGCGCGGGCCGCCGCCTTCGAGCTAGATGCCCGGCGCCTGGACGGGCTCGGCTGGCCGCAGGTCCCGCGGCAAGGTCGCGTGACACCTGCGGGCTGGCCGGGGCGGCGGTCTCCGCTGCCGTCCTGTCACCGGCGGATGTTAAGTGTTCAGGGTTCTGGTTTGGCGGGTCCGGGGCGGGGGGCTTGCCGAAGCTCACGTCGATGTTCTGGAAGCTTTTATGCCGTTCGGTATTGGCGTAGGAGGTGTAGGCACGCTGGTCTGCGGGGGTGAGGTCGGCGTTGTCGGTGAACGGGGTGAGCAGGCTGCGCGGCCATAGCTGCCCGGCGCGGACCGCGTTGTATTCCGCGCAGAGCACGGTGGTGACCGCGCCGAGGTAGATCCAGGCGAGCAGGCCCAGGACGAGCGCGAACAGCCCGTAGGTGGCGGTCGCGCCCTTGAGCTCGTGCCCCAGCAGCAGGGCGCCGGCCCACTGCAGGGCCTGCCAGAGGACCGCGGCGGCGACCGCGCCGGCCCGGATCTCCCGGATGGTGACCGCGGATGCGGTCAGGACCCGGAACGCAGCGATGAACAGGGCCACGTTCAGCGTGACGGCCAGCGCGGTCGCGAGCGCGCGGACGCTGCCGCCCAGGCTGGCGCCGTAGCTGCCTGCGGCGGCGCCCAGCGCGGACAGCACCGTGGTGATGATGACGCTGGCGCCGCCCACGGCCAGCAGCAGCAGGCTCCGCAGCCGGGACCAGAGCGGGTTGGGACGGGAGTTGCGCGGCACGCCCCACACCTTGTTCAGCATGGTCTGGGCGGCCTGGACGATGCCCAGGCCGCCGTAGACGCAGCCGAGCATGCCGATGACCAGGCCCGCGGTGCTGCCGTGGAAGGAGCGGATGTTCGCGGTGATCTGATCGCCGATGACGGGGAACTGGGCAAGCGCGGAGTCCAGCACCTTGTGCTGCAGGTGCGGGTTGCCGTGCAGCGCGTATCCCAGGATCGTGGCCAGCAGCAGCAGCAGCGGGAACAGCGCCACGAAGCCGTAGTAGGTGGTCTGCGCGGCGAGGTAGGTGCCCTGATCGTCGGCGAACTTGTAAAGCACAGCGAGCGGCAGCCCTGCCCAGCGGTGCCGCCGCTGGTAGGCATCGACCCGGCTGACTATGCCCATCGCAGCTCCTCGATACCCGTGTGCTGCCGGCCCCGGCGTGCAGCACCCTGTTCCTTCACCGGGCTGCCCGCCAGGCAGCTGCTCCCGCCAGCTGACGGCAGGTGCCCGCGCTGGCCGGCAGATTCTGCCGCGGCCTGGACCTGAGCGGGCAGGCCGGCGACCAGGGCCGCGGCCCCGGCAGTGACCAGCTAAGCACGCGCGAGCCGGCTTGACAGGGGCATCCTGTGCCAGTATTTCGCGGCCACGGCAGGGATTACGCCGTCCTCAGCGGGCGAGGCCGGCCGGCCCGCGGTCAGCTCGTGGCCGCGGCCTCGCCGGTCAAGACGGCCAGGACCTCGCCGATGGCGGGTTCCCGTCCCACCGGATCTGGCAGCGGGAGGTGCGCCTGGACCTGGTAGCGGTTGCGGCGGCCGTCTTTGTGCTTGACGACGTACCCGGCGGCGGTCAGGTCGGTGACGATGCTGTACGCGCTGCGCTCGGTGATTCCCAGGCCCCCGGCGATGTCGCGCAGCCGGGCACCGGGGTCCTGGGCTATGCGGAGCAGGACCCGGGCGTGATTGGTCAGGAAGCTCCAGCTCTCCGCGCTCATGAATCAGCCATGATTTTTCTAGGAAAATATCGCTTGTCTTCAGGTCCGGGTGCGGGCGGCGTCTGCCTCGGCGGTGCCGGGCGGGACGACCAGCAGGTCGACGCGGCCGCCGCTGCCGCAGAGCGCGGTGAGCAGCCCGGCCGGCTGGCCGGTGAACCAGCCGAGCTTGACCACCCGGCCCGCGGCGCCTAGCCGCCGCGGCCGGCTGTCCCAGCCTGCGGGGCCGAGCATGAGGCGGGTCACCCGGCCGCAGCGGCCCTCCACGGCCGCGATCAGCCCGGGCAGTTCCGCCGCCGGGTCGGCTGATCGCGGCCACCAGCCGCCGTCCAGCAGCGTGCCGCGCGACAGCGCCGCCCCCAGGCGCAGCCGCGGAACTGACGGTGCCGGGCTGGCCGGCGCCGTCTCACGTCCGGCGTAATGACTCACGACCCGGTCCCCGGTCCCCGGTCCCCGGTCACCGCGTTCACCGGTGTGCCGTCCGGCGGCCGGACCGCCCGGTGGCCAGGTGGTAGGCCAGCAGGAGGACGGCGGACCCGGCGATGGCGGTGAGCCAGGTGGACAGGTTGAAGAACCCGTTCAGGGTGTGCAGGTGGAACACCCGGCTGGCTGCCCAGCCGCCGCCGAGCGCGCCGGCGACACCGATCACGCAGGTAAGGATGAGGCCTTGTGATCGTTTGCCGGGGATCAGCATATTGCCGAGCAAGCCTGCTCCCAGGCCGAGAACGATCCATGCGATGATGCCCATGATGACTCCCTGGTCAGTGACGTGCGCGAGGTGCGGGGTGCGGGGTGTGCGTGACAGGTCCCGGCGCGAGCGGTTTGCGCTTGCCGCCGTCATCTGACCGGGGCCGGGGTGCCGGGACCGTGCGGCCCGCGGTTACCCGGCTGCTCACTTAACGGGCTGGGGCTGGCGCCGGTCGCGGCGCATGATCCGCCGCAGCTGGGTGATCCGCGCGGTTCCCGCGGCCGCCATCACCAGCGCGCCGGCGATCGCGGCGATCAGCAGCGCCACGGCCAGCGACAGGCGCAGGTGCGCGCCCAGGAAGCTGATGCTCACGGCGTGCGCGTTCTGGATGATGAAGATCAGCACCACGATGAGGATGGCGGTGCCGGCGATCAGCCCGGTGCGCATGCTGCTGATCTTTGTCCGCGTCCGCCCGCGGGCCGGCGCTCGCGGCGCGGGCGGGGCGGAGCCGTTGGCTGAGGGGGGCGGCAGGGTGCTGGTGGCGGCTGGTGGTGCGGTTGGTTCGGTCATGGCGTGCTTCCTTCGGGCGGGGACCGGGGTCGCTGGCGACCGGTGCCGGTTCCCTTGGTGGCCCGGGGAGCTGGCCGCCGGCGGCGGCTGATCCCCGGTGCCTGTTCCTAACCTACACCGGAAGTTGAAAACTAGCAATATTTTTCTAGAATTTATCTGCTGCTAGTCGCGGGGCTGGTGCAGGTGCAGGTCGGCGATCGCCGCCTGCAGGGCGTAGGGCCCGGAGTTGCCTGCCGTTGGCGATCTGCTGCCAGTCCCATAGCGAGCGGTCCTGGTCCCGTGACAGGCCGGCTGACCTGCCCGGGTTCTCGCCGAGTCCGACGATGGCGACCGGACCGAAAAGGCTGAGCTGCCAGCCGAAGGACTGCGCGAGACGGCTGGCGGCCTGGTTAACCGGCTTTCCCGTGGACCCGCTGTCCTCGTCCAGTCAGGCTTCCCAGCGGTCGGTGATCCAGAGCCGCTCGGCGCAGTGGTGCCGATGGGCGCCCTGATGGAGTTCATGAACCGGGGGCCGTCGCCGTTGGGCAGGTCCACCTCCCTTGGCAGCCCGTCGACGGGGATGAGCATGGCCCTCACTGATCGTCCCCGTGCCGGGCGGAGACACGCCGGCTGTCGAGCCGGGTGACGTTGCCGAGTGCGGTGAGTTCGGCCCGGGTTTCCTGCAGTTCCAGGGTGAGCTGGCTGACGGCGCGGACGAGCGCGGGGACGTCGGCGCGGACCTGGGCGAGTTCCCTGTTCTTGCTGGCGATCGTCTGCCGGAGCTTCGCGATGGTGGCGCGGAGCCGGGCCTCGTTCGTCTTCGTTGTCGGCGCCGCGGTCGCGGATGCGCTGGTCGGTAGACCGGGTGACCGTCCTCGCCCTGGTCAGGAGTGGCCAGGGGCACCTTGAGGCGGCCGATGACCGACAGGTTCCACCCGAACTCCGCCAGGAACAGGACGCCCATCGCGGTCGCTTCCGCGCGCGTCAGGAACAGCCGCTGCCACGTCGCCAGATCGCCGGACCTGGTGATCGCGGCCTTGTAGCGGTAGACGACCGTGCCTGGCTGGCCGTCATTGCGGACATACCGGGGCATGTCCGCGGTGCGGGCGAGGATGTCAAGGAACTCCCCGAGGGTCCACTGTCTCCGACGAACGGTGCGCCGACCAGCGGCCCGGCGCGCACCGGGCGGCGAACAGCGCCGCCAGCGACGCCTGCATGGGCCCGGCGACCGGCAGCACCGCGAAGTCGTACTCGCGGACCCTGCCCTCCCGGTTGCAGTGGCGCACGGTGTGGTCGTAGCCAGGATCGCTTTCTCGACACACCCGAGCCCGGTTACGCGGCCTCGACCAGATCGGCGTCGCGGTTGATCAGGGCGGCGTAGTGGCCGTCCATGGCGAGCAGTTCGGCGTGGCTGCCGCGCTCGACGATCTTGCCGCGGTCAAGCACGATGATCTCGTCGGCGTCGCGGATGGTGGACAGCCGGTGCGCGATGGTAATCGTGGTCCGGCCCGCGCTCGCCGCGTCGATGGCCTCCTGCACCGCCTGCTCGGTCTGGGTGTCGAGGGCGCTCGTCGCCTCGTCGAGCACCAGGACGGGCGGGTCGCGCAGCACGGCGCGGGCGATGGCCAGCCGCTGCTTCTCGCCGCCGGAGAACCGGTAGCCGCGCTCGCCGACCACGGTGTCGTAGCCGTCGGGCAGCGACATCAGGTGGTCGTGGATGTGCGCGATCTTCGCGGCGGCGATGAGCTCCTCGTCGGTCGCCGACGGCTTGGCGAAGCGCAGGTTGTCGGCCACCGAGGCGTGGAACAGGTAGGTCTCCTGTGCGACGACGCCGACCGCGTCGGCCAGCGCCTCGAACGACAGGTCACGCACGTCGGCACCGTCGATGGTGACGCTGCCCGATGTCACGTCGTAGAGCCGGGGGATGAGGTAGCTGAGCGTGGTCTTGCCTGATCCGGTCTCGCCGACGATGGCGAGGCTGCGCCCGGCGGGCACGGTCACGTCGATGCCGCGCAGCGTGGGGCGGGACGCACCGGCGTAGGAGAAGCCGACGTCGTGCAGCCGCACCTCGCCGCGGATCGCGCCGAGGGCGACCGGGTGCGCCGGCTCGGCGATGTCGACGGGCAGGTCGAGGTACTCGAAGATCCTGCCGAACAGCTCAAGCGAACTCTGCAGGTCCACGCCGAGGCCGAGCAGCTGAACGGAGGGGCGGAACAGGCCCTGCTGGAGGGTGGTGAAGGCGACGAGCGTGCCGATCGAGATGGCCATCTGGCCGCCGTGGCCGGTGAGGCCGGTCACCAGGTAGATGACGGCGGGCATGGAGGACATGACGATCTGGATCAGCGACTGGCGCCAGCGGCCCGTCATGTTCGAGCTGACCTCGAGGTCGGACAGCGTGCCCGACGCGGCGGCGAACTCGCGGGTGAGCGATTCTGACCTGCCCATGGTGTGGCCGAGCAGGATGCCGCTGACCGACAGCGACTCCTGCACGATCGAGGACAGCGCGGCGAGCTGCTTCTGCCTGTCTCGCGTGATGCGGCGGCGCTCCGTCCCGACGCGGCGGCTGATCCACACGAAGAACGGCAGCATGATGAGCGACGCGATGGTGAGCCGCCAGTCGAGCGCGGCCATCGCGATCAGCGAGGCGACCACGACGGTCAGGTTCGACACCAGCGTGGTCGCGGTGGTGGTGACGGTGGCCTGCATGCCGCCGATGTCGTTGGCGATGCGCGATTGCACCTCGCCGGTGCGGGTGCGGGTGAAGAAGGCGAGCGACATGCGCTGCAGGTGCGTGTAGACGGCGGTGCGCAGGTCATGCATGACGCGCTGACCGACCCGGGTGGAGACGTAGGTCTGCGACACGCCGAACGAGCTGTTGGCGACCGCCACCACGATCATGGCCGCGGCCAGGAGGGCGAGCAGGCCCGTCCTGCCCTGGGGCAGGGCGACGTCGATGACCTCGCGGATGAGGAACGGGTTGACGAGCGAGACGAGCGATGAGGCGGCGACGAGCGCGGCCACGAAGAGAAGGTTCCACCGGTACGGGCGGAACAGCCGCGCGACACGGCGCAGCGGCACACGGGGATTGCTTGCGGTACCCAAATAAGGCCTCCAGGGGAAACGATTAGTCTTTCTTGCTCAAACAGAGCTTAGCTCATAATTGTTCCCGACTCAATATGAGCCTGTCTCCTGATAGCATGCGGGCATGGAGTACCAGGACCCGGGCCAGCTCGCTGACCTAGTCCACCGGCTGACGAGACGGCTGCGCAGGGCGCAGGCCGAGCGGCTGGGCCCGCTCGGCCTCACGCCGGCCCAGGAACGCGCGATGCGCATGATCGCCCGCAACGAGGAACCGCTGCGGATGACGGAGATCGCGGACCGGCTCGGCATCGTGCCGCGCTCCCTGACCACCGTGATCGACGCGCTTGAGGAGGACGGCCTTGTCCGCCGCGAGGTCGACCCGCGCAACCGGCGCGCGATCCTGCTGCACCTGACGGACCGCGGCACCGCCGTCCGCGACGAACTGCGCGAGGCCAGGCGCCGCGCCGCCGAGGACCTCTTCGCTCCGCTCTCGGACGCGGACCGCGAGACCCTCGGCGGGCTGCTCACTCGGCTCGACGAGAGCCAGCCCTAGACCGTCTCCTGCGCCGTCGCGTGCCCGGCGCCCGAGCGCTCGCCCGCGCCGGGACGGTAGAGATCCTTGCGGCGGATCAGCAGCGTGGCGCAGACCGCGCCGACGAGGGCCACACCAGCGGTGACGTAGAGCAGCTCGTTGAGCGCGCTTGCGAAGCTTGACCGCAGTGCCAGGGCGACGGCGCCGCGCTCGGCGGCGGGCACCGAGGCGATGAGCTGGCTGACCGAGCCCTGCCGCACCGCGCTGGCCAGCGACCCGGCCGAGCCGGCCAGCGACGGCGGCAGCGCGCTCGCCATGTGGGCCGAGATCGCCGCGGTGAAGATCGAGCCGAGTGCGGCGATGCCGGTGGCGATGCCGATCTGCCGGAAGGTGGAGTTGACGCCGGAGGCCATCCCGGCCTTCTGCGGCGGGACCACGCCGATGGCGGTGGACGCGAGCGGCGGGTTCACCAGGCCGCCGCCGGCCCCCGCGACGATGAAGCCGGGGATCAGGTGCGTCCAGCTCGACAGGCCGGTCAGTCCGGCCATCACGATGAGGCCGATGCCGACGAGCAGCAGGCCAGGCCCGATCAGCCAGCGGGTGGGCACCTTCTCCGCGAGCCGGCCTGCCACCACCGAGGTGACGAGCTGCGCCGCGCTGAGCACCGCGATCCGCAGGCCGGCGCCGAGCGCCGAGTAGCCGAGTACGTCCTGCAGGTAGATCACGAAGTAGAGCAGCATCGCGTACAGCGAGCCGTTCATCGCGAACGCGGCGATGGAGCCGCCGCTGAAGGTGGGCACGCGCAGCAGCGACAGGTCGAACATCGGGTGCGCGACCCGGCTCTCCGCCACCACGAACGCGGCGAGCAGCGCCGCGCCGCCGGCGAGACAGCCGATCACGCCGGGGTCGGACCAGGAGTCTTGCCCGGCCCTGATCAACCCGTAGACCAGGCTGACGAGCCCGGCGGTGAGCAGCACGAAGCCGGCCAGGTCGGGCGGCGTGGGATGCGGCGACTTGGACTCCTCGACCCGCCACAGCGTCACGGCGAGCGCGAACACGCCGATCGGCACGTTGACGAGGAAGATGCCCCGCCAGTCCCAGCCGGTGGTGATGATCCCGCCGAGCACCGGGCCGAGCGCGGTGGAAATGCCGACGACGGCCCCCCACACGCCGAACGCCACGCCGCGGTCCTTGCCGTGGAACGTCTGCCCGATCAGCGCGAGCGAGGTCGCGAACATCATCGCGCCGCCCACGCCCTGACCGCTGCGCGACGCGATCAGCATGACCGGGTCCACCGCGAGGCCGCACAGCAGCGAGCCGAGCGTGAAGATCGCGAGGCCGGCCGAGAACAGCAGCCTGCGGCCATAGCGGTCGGCAAGCACGCCCGATGTCAGCAGCAGCGAGGCAAGCGTCAGCGCGTACGCGTCAAGCGTCCACTGCACGTCGCTGAACCCGGCGTGCAGCCCCGCCTGGATCGCCGGCTGCGCGACGATGACGATGGTCACGTCGAGCAGCAGCATGAAGATTCCCATGCAGACCGCTATGAGGGTCCACCACTTCTTGTCCAATTTGGCTCATCCCCTTCCACTGGAGGTTCGCCATCTATCGTGCCGAGGGCTAGGCTAATGACCCAGTTTGACGGCTATATTGCCGGAACTCGACATCATCTAGGCTTATATCCGTGAGAACCAGTCAGCTCGATGAGGTCGACCGCCAGCTTCTCCACGCGCTGATGGTGGCACCGCGGGCCTCGTTCCGCCAATTCGCCGCCGTGCTCGACGTCTCCGACCAGACCATCGCGCGCCGCTACCGCCGTCTGGCGGAAGTGGCCGGCCTGCGCGTGTTCGGCCTCATCGACGGCCCGCGGGCGGGCTGGGTGGACTGGCTAGTCCGGCTGCAGGCCGCGCCGGGCAGCGCGCAGCACATCGCGGACACTCTCGCGCAGCGTCCCGATACCCGCTGGGTGCGGCTGTATTCGGGCGGCACGGAGATTGTCTGCACGCTCCAGGCGCGCAGTCCCGAGCAGCGCAACGCGCTGTTCCTGCGCGGCCTGCCGGGCAGCCGCCACGTCACGGCGATCACGGCGCAGTCGATCCTGCACGTGTTCAGCCCGGTCGCCTATGTCGGCCACGCGAGCGCGCTGTCCGCCGCCCAGCTTGCCGCGCTGCGCGAGGCGGTGCCAGACCCCCTGCCCGACCCGTCGTCCCGTTCGCCGGCCGGCCCGCTGTCAGGTCCGCCGCCAGGACCCGGCGACACCTCCACGGGAGCAGTGGCCGCGACCGTGCTGCGCGACGAGGACGATGCGCTGATCGCCGCGCTTGCCCGCGACGGCCGTGCGCCGGTGGCCGACCTGGCGGCCGCGACGCACTGGCACGAGTCGACCGTGCGCCGCCGTATCGACGAGCTGCGCCGCGCCGGGCTGCTCTACTTCGACATCGACGTCGACGACACCGTGCTCGGCGTCAGCGTGAACCTGATGCTGTGGCTGAAGATCGAGCCCGCCAGCCTGGACGCCGCGGGCCGCGCGATCGCCGCGCACCGGGAGATCCCGTTCGCCGCGGCGACCACCGGCCCGACCAACCTCGCGGTCAGCGCCGTCTTCCCCGACACCGCCGCGCTTTACGCCTACCTGACGACGAGGCTCGCCGACCTGCCGGGCCTCCAGTCGGTGGAGACCGCACCGATCATCGGCACGTTCAAGCGGGTCGGCCAGGTCCCTGGCATGCCGTAGGGCGGCGGCCCCGGGTCCGGGACCGCCGCCTACGCTCGGATGAATCGGATAAAGCCGCTCAGTCCTCCAGGCACGCCGCGGCGAGCGGCGCCCGATCGGCGGCCGGCACTGGCTCGGCCACCGGCACTCGCCCGGCGACCAGCACCGGCTCGGCGATCAGCGTCGGCTCGGCGGTGCGCCGCAGCCCGGCCAGCGCGACAACCGCGCCGACTGCGGCGACGCCGGTGATGAGGAACAGCGCCGGCCGGTAGGCCGCGAGGGTCGCGGCCGGCGTGCCGAGCCTGCCGCCGCCGCCCGCGTCGACCACCGCGGTGACGACGGCGAGCACCAGCGCGCCGCCCACCTGGAACGAGGTCTGGAACAGGCTGGCTGCCAGACCCTGCTCGTTGTCCGGCATCCCGTCGGTGGCGGCGACGCTCAGCGCGGAGAAGCCGAGCCCGAAGGCAAGCCCGACGAGCAGCATCGTCGGCAGCATCACGGCCGGGTAGTCCGGGGTGACGCCGGCCCGCAGGAACACCGCGTACGCGGCCGCGAGGCAGGCGAAGGCCGCCGCGGCGAGCCGGGCCGCGCCGAACCGGCCGAGCAGGCCGCCCACGCCCACCGACAGCACGGCCACCATGACACCGGCGGGCAGGAAGGCGAGCGCCGTCGAGATGGGGGACCAGCCGGCCAGGCTCTGCAGGTACTGGGTGGCGAGGAACTGGAACGACACGTAGGAACCGAACAGGGTGACCGCCCCGATATTGGCGCGAAGCAGCGGCCCCGAGCGGAAGATCCCGAGCGGCATCAGCGGATCGCGGCTGCGCGACTCGATCGCGGCGAAGGCGGCGAGACCCACGGCGACAAGCGCGAACGAGCCGATGGTGCGCGCCGACGCCCAGCCCGCCTGCTGCGCGGAGACGACGGTGTAGACGAGCAGCAGCATGGACGCCGACACGGTGAGCGCGCCGGGCAGGTCGAACGACCGCCGCGGCCCCGCCCCCTGAGACACTGCCGGCGCCACCGCTGCGGACGGCTGGCCGGCGTCCCGCGGTATCAGCCACCAGCCGGCGGCGAACACGAACAGCGCCACCGGCGCGGGGATCAGCAGCGTCCAGCGCCAGCTCGCCGCGGTGAGCAGCCCGGAAAGCACCAGGCCGAGTGAGAACCCGCTGCCGCCGAACACCGAGTAGATGCTGAACGCCCGGTTGCGCATCGGGCCCTCGGGAAACGTCGTGGTCAGCAGCGACATGCCGGCGGGCGCGGTGAACGCCGCCGCGATGCCCTTGACGAACCGGGCCCCGATGAGCAGCGCGGGCACGCTGGTGAGGCCGCCGAGCAGAGACAGGATGGCGAACGCGGCGAGCGCGGCGAGGAACACCCGGCGCCGGCCGAGCAGGTCGGCCGCTCGGCCGCCGAGCAGCAGCAGGCCGCCGTAGCCGAGCACGTACCCGCTGACGATCCATTGCAGCGACGACGTGGACAGCCCAAGGGCGGTGCGGATGGACGGCAGCGCGACGCCGACCATCGACACGTCGAGCGCGTCCAGGCACAAGGCGCCGCCGAGCACGATCAGCACGCCCCACAGTCGCGGCGACCAGCGATCGCTTTCCGGTGGGTGAATAGCAGTGACAGATGACGACATGGACAGTTCCGATGACCGCATGGCTTAAACATATGCATGCACACGCAATGATTGCAAGTGCAATTAATGTACTTGCAAGTAGATGAACGGTTGCGGTATCCTCTGCCCGTGAGCGTGACACCGGAGGTCGGGTCGCCCTCCCCCGTGGTCGAGCGGTGGCGGGAAATGACGGCCTGTCACGCAGCGATCTGTGCGGCACTCGAGCACGAGCTAGGCGAGCGGCACGCGCTCGGTGTCAGCGACTTCGAGGTGCTCGACCGGCTGTCAGAGAACCCGGAGGGCAAGTGCCGTTCGCAGGACCTGGCCGAGTCCGTGCACCTGAGCCAAAGCGCGCTGTCTCGCCTCGTTGACCGCCTGGTCAAGAACTCGCTGGTGGAGCGGTGCGCCTGCGACAACGACCGCAGGGGAATCTTCGTCGTGCTGACCGAGGCCGGGCAGCGCCGCCACGCCGAGGCCGCTATCACGCACAGGGAAGTCCTGTCCCGGCTGCTCCCCGCCGGCTAGCGCCCGCGGGCTGTCCCGCCGCGGCACGGGGTGAGCCGTCAGGGACGCCTGGCGAGGGTGACGGTGCGGCTGCCGTGCAGCCACAGGTCATCGCGATCGCGCAGGAACCGCGGACCGCCGCGATCAAGCAGCGCCGCGAGCGTCGCCTGGTCATCGTCGTCAAGCTGCTCGGCAAGGCCGCGCGACAGCCGGTCGAACCACACGCGCGCGTACTCGCCCGCATTCGCGGCCTGGCTTCGAGAACCGGCTGGCGGCCGCAGGTCGATCACGAATTCGCGCTCGCCTGTCACCTCCCATCCGGCGTCCGCCAGCCGCGGCGCCCACTCGCTGCCAAGCGTGGGCATCACCTCGGCGTGCGCTGCCGCGCGCACGCTCGCCACCCGGTCCTCGAAACCGGGACGCCCGAAGCCGAGGTCGTCGGGGAGGAAGCGAAGCTGCTCGGCGAACTCCGCGACCGCGATCAGTCCGCCTGGCCTGGTGGCGGCGAGAACGTCGCCGAGCACCCGGCCGGGGTCGGCCATGTGATGCAGCGACATCGACGCCCAAGTGACGTCGAGCACGCCGAGATCCGGCCAGCCCTCGTCGAGGTTGGCCGCCACGGCGCGGACTCGCTCACCGAGACCGAGGCCCGCGGCCTTGTCGCGCAGCAGCGCGAGCGAGCCTGGCTCGACGTCGACCGCGATGACCTCGGCGCCGGGGAAACGCCGTGCCAGGCCGATCGCTCCGGTGCCGGTGCCCGCGCCGAGGTCGAGCAGCCGGCCCGCGCCGGTGCCGGCCGCCGCGTCTCTGACCCAGTCCAGCGCCGTGGACCAGTAGTCGGCCAGGACCTCGCCATCGAGCTCGAGCAGGTCCGTCATGCCCTCGCCATCAGCGCCGTGCGCGTCATGCGAATGGTGGCCGGCGGCGTAATCATGGTGCCCGTGAGCATGGTGCCCGTGAGCGTGCGTGTTGGTCATGAGCACACGCTAGGCACGCCGGGTTTTACTGGCAAACATCTTTGCCGGAATAGCAAAACGAACCCCGGTCGGCTAAGCGGCCGATCAGGGGTCGCCCCGGTAGACGGCGACGAGCGGCAGGAACAGCTCGTCGACGATCGTCGCGAGCCGGGCGGCGGGCACCGGCTTGAGCGTCATCAGCAGGTCATGGCGCATCAGGTCGAACGGCATGGAAAGCACCGCGGCGGGAACCCGGCCGAGATCGAGTTCGCCGCGTTCGTGCGCCCGCTCGAAGAGCGTCTCGCTCCACGGCCGGTGGTCGGCGATGAGCCTGTCCCGCACCTCCGCGGGGGTGAGCCCGGTGCTCGCCTGCAGGCCGGAGAAGGCGGCGATGACCACGGCAGTGAATGACGACCGCCGGTCGTTGATCGCTTCGAGCAGCGCGAGCATGTCTCCGCGCAGGCTCCCGGTGTCGGCAAGCTCGACCGGGTGCGCCAGGCCGTAGCCCGCGATGGCGGCGAGCACCAGGTCGTCCTTGTTCGGCCAGCGCCGGTACAGCACCGCGACGCCGGTCTTCCCCCGCGCGGCGACAGACTCCATGGTCAGCCGGGCGAACCCGGCCTCGACCAGCTCGTCCCACGCCGCCGCGAGCAGTGCGGTCTCCAGCTCCTCGCCGCGCCGCCGCTGCCGGTGCAGTTGCTCGGTCACGATGATCAGGATAGCCATCCGATAACAAGAGATTATTGCCTTCCTTATCGCGGACCCGCAGCCTGCATAAGAGAATCTTTCATCTCTTATCTGAGGAGGGCGGCATGGCGTCGGCAACGGCAGCGGGCCAGGGCAGGATCGATCCGCCAGACAAGATCGATCCCTCCGTGCTGCGCGGCGGGCTGATCCTGATCGTCGCCCTCGCGGGCCCGGTCACGAACTCATGGCTGCTCGCGCTCTGGCTGGTCATCCGCGGCGTCGGCCTCGGCGCGGTGACCATCCCGGTGATGGCCGTCGCCTTCCTCGGCTTGGACAAGCAGCAGATCGCCCACTCGAGCGTGCTGACAAGGACGCTGCAGCAGCTCGGCGGCCCCTTCGGCACCGCGGTGCTCGCGGTCATCTTGACCAGCGCCATCACGGCGCACCAGGGCGACCTCGCGAGCGGTTTCGACGATGCGTTCTGGTGGTCGGCCGGCTTCTCCGCCCTCGCCGTCCTGCTATCCCTCTGGCTCCCCGGCTCTTCCCGCATCCCGCCGCCCCCGCAAAAACCGGTCACCGGCCGAGCATGATGACCACGCTCCACGCCAGGAAGTACCCGCCCGCCAGGTAGGTCCAGGTGTCGGCGAAGAGCATGCGGTGCCTCGCCAGGCGCGCCGCGCCGACCAGGAGCAGCGCGCGATGCCAGGTCCATTCGGTGGGGTCCGCGCCCGCGGGCGGCATGGTCAGCCAGCCGGCTCTCGGGTCAACCGGGGCTCCGGTCACCCAGCGAAGCTCGCTGAGCTTGTTGAGGACTGGCCTGGCCGACCGGGCAAGCGAGAAGACGGCAGCAAGCCAGCAGGCCAGCATCCCGCCAAGCAGGGCCAAGTTGACGAATCCGCTCAGGCTCATACGCAGCACTCCGGCAGCGTCGCCCGTCTGGAGTGCGAGCCCGATCGTGACGCCGCCGAGTATGCATCCGTCGGCCATCAGGCTGCCGCGGACGTCGCGAAGCAGGTCAGCCATCTCGCCCATGACCGCGTGCACGTGCTCCTGGCAGGGCGGATCATCGAGAGGCAAAGACTGGCCGTCTGCGTGCTCGGAGTCTGACGGGGCAACCTGATTCTGTCCCGAGGGCCAGTTGCGTGTTGTGGTCATGTGAGGTTTCTTCCTTGTGCGTACTGCTGTCCCATTCACACAAGCAAGGGCGAGGTGACCGTGTTGTGCCAGGTGGGACGGCCTGGCTGTGTCATCTGAGAAACTCAGGCGGTGAGCGGAGACGCCTGGGAGGCGTGTGTCCACGACTGTCCACGGATGTCCATAGCTGTCTCGAGAGGATTGAGCCGTCTGTCGATGAACGGGACCTTCAGCGGACTTTGTACGGACTTGACCTTGCAAAAGCGTTGGCGCTACCGGTTTGCTCGAACATACGTCTCGCGTGGACGTCCATAGGCGGCGCCGGCTCGCGCCGCAGCGGCCTCGAGC
>Ga0335083_10004231_pt1 | contig 18353 bp, 12 predicted proteins | sample Lox_Sample_42_FD_206716 | JGI IMG/M metagenome (GOLD analysis project Ga0335083, IMG submission 206716) | Soil microbial communities from Loxahatchee National Wildlife Refuge, Florida, United States - Lox_Sample_4.2 | ecosystem: Environmental > Terrestrial > Soil > Wetlands | place: USA...
CACGACCAGGTCGTCCACCTCCGCCTGGCCGAGCGAGAGCGCGAGCACGAGGCCGAGCAGGTAACGCTCTTCGTCGAGATCGTAGACGTGGTCGGCGTCGCACACCTCGCGCACGAGCTCGGCGACGTGCCGGCGCTGCTCCGCCGGCAGGTGCCGCAAGCGCTCGGTCGCGCGCACGAGGTCGAACGAATTCTGATCGAAGCCCGTGAGGTGACGCTCGAGCCAGCCGGGCAGCTCGTGCGTTCCGAGCAGCCGGCGGAAGATGCGACGCATGGCCCGCCGCTCGCGCTCGCACGCCTCGCCGTCGGCCAGGGCCGCGGCGATGAGCACGTCCGCGAGCGCGAGGCAGACCTCCTGTTCGGCAGGCGGCGGCACCGAGCTCGGCCGAGCGCCGCCCGGCCGGTACGCCGTCGCGACCTGCATCGACGGCGGCGCCATGCTGATCGGCGCCTCGTCGCCTTCGGCGGGAAACACGCTGGCGCTCGAAGCCTCGCTGCCTTGGCCCGACATCGGGCCACCTTTTTACACCCGGCTCAGCGTGTTTGCACCGTCTGAGAGCGCGCTGATCGCGTGACGAGCGCGACGCCCGTCATCACCACCAACCCGAGCACGAAGCCCACCGCTGCGTCGCGAAGGAGTTGTTTCGGATTCATCGGGTGGCGAGGTCAAGCAATCGACATGCCACCGAGGGAACCCGCGTTTCTTGCGTGATTCGCCGCCGGGGCATCGCGCGCAATGCCAACCTGTGCCACGACCTTGGCGCTCGAAGCGCCGAGCGTTGACGCCCGCGGCGCGGCGCCTGAGCTCGGTTCCGCCAAGCACACTATGCTCGAGACCAGATGGTGGCGTGGAGAAGACCCGGCGCGCTGACGCTGCTCGGCGCGGCGATCGCGACGGCGACCGTCCTCAGCGAACAATACACGCGATTTTTGCGCGGCAACGTGTCGGACGACGCCGTCACGTCGATGCAATACGCGAAGAATCTCGTCTTGGGGAACGGCCTCGTGTTCAACGTCGGCGAACGCGTCGACGGCTACACGAACTTTCTCTGGGTGCTCTTCATGGCGCCGCTCTACGCGTTCTCGCGGCTCACGGGCTTGGATTTCGTCGCGACGCTCGTCGAGGTGACGATCGGGATCCAGGCGGTCGTGCTCGCGTTGCTCTTCGTCGTGGGCGCGCGGCTCTGGCAAGCGCGGCTCGGCGTGTTCGTCGCGCTCTTCTTGTGCGTGGTCGACAGCTCCTTCGTCACGTGGGCGGACCTCGGGCTCGAAGTGCATTTTTTGGCTTTCTGGCTGCTGCTCGCGCTCGCGCTCTGGCGCTCGCTCTTACCGGAGCGCGCGCTCTTCACCGGTCTCGCGCTCGCCGGGGCGATCCTCACGCGGCCCGACGCGGCGCTCTTCGGCATGGCCGTGATCGGCAGCGAGCTCGTCGAAGCGGCACTCGCGTGGCTCCGCGGCGCGACGCGCGAAGCGAAGGAGAGCGGCCGCGAAGCGCTCGTGATCGCGGCGGCGTGGCTCGTCCCCTACGCGATCTACTTCGCCTGGCACTACGCGTACTACGGGGAGCCGTTCCCGAACACGTATTACACGAAGCTCGGCGGACCGATCGACGCGTGGAGTCGCGGCCTCGATTACCTGCAGCAGTTTCTCGACGTGCGCGGCTGGGTGCCCGCGCTCGGCGTGTTCGCGCTCTTCGGCGTGCGCGACAAGACGATCCGCGCCGTCGTCGCGTACCTCGCGGTGCACACGCTGTACGTCGTCTACGTGGGCGGCGATTTCATGCCGGGCCACCGCTTTTTCGTGCCGCAACTACCGCTCTATTATCTGCTCGTCGGCGCGAGCGTGGAGCTCCTGCGCAGGTTCGTGGAGCGGCCGCGGGTCCGCGCGTTGCTCGAGCCGCGCGGCGTGAGCCCCGCTTTCGTGACCGGCTTCATCGTGGCGATCTTCGCGGGCGGGCTCGTGTTCCTCGCCGACCGGGAGCGCAAGCTCGGCCCGCTCGACGCCGTCCGCGCGAGCTGGGGCGAGGATCACGGGCGCCAGCGGCGGCTCATGACGTGGCTCCGCGACCGCAAACCGAAGAACGCGACGTTCGCCACCGGACTCATCGGTCACGTCGGCTTCTTCGGCGACATCTACGTCATCGACACGTGCGGCATCATCGACAAGGAGACCGCGCACAAGAACGTGAGGCACTTCGGGCACGGCTTGCCCGGTCACGAAAAGCAGGCGTCACCGGAAGCCGTCCTCGCGCGCAAGCCCACCTACGTCGGGATCCGCGTGCTCCCCGGTGATCTCTGGCAGCGCGGCTATTACCTCGACATCGACTTACCGCCCGCGACGGTGGACGGCTTGTGGACGCGCGACGACTTGCCGGAGCGCGGCCATTTTCTCGAGAACACGCGCGTGGACTTCGAGCACGGCGCGCCGCCCGGTTGGACCGCGAGCGGCACGGCGTTCGCGTCGTGGCCCACGCGCGGGCACGGCGCCGGTCAAGGCGACATCGGCGGCGCCGAGGGGATGTTCGTGAACAGCTACGACGCGAAGCTCGGCAACGGAGCGACCGGCACACTGCGTTCGGCGCCGTTCCGACTCGAAGGCGATTTGTTCGTCTTTCGCATGGCGGGCGGCAATGATCCGGAGCGCCTGCGCGCGAGCCTGATCGTCGACGGAAAGCGCGTCTTCAGTTCGACGGCGAACGACAACGACACGATGGGCCGACGCGCGTGGAACATCGCGCCGTACCGCGGCAAGACGGCCGTCTTCGAGCTCGTCGACGAAGCGACGGGAGGCTGGGGTTACGTCGCGGTCGACGATCTCGTGCAGTGGGTCGCGGGGCCGGCCTGACCGAGCCTTTCGCGACGGCGCCGGCGCGCTCCGAGCGCGAGCACGGCGCCGAGGCCGAGCGCCCAGGCTCCGCGCGGCGCGCGCTCGGCGGGGACACCGCATGAACAACCGCTCGGGTTAGCCGGCGCGCCCGACACGACGCCGCTCGCGCCGCCGCCGGCGCCGCCCGAGAACGCCGTGCCGCCGGCGCCGCCGAAGCCGCCCGAAACCGCCATGCCGGCGCCGCCCGTGACGCCGGCTGCGCCGCTCGAGAACGGCACGCCGCCCGCGCCGCTCTGGCCGGCTCCGTTCGTCGAAGCTCCGCCCGTGGTCCCACCCGCGCCGAGACGCCCGCCGAGGCCCGCGGCAGCGCCCGTCGCGTTGTTGCCGCCCATGGCGGATCGTCCGCCGTCGTCCGCGGAGCCGCCCGCGCCCACGCGCCCGGCGGCGCCGCCTCGTGCCGCTCTTCCGCCCGTCGAAGCTCCGCCGACTCCCGCGCTCCCGGCGCTCGCACCGCCCATGCCACCCGTGCTCGGCGCTCCGCCCGTGCCGGAGCTCCCACCCGTCGAGCAATCCGTACCCGTCGTCGGCGGTGGTGTTTGCGTGCCTTGCGGGTTCATCGCGGGCAGCGTGATGAGATCGACGAGCCACGTGAGGCCGCCGTCGGGCGTGCGCAGGTTCTTCGCCGTGCCGATGCCCGAACCCATGCCCGTGGCGCCGTGCTGCGCTCCGACGCCGCCCACGCCCGTCGCACCGAAGTGCGGATCCGCATCGGCGAGGTCGAGCTCGGTGCAGAGGTAGTACTGCGTGTCGATGGTGTACGAATCGGCGTCCGCTTCGGTGGCAAAACCGAAGCCGCCCTTCGGCATCGGGCCGCTCGAGCTCTGCAACGTCGACACGACTTTTCCGAGCTTTTGAGAGCTGACGGTTTGCGTCCACGTGTTCTCGTCCGAGCCGAGCTCGTAGTCGATGGTGACGTGGTCGTCGGGGTCGATGGCGACGGTCGGACCATTGCGCTGACCGAAGCTGCCGAAAACGGACGCTTCCACGCACCACTGACCGGTCGCGGCGCCGCAGTAACCTTTGTTGTCCTGCCAGGCGTCCATGGTGGTTTGGACCAAGTCGCTCGTCGGGTTCGACAAGCCGGGCCAGAGAAAGAGCGGGCCCGTGCTCGAAGTGATGGGCGGCAGGCGACCCGGTACGAGGGTCGTCCTCGCGTGAACGATGCGGGACGTGGTCGGGCCGAAGCTGAAGCTTGCACCCCAGCCGTCCGCGGCGCGCGCGGACGTCGACCACACGGCGGCGGTGAGGACCGCTCCGAAAACACCGATTCGCACTGACATAGACAGCCCAAAGGGACGCGAGCCGCGCGGCGCGTTTCATCTTTCGGCACCCGGCTCACGCCCGAGCACCATCATCTCGTCACTCGGAAGCCACGGGGACGCCTCGGCACTGGGGAAAGCTTGTGGAGTAATGCGGCTCGGGGCGCTCGATCTGGGGTCGAACTCCTTCCACCTGCTCGTCGCCCGCATCGACGCGCGCGGCGGCTTTCAGAAGGTCACGGGGCGGCGCGCCATGCTGCGGCTCGAGGAGGCGGTCGCGGCCACGGGTCGTCTTCAGCCGGAAACGTTCGCGCGGGCACTCGACGCCGTGGGCGAGCTCCTCGCCGTCGCGCGCGACCACGACGCGGACGACGTGATCGTCGCCGGCACGAGCGCGCTCCGCGAGGCGGAGAACGGCGCCGCTTTCGCCAAGGCCGTTCGCGCGCGCCACGGCGTACCCGTCGAAATCCTCTCGGGCGAAGACGAGGCCCGGCTCGTTTATCACGGCGCGCGTTCGCGGCTCGACGAGCTCCCGACGCGCGTCGGGGTGCTCGACCTCGGCGGCGGCTCGGTCGAGGTCGCGGTGGGCGACGGTGAGGCGTGTCTGTTTTCGGCGAGTCTTCCGCTCGGCTTCTTGCGGCTCGCGCGGTCGCTCGACGTGCGGGGCGGCCTCGACGCCGCGGGCCTCGCCAAAGTGACGGCGCACGTGCGCGCGGTCGCCGAACCGCTCGCGCCGGAGCTCGCCGAGCTCGCGCCGCGCGCCTGGCTTTTGAGCGGGGGTACGGCGCGAGCGCTCGGCCGCGTGCTCGCGCTCGAGCCCGGCGCCGCCCTCTCGACGCTGAAGCTCGCCGGCGAGGCCGTCCGCTTCGCGCGCGAAGACGCCGCTCGACTCATCGGCCACGGCGTGGATCCGGCGCGTGCGCGCGGCTTCGGCCTGGGGGTGCTCGTGCTCGCGACGCTCGCCGAAGCGTTCGCCGCGCCCGCGACGCGCGTGACGCCCGGCGGTTTGCGCGAGGGTCTCTTGCTGCGCAAAATCGGTGGTACTTCTACTCGGCATGCCCGAGTTCATCTTCACCATGCAGGACGTGTCGCGCGTCCATCCGCCGGATAAGCGCGTCCTCGAAAACATCACGCTCGCCTTTTTCTACGGCGCGAAGATCGGCGTCATCGGCACGAACGGCTCCGGCAAGAGCTCGCTCCTGCGCATCATGGCGGGCGTCGACAAGGATTTCTTGGGCGAGGCGCGGCCCGCCGACGGCATTCGCATCGGCTACTTCGCGCAAGAACCGGAGCTCGGCCCGGCCGAGACGGTGCGCGAAGCCGTCGACGAGGCGGTCACCGATTTGCGCGGCGTCGTGAAGGAGTTCGAAGAGCTCAGCATGAAGCTCGGCGAGCCGATGTCGGACGACGCGATGACGAAGCTCCTCGAGAAGCAGGCGGCGTTGCAGGACAAGATCGACGCGCTCGACTTGTGGAACCTCGACTCGCGCGTCGACATCGCGATGGAGGCGCTCCGCGTGCCGCCGGGGGACGCGAAGATCAAAGACCTCTCGGGCGGCGAGCGACGGCGCGTGGCGCTCTGCCGCATCCTCTTGAGCCGCCCCGACATGCTCTTGCTCGACGAGCCGACGAACCATCTCGACGCCGAATCCGTCGCGTGGCTCGAGCGCTTTTTGCACGAATACACGGGCACGGTCGTCGCCGTGACCCACGACCGCTACTTCTTGGACAACGCCGCGGAGTGGATTTTGGAGCTCGATCGCGGGCGTGGCATTCCGTTCAAGGGCAACTACTCGTCGTGGCTCGAGCAGAAGCAGAAGCGTCTCGCGCAAGAGGAGAAGCAAGAGAGCGCGCGCCAGCGCAAACTCAAGCAAGAGCTCGAGTGGGTCCAGGCGTCGCCACGCGCGCGCCAGGCGAAGAGCAAGGCGCGTCTCGCCGCGTACGAGGACTTGCTCAGCAAAGCCAACAAGGGTCCGAGCGATCCGGCGGAAATCAGCATCCCCCCGGGTCCGCGTCTCGGCGACGTCGTGATCGAGTGCGATCACCTGAAGAAGGGTTTCGGGGATCGCATGCTGATCGACGACTTGACGTTCCGTCTCCCGCGGAGCGGCATCGTCGGCGTGATCGGCGCGAACGGCGCGGGCAAGACGACGCTCTTTCGCATGCTCGTCGGACAAGACAAGCCCGACGCGGGCACGCTGCGCACCGGTGAAACCGTCAAAATCGCGTACGTCGATCAATCGCGCGCGAGCCTCGGCGGCGACAACAGCGTCTGGCAGGAGATCTCGCGCGGCGAGGAAAAACTCGCGCTCGGCAAGCGCGAGGTCGCGTCCCGCGCGTATTGCGCGTGGTTCGGCTTCAAGGGCGCCGATCAGCAGAAGAAGGTCGGGTCGCTCTCGGGCGGCGAGCGCAATCGCGTTCAGCTCGCGAAGCTATTGAAGGAGGGCGGCAATCTCCTCTTGCTCGACGAGCCGACGAACGATCTCGACGTGGAAACGCTGCGCGCGCTCGAACAGGCGCTGCTCGATTTCCCGGGTTGCGCGGTGATCATCACGCACGATCGCTGGTTTTTGGATCGCATCGCGACCCACATCCTCGCGTTCGAGGGCAACAGTCACGTCGAGTGGTTCGAAGGGAACTACCGCATGTACGAGGACGATCGGCGCCGGCGCTTCGGTGAAGACGCCGATCAGCCGCACCGCATCAAGTACAAGCGCCTGAAGCTCGAGTGAGGCGGACCCCGATGGCGCACCCCGAGCCGATCCTCGTCGTGATGGCGCTCGAGCTCGAGTCGCAAGGACGCTTTCGAGAGCGCGGCGTCGAGGTGCTCTACACCGGCGTCGGCAAAGTGAACGCGGCGTACGCCCTCACGCGTCGCTTGGCCGCCGAGCGCGCCGCCGGTCACGCGCCGCTCGTCCTGAACCTCGGCACGGCGGGGAGCCGCGTGCACCGGACGGGCTCGCTCCTCGCGTGCCGGCGCTTCGTTCAGCGCGACATGGACGTGAGCGGACTCGGGTTCCCGGTCGGTCGCACGCCGTTCGAGGACGCGGTGCCCGACGAGCTCGAATTTCCCGAAGTGCTCGAGGGGCTCACGCACGCGACGTGCGGCACGGGCGACCGCTTCGAAGCGCACTCGGACGCGCTGCCGTGGGACGTGGTCGACATGGAGGCGTACGCGCTCGCGAAGGTGTGCTGGCTCGAGGAGGTGCCGTTCGCGTGCGCGAAGTACGTGACGGACGGCGCGGACGGCGCCGCCGCCGGCGACTGGCAGAGCAATCTCGCGCATGCGGCGCAGGATTTCGTCACGCTGCACGCGTGGCTGCTCGCGCAGCGAGCCAAACTCCGCTGAGCAACGGCACGACGAGGACGGCGACGCGCGCGCTGTCCTGCCCGTAGCCGGCCGCCACGAGCGTCCCCGCCGTGGCGAAGAGCAGGGACGAAGCGGCCGCGAGCTCGAGCGCGCGCAGGCGCTTGGCGGAGCCGAACGTCACCGCGAGCCCTGCCGGCACGAGCAAGAGCGCCCATGCCGGGCAGACGAGCGCGTTGAAGTTCGCGTGCGACGCGGGATGCACGTGGGTCGCGAGCAGCAGCAGCACGAACGTGCCGAGCCCGCCGACGAACACGCCGACGCATGCTCCCGCGAACCCGAGCAGGCGTCGCAGCCGCGGGCGCCGTGCGGCTCGCGCGAGGAGCACGCCGAACGTCGCGCTCGCGAGCCCGTAAAACGGCGCCCGCGGCGGCGGACGCGCGGGAACCGCCTCGCGTGCGGCCGCGAACAGCGTGGCTTCGCGCGCGACGAGCGGGTGCGACCCCGTCGCATCCGTGATCCGCGCCTCTGCCAGGTAATGAGCGAGTCGGTCCGGCAAGAACGCGTCGTCCCACTCGTCGAGCGGTTGGTCCGCGTTCTTGCCCAAACCCACGTCGAAGAGCAACGCGAGCAGCGGGGTATTCGCGCTGAAGCGGAGCGCGTGGTCGCGATAGGTGTAATGGCTCGCGCCGCCGAGCTCGCTGCGCAGGGCGCCGCCGAGCGCACGATCGAGCGCGTCGCGGACGCGCGTCGTGCAATTGTCGCGCGCGAAATCGTAGTGATAAGTGGTGTTGGCCGGCTCGGAGTTGAGTGACAGCGCGCGCGCGAGTCTCTCCGCGGTCGGCTGATCGAGGTTCAAGACTTGCTGCGTGACCGTGCGATTCTGCGCGCGGTACACGGGGACCGTGCGCGCCAGATAATCGACGCTCAGGTAGTAGAGGAGCGTCCCGCCGAGCACGTGGTGGGGCAGAATGGCCTGATCGGTGTAGGTGCCGAAATTGTAGACGAGGGACGGCAAACCGCCACGCTCGACGAGCAGGGCGTCGTGGCCGAACCGCGACACGAATTGATCGCCGGGACCCATAGTGAGCACCGAGATGCGATAGCCGTCCGTCGGCGCGAGCGGCTGCGCGTACGCGCGCGGCGAGAGCGAACTCGAGAGAACTGCGCACGCGACTGCGAGAACCAAATCGCTCCGAAATTTCATGCGCGCCGCCGATGCTACTCACGCCGCGCGTGAGACGACGCAAACTAATTTTAGAAAGCGTCCCGCACGCTCGGGCGCGAACACAGCGCGCCGCTTCCGGGAATGAACGAAGGGGGGCGTTGGTTTTTGCAAGAGAGGTCGCTCATGGCGGAACAATCGATTCCCGGTCCTCGTTCGGAACCGCGGCGACCACCACGCGTACTCGTGGCGGACGATTCCGCCGAGCAGCGCTGGACGTTGCGGCTCGCGCTCTCGATGATGGGCTTCGAAGTGCACGAGGCCGCCGACGGCCGCGAGCTCTTCTGGGCGCTCGAAGGGCTCGCGCGCAAGCCGGCGGCCGAGCCGGAGCTCGTGATCGCCGACGTCTACATGCCGGCGTACAACGGGCTCGACGTACTCTCGGCGTGGGTCGAGTCGGCGCCCTTCCACCCGCTCATCGTGATCACGGCTTTTCCGGACGACGTGCTCACCAAACGCGTGGCCGAGCTCGGCGCGACGCTCCTGCCGAAGCCGTTCACGCTCGCGGACCTCTCGCGCAGCGTGCGCCAGGCGCTGCGCAAAGCGCGACGCGGGGCATGCTGACCGCGCAGGCGCCGCCGCTCGGAGGTCTGCGCTCCCTCGCGCCGAAGACGGATTGGTTGCGCGACCGCGTGACGGCGACGAACGTCGTGCCCATCGCGCTCGTGGCCGCGGTGCTCATCGGCATCGGCGACTTCTACACGGGCGTCGACGTTGCGTTGACCCTGCTCTACGTGTTTCCGATCGCGCTCGGGACCTGGTACCGCGATCGCCGCTTCGGAATGTCGCTCGCCGTGCTCTGCGCGGTGATTTCGGCGGCGTCCGAGGTCGGCTGGCGGCTCGAGCATGGCGGCCACGTCAAGCCGTTTTGGCTGCTCTGGAACCACGGCGGGTCGCTCGGGATCTTCGCGCTGTGCGCCGAGGTCCTCTGCCGGCTCCGCGCCTACGTGGAGCGCGAGCGCGTCGAACGCCGGAGCGCGATCGAACAGCTTCGCCATGCCGAGCGTCTGAACGTGGTCGGCAAGCTCGCGGCGGGCGTCGCGCACGAGCTCGGGACGCCGCTCAACGTGATCGCGACCACGGCCGAGCTCGTCGACGCGGACCGCGGCGCTTCCGACATGGTGCACGCGTCGTGTCGCGTCATCATCGACCAGTCCGAACGCATGACCGCCATCATCCGCCAGCTGCTCGACTTCGGCCGGCGCGGCGGCACCGATCGTTCACCGACCGACCTCGGCGCCCTCGCGCAAACGACGGGTCGAGCTGTCGCTCGCGCTGCCGAAGACGACGGTGCGGGCGTCCGTGAACGCACTCGAAATCGGCCAGGTTCTGAGCAATCTGGTGCTGAACGCCGTCCAAGCGATGCCGAACGGCGGACGCTCGGTAATCGAGCTCCGGCTCGAACGCGAGCGCGGCATCGAAGTCGCCGTCCTCTCGGTCAGCGACGAGGGCACGGGCATCCGCCCGGAAGACGTGCCCAAGGTCTTCGATCCGTTCTTCACGACCAAGGACGTGGGCGAAGGCACCGGCCTCGGCCTGGCGGTGACCTACGGCATCGTCGCCGATCACGGCGGCCGCGTGAACGTCGAGACCGACTGGGGCCACGGCAGCATCTTCACCGTCGTGCTCCCGACGCACGATCGGCGGCGCGCCGAGCGTACGTCACACGACGAGCGCCACTTTCCCGATCGTCGTGCCCGAGTGAAGTAGCTCGTGCGCGCGGGCGACCTGGTCGAACGGCACCTCCGTGACGGCCGGAAGTCGGAGCTCGCCTCGCTCGAGCGCCGTCATGAGCTCGGTCATCGCCTCCCGAAAGAGCGGGAGCTCGTCGAACAGATACGAGAGATTGAAGGCCAAAACGCCCGTATTTTTCTCGACCATCTTGAGTGGGTTGAAGCGCGGCACTTGCATCAAACCGATGAGCGCATGGAGCGGGTTCAAGCGATCGCTGCCGCGCCGAAGCAAGCCGTGAAAGCCGTACACGATGACGCGACCCATCGGGCGTAAGTGCGCGTAGCTCTGGCGCAGCGTCTCCGAACCGTTGGCGTCGCACACGACGTGACAGCCGTCGGGCGCGGCGCGCTCGACCGCGGCCCACAGCTTTTCACGGCTCTTGTCGATGACGACGTCGGCGCCGAGCGCCTCGACGGCCGCGACCTTGTGCGTGCTGCCGACCACCCCGATCACGCGACAACCGGCGCGCTTCGCGAGCGCGACGAGCGCGCTGCCGACGCCGCCCGCGGCCGAATGCACGAGCACGACGTAACCGGGCCGGAGCCGCGAGAGCTCGACGAGCGCGTACCAAGCCGTGAGAAACGCCACGGGAAACGTCGCGCCTTGCGTGAAGCTCACGCCGCGCGGCAGCCTGAGGACTTGCGCCTCCGGGATACAAATCGCGGTCGCGTAAGCGCCGAAACGCGTCACGCCGATCACCTCGTCACCGGGACGAAAACTCGTCACGCGTTCGCCTACGGCGCGAACCGTTCCCGAAACCTCGAAGCCCGGCACGACGACCGGTCCCGCGTATTTCTTGGCCGAGCCGTAAAGGCCCAAGCGCACCACGAGATCGGCGAAGTTCACGCCGATCGCGCGCACTTCCACACACACCTCGTCACCCGAGGGAGTGGGTTCGGGAGCAGATTCGATCACGAGGGCGCGCGTGCCCCCGGGCTTGTTGACGATCACTCTTCGCATGTGTGAACTCGAGTTTGTACTACGCCCCTAAGTCCTAGCCGCACGAATGCGGCTGTGGGATATTCACTGCGTCGCTCGCCGTCGGATGCGTGGCTCTACCACGCCGCGGCAACCGGTGGCGGGGGCGGGCCGACAGACATGGCGAAGACTCCGGGCGGCAGAAACATAGCCAGCGCACTGCGTGAAACGCTCGACAGCGTCGTGACACCGAGCGTGCGTGACACGATTCTCTCTCGCGCGCTCGCCCTGGCGAAACGCGACGAAGTGCCGACGGAGCCGCGCGAGCTCGAGGAGTTTCTGCAAGGCGCGCTGCACGACGCGCTGATCAAGGCGCTCGGACCCGAGCTCGGACTCTCCGTCTCGACCGAGCTCGAGCGCATCGCGGCGGTCGCGACGCGACCGTCCGGAACGACGCCGCAGCAAGTCGCCGTCTCGCGTGAATCCACCACGCGGCGCGAGCGCGACACGGTCCGGCCCGGCGCGCGCACCAAGGCAGTTCCTACGAGCGGCCGCCGCAAGCCGCGTTCGACGCTGCCTTCACCGGAAATGCTGCCGCCCGGCAGCGTGAAGGCGCCGGACGAGCGCTGGGCGGAAAAGGAGCGGCGCGCGATCGCGCCGACGGAACCCGCGGGACGCCGAGTTCAAGCTCCGCCCGCGCGCCCGCCGAGCGGCGCCCGCGAGGAGGCCATCCACGCGAAGGCCGCGCCGTTACCCGTCTCGGCCGACTACCCGCGCGGCGTGGCCAAGGCGCTCGGGGTGATCGGGACGGCGTCGGTCGACCCGCGTCCGAGCCGGCGCCCGACGGTGCTTCTCGCGAGCACGGACCCCGAGCTCTTGCGACTGTTCACCGCGTGGCTCGACCTGCGCGCCGCGGTCGAGCAAGCCTCCGGCGCGACCGCACTCGTAGTGCGTCTCGCCGAGGTCGGCGGACCGCGCGCGGTGATCGTGCTCGACGGCAAGAACCCCGGCGTCCGTCCGCTCACGCTCGCCGCGCTCGCCGACGAGCTCCCCGCGGGAACGACCGTGATTCTGTGGGGCGTGCAGCCTCACCTCCACGCGCGCATGTGCACGATCTCGGCGCTCGCGGAAAAATGGGTGGTTTACGCGGGGGACGCGACGAGTACGGAAGTCGTCGCCCAGTGCGCGAAGATCGTGAGTTGAAGCGCCGATTCGGCGGGCGAAGACCGCGCCTCACGCGTGCACGACGACCGGCGTTTCACGCGGCGGACGACGGAAGAGCTCGACGTCGAGCGGCGTACCCGTGCCGGCGACGAGCGCCGTGCGCACCGCGAGGTGCGGCAGCGCTTGTCCGAAGATCGCTTCGACGAGCTCGCTCACCTTGGCCGAGCCGCTCTGACCGATCGCGAGCGTCGCCTCGAGCGCCTCGAGCCGTCCGAGCACGCCCGCTTGCGCGAGTTGCCGCTCGGCCGCCGGAGTCGCCGGGCCGAGCGCGAGCACGAAGCGCCGCACGTCGACGATCTTGCCGACGCCCTCGATGTTGCGCCGCACCTTCGCCTCGCTCTTCGCGAGAAACTCGCGGACGCGCTCGTGCACGGCGTCCATGCCGCCGTGTTCTTCGATCACGTCGCGCGCGAGGGCGACGACGTAGTGCGCGCCGGTGACGACGCTCGCCACGGCGGGGTCCTCCGAGGTGAGCGGGACGGCCGCGGTGAAGCGCAGGCCGCCCGAGGTCGCATTCGCGAGCCGCGCGAGGAGCTCGTCGACGGGCGGCGCGTCGATGAGCTTCGCATCGACGTACTCTTCGAGGCTCGCCACGCCGAGCGAGAGCGCGGGGCCGAACGACAGATCGGGCTTCGGGTGGAAGCCCTCGCTGTAACGAAGCCGCACGCCCGCGCGCCGAATCGCACGCGGGAGCTCGCGCGCGAGATCGAGGTGGCCGAGCAGCGCCGCGGGGCCGACCTTGGTGAAGCGCAGGCGAAAGCGCACGGGCGCGCCGCCCGGACGCACGGGCCGCTGCGCCTCGGGACGCGTGCGGCGGAGGCGCGGCGCCGGCGCGGCGGGCGCGAGTTCCGTCGCCGGCTCCCCATCGACCGCCTCGCTCACGACGACGACGGGCGGCGCGGGGCGCTCGTGCGCGCCGAGCTTGCGCAAGAAAACCAGCCGTTCTTGCCGCATTTTCCCGAGGTCGCAGGCGATGCCGCAGTCGTAACAGACGAGACGCCGCTGCTCGGCTTCGGCGTCCGCCGCGTTCGTCGCGTGGATGAACGCGCCGGCGACCTTGCCGCACGGCGGACTCGAGCGTCCGGCCAGAGCTTTGCGGTACTCGCGAGCGAGAAACCCTTCCTCAAGGCCGACGTCGAGGTGATCCCACGGCACGCGCGCGCCGACGGCGATGGTGCCGAGGAACGTGCTCGTGTCGATGCCGAAGTGCACGAGCGCCTCTTCCCAGAGATCGAGTCGCAGATGGTCGTCCCACGAATCGAAGCGCGCCCCGCCGAGGAACGCGCGCTCGATCACGTCAGCGAGCCGGCGGTCGCCGCGCGCGAGGATGCCTTCGAGCACGCTCGTCGGCGCGTCGTGGAGCTTCAGTCCGAGCCCGCGCACGCGGCGCACGTTCTCGCGTAAAAGCTGCTGCTTTCGCTCGATTTCGGAGAGCGGGTCCATTGCGCACCACTGAAACGGCGTGTGCGGCTTCGGCACGTGTGTCGAAACGCTGACGTTCACCTTCACGTTGCGTCCGAGCCGTTTGCCGACACCGAGCGCGTTCTTGCCGACCTCGACGATGCCGAGCACGTCCTCGTCTTCCTCGGTCGGCAACCCGACGATGAAGTAGAGCTTCATCTTGTCGAAGCCGCGCGAGAACGACCGCTCCGCGGTTTCGAGCAGCTGCGCCTCGGTCACGTTCTTGCTGATGACGTCGCGCATGCGCTGCGTGCCGGCTTCGGGCGCGAACGTGAGCCCGCTCGCGCGCACGCGACCGAGATCGTCGAGCAAGTCCTCCGCGAGCCCGTACGCCCGGAGCGAGGCCACGCCGAGGCTCACGCGTTCCGGCGCCGTCTTCTCCACCAAGCGCTTGATCAGCGGCGAAATCGAGCTCACGTCGGCCGTCGAGAGCGCCGTCAGGCTGACTTCGTCTTGTCCCGACTTGTCGAGCGCGCGCAGCACCGTGTCGATGACCTCGGCGGGGTCGCGCTCGCGCACCGGACGATAGATCATACCCGCCTGACAGAAGCGGCAGCCTTCCGTGCAGCCGCGCGCGATCTCGATGCTCATGCGATCGAAGATCGCTTCGGGGCCGCCGACCGGTCCGTCGTCGGGGAACGGAAAGCGCGAAATGTCCGCGAGCATGCGGCGTTCGACCGGATACGGCACGCCCGGCGCTTTCGCGCGCGTGACGACCTCGAAGCCGCTCTCGGCGTCGAGCGCCGTTGCGTAGAGCGACGGCACGTAAACGCCGGGGATGCGCGCCAGGCGGAGGAGCCGCTCGGCGCGCGACTCTCCGAGCCGCTTGCCTTCGACCCACGCGAGCGCAATCTCGAGCGCGGCTTCCTCGCCGTCGCCGATGAGCACGGCGTCGAGGAACGGCGACATCGGCTCCGCGTGCGTCCCGACGGGACCTCCCGCGACGACGAGCGGGTCGGCGTCGCTGCGGTGCTCGCTCCGCAGCGGAATGCCGCCGAGCTCGAGCATCGTGAGGATGTTCGTGTACGTGAGCTCGTATTGCAGCGAGAAGCCGACCACGTCGAAGTCGGCGAGCGGCCGCGCGCTCTCGAGCGACACGAGGAATTTGCCGTGCGCTCGGAGCTCGCGCTGCATGTCGACCCACGGCGTGTACGCGCGTTCGGCGAGCGTCCGCGTGTCGTCGTTCAGGATCTTGTAGAGCATCCTGAAACCGAGGTGGCTCATCCCGATGTCGTAGATGTCGGGGAACGCGAGACAGATGCGCGCGCGCACCCCGTCCCACGCCTTCTTCCGCGAACCGTGCTCGGCGCCGGTGTAGCGGCTCGGCTTCTCGACGCGGTCGAGAAACTTCGCGTAGGGGTGATCGAAGCGCTGCATCGCGGGCGAAGAGCTAGCATTTGTGACTGACGGCGGCGCCGGCGGGCAACTGAAGTGACGGTGGTGTCCCAAAAGCAGCGAAAAATCGTGAAATCATTGGGCGCGGCGGCGTTCGCGCTCGGGCTTGGCGCGTGCGGCGGCGCTCACGGCGACGACGCTGCGGGGACGGGCGGCGGGGGCGGTCACGTGGGCGCGAGCGGAGGCAGCGCGGGCACGAGCTCACCGACGGGCGGCTCGGGCGGCTCGGCTGTTGGAGCGGGCGGTGCGGGCGGAAGCTCGGCGGGCTCTTCGAACGGGAGCGGCGGCACGAGCTCGGCGAGCGGCGGTTCGACAGCGACGGGTGGCACCTCGTCGGGCGGCACGACCTCGTCGGGCGGCACCACGTCGTCGGCCGGCTCGCCGGCGTCGGGTGGTTCGACGGCGACGGGCGGCGCGAGCGCGCGCGGCGGCGCGGCCAACGCGACGGGCGGCTCGGCGGGCGCGAGCGGCGGCAGCGGCGGCGCGAACGGCGGGACGAGCGCCGGTGGTCACACGGGCGCGGCGGGAAGCGGCGCGACGAGCGGCACGGGCGGCATGGCAAACCTACCCGCGGGAGTGAGCGGCCTCTTCCCCGGACCCGATGCGACGAACGTCTGCAAGGACCCGCAGCTCCGTCTCACGTTCGACAAGCCGCCGACGCTCGGGAGCACGGGCACTATCCAGGTGCTCGACTCGTCCGGCGCGGTCGCCGCGAGCGTCGACATGTCGGCGATGTCGGTCACCGACACCCTCGGCGGGATGAGCGTGACGCTCGAGCGGCGCGCGTACGTCGACGGCAATACTGCCGTGATTTACCTGCCCTCGAAGGGCCTCGCGTACGGCAAGACGTATTCGGTGACGGTGCCGTCCGGCGCAATCGTGCCGAGCGGCGGCGGTTCGTTTTCGATCGGCGGGACGACGGCTTGGCGCTTCACGACCGCGAGCGCGGCGCCCGCGAGCTTCGCGAACGTCGCCGTCGCGCTCGACGGCTCGGGTGCGTTTTGCTCGCTCCAGGGAGCGTTCGACGCGTTGCCGAACGCCGGCAGCGCCGCGACGACCATCACGCTCGCGGACGGCAACTATCACGAGGTCGTCTACTTCAAGAACAAGAACAACGTCACGCTGCAGGGTCAGAGCCGCACCGGCACCGTGATCCTCGGCACCAACAACAACAATCTCAATCCGAGCACCAAGGGGCGCGCGCTCGTCGGCGGCGACGGCAACCAGAATCTCGTCATCGCGAACCTGACGATCCAAAATCTGACGCCGCAGGGCGGTTCGCAGGCGGAAGCGCTCCGGCTCGAGAGCTGCACGCACTGCACGATCCACGACGCCACCATTCAGAGCTTGCAGGACACGCTGCTCTGGAGCGGCACCCTCTACGCCAAAAATTGCCTGATCGAGGGCAACGTCGATTTCATCTGGGGCACCGGGGCCGCTTATTTCGACCAATGCGAGATCCGCACCGTCGGGCGCAACGGCTACGTCGTGCAGTCGCGTAACCCGACGAGCGGCTACGGTTACGTCTTCGTCGATTCGAAGATCACCGCCGACGCCGGCATCACCGGCAGCGTGCTCGCGCGCATCGACGTGAGCCAGTATCCGGGCAGCCACGTCGCGTACGTGAACTGCGCGATCGGCAGCCACATCACTCCCGCGGGTTGGCTCGTCACGGGCGGCTCGCCGACGTCGTCGCTCCGCTTCTGGGAGTACCAGAGCACCGATCTCGACGGGAACCCGCTCGACGTGAGCAAGCGCCTCGCCGGGTCCACGCAAATCTCCGACTCCGAAGCCGCGACCATGCGCGACCCGAGCGCCGTGCTCGGCGGCTGGCAACCGAACTGACGGCGCGGTTCAGTCGCCGGAGCCCGAGAGTCCGCCGCTCGACACCCCGCCGCCCGCCATGCCGGCCGTCGCCTGACCGCCCGTCGCAACACCGCCGGTCGCGTCGCCGCCCGACGAAATCCCACCTGACGAGAGCCCGCCCGTGGAAACGCCGCCGGACGAAACGCCGCCCGTCGAGACCCCGCCGGACGAAACGTCGCCGGAGAATCCGCCGCCGCCCGCCATGCCGCCCGCGCCCACGCCCGCGAAGCCGGCGAGGTTTCCAGTGCCGGCCGTCGCCATGCCGGCGAAGCCCGCCATCCCACCCATGCCGCCGGCGCCGACCATCGCCGGACCGCAGTCGGGCGCCGCGCTGCCCGAACGAATGAAGCCCACGTCGTCGAGCGTCACGTCGACGGAGTACGAGCCGAGCGTCGGGTCGTACGGGAAGATCCATTCGACGCCGACGATCTCGTTCGGGCTCGTCGCCGAGTTCCACGACACGGGCGTGCCGCCCGAAAAATCGGACCAGTACGCGTACTGGCGCGACGAGTAGAGCGTGGCGATGAGATCGGGCGCCGTGCAATCCACGGACGGGTTCAGGTTCGACGGCGTGCAGCCGCCGATCATGCTCATGGGCTGCGCTTCCCACGAGTAGTCCGAGTTCGTGAGCGGCGAAATTTGGAATTCGTCGTTGTCGCCGGTCATGCCGCTCATCGTGAAGTAGACGCCCGCGTAACCCGAGAGGTTCGCGCACGACGTGAAGTAGATGCCGATGCCCTCGCCGTAATCGGTGACGGTGCCCGTCACGTGAATGCGATCTTCGGCGGTGTCGCGCGTGATGCCCGCGCCGAACACCGAGATGCCGCCCGTGAAGCCGCCGATGCCCCAGGTTTGCCCGGTGTCGGTCGAGAAATTCGTGAAGGTGTCGCACGTCGGCGAGACGTGCGCGCACGCGTACGGACCTTGCCCGCTCATGCCGGCCGCGCCGGCCGTCGTGCCGCCGCTGCCCCCGGTCCCGCCGACGATCAGGCTGCCCCCGACGCCGACGGCGCCGCCCGTCCCGCCCTTGCCCGGTCCGCCTCCTTTCGAGACGGTGCCGCCAGTCCCGCCCGTACCCC
>Ga0335083_10004232_pt1 | contig 18348 bp, 12 predicted proteins | sample Lox_Sample_42_FD_206716 | JGI IMG/M metagenome (GOLD analysis project Ga0335083, IMG submission 206716) | Soil microbial communities from Loxahatchee National Wildlife Refuge, Florida, United States - Lox_Sample_4.2 | ecosystem: Environmental > Terrestrial > Soil > Wetlands | place: USA...
TGTTCGATTTCAAGAGTTTAATACGCTCTTCGATCGACATGTGCGAGAGTTCTTCGGCCGTGAGGTCGGAAAGTTCTTGGCCTGCCTGGTGGATGGCGGCCAACTTTTGCTGCTGCAAAACTTCCTTGGTGACATCGTGGACGGTGACGATTAAATGCTCAGGCGCCTTGTTTCCCTCGCAGACGGGAGCGGCATGCACGTGGAAATAGCGATTGTCGCCGGAGCGCAACACGCTGCTGCTGGCCTTGCCGGTGGTCAGGGCCGTGTGGAAGGGACCGAAATCGGGCCCCAAGATTTCAGGGCTGTTGAGCACCGAGTAGAAGTTTTCGCCGATAACCGATTCCTTACCGGTCCACTCGCGCAAGCGGCCGTTGCCCCAAATGATGGTATTGTCTGCGCCCAACAGGACGATGCCGTCAGGCATGCCCTCCAGAATGCGCTCGTTCTGCAGCAGCTTGCCCATCCGAATGGCTTCGCCAATGTGTCCGGCGGCCACAAAAATGCCGGCGAATTGCTCCCGGGTCATTCGCGCTAAAGCACGCAGAGGGCTACGAACTTCCTCTAGCTCATACCCATCAGTCACGATGGGCAGCGGAGCGTCATGAGCCGCAGGGTCGCGGACAACCAGAATTTTCGGTTTGGCCGTCAAGCTTTATAGCTCCGGGGGGACCGCTAATTCACCAATATATTATAGGAGTGACTCAACGACTGAACAACCGCGCCGCCGTGGGTTGTACGTCCTCATAGCTTGCATCGGATGGAGAAGTTTCATGAATTGATATTGCCGCAATGTTTGCGCAACTTTCGCTGCTTTCGGCAGTAAATCCAAAGCTATAGTCGTCACGCGCGGCTTGCGCGTCACAGCCGTAGCTTGAAGCGCAGGCAAGTTCAAGGCGGTGTGAATCGGAAAGTTGCGCCGAAAGGATTAATTTATTTCGACCCATCCCGTGCTGGACTCTTCCGATTTAGTCGTTACCGCCGGTACCTTTGCTACGGGTGGTAACGCAGCTTGGATCTTTGGGCGGGGGCAAAATGGTGGGCGAACGTGGGTGGGGTGACTTCAGTGCGTGTGGAACCATGTTGTGTTGTTAAGCCGGCAGTGTGGCAAGATTTGCCGACAGCAGGGTGTCGATCGGACGCTTTATCTTGTTTCCGAACGTTCCGCGTAGTAATCAGAGTATTTTGCGTAACTGGTGATTGTCAAGGAATCGGGCTCGTTAACTTAGCTTTTCATGGGCCACCCGTAAATGTGGTGGAATACTTGATTGACGGTGTTGGTGATATCGGAGCAACTGACCGGCTTGGGCAGGACGGAAAAAACATCGGCCACAGAAGCCTGCTTTACAATCGATTCGTCCAAGGCGGCCGTAATTAACACACAGGGGAGCCGAGCGCTAAATTGACGTATGCGGCGGATGGTTTCCAAGCCTGTCAGACGTGGCATGTGCATATCTAACAGCAGCAGATGAATGGGCTGCAGGCTGACGATTCGGAGGGCCTCTTCGCCATCGGCGGCGGTGAAAGTTTTGAAGCCGCGCGGTTGAAGCATGCCGCAGACCGTTTCGCGGAAAGCGCGGTCATCATCGGTGATCAGGATTGAAGGAGTTTCGATGAGCATCATGGATGCCCGACCGGGCGATAATAGTTGATCTGGCCGGGATTAAGCGTATAGTCTAATCGCACTGCGAATATCGCGAAGCAAGTTCAATGCCAATGTTATGTTCTCAGTAGTCAGTGCGATTCCATCGACGCAAACTACTGTCTGACGAGTACTTGTATCATAATTATACGTGGCATCGGAAGCCAAAATGGGAGGCCTGCATAAGCCGAATTGACATTTTTTCGGCGTTTTTTGCTGCCAATCGGGCAGTACGTACCCCGGATTCGACCTTGGGCCAATGAATGAGCTGCCCCAGCGCGAGGCGTTGTTGGATTGTGGGCTAGTTGCCAGAACAATGGGGACGGCGGTGCAATGGAGGCGGGCGCCGAAATCCAATGCGGCAGCGCGGCGCCGGGGAGGCTGCGAATTGGAGGACGCTTCAGGCCGAGTGATGTAGGGGCTGTGGATGGGTGTTTGCAATTGGCGATTTCTGACCGCGTTGTCCAGCAGGTTCCTCGGCTTGTATCGGCGGTGCTGATTTCTATACTACATCTGGCTAACACAGGCTGTTTTATGTGAAGCTAAATTTGCACGGGCGGGGCCTCATTCGATCGGCTTGATAAACTCGGGGAATTTACATCGTGGATGCTGTCAAAACCGCGGGTGTCGAACGGGTTCCGGACTCTACGCTGATGGGGCGACACCAGTTTTTGATCTTTCGCTTGTTTTCGCTGGCGGGCTTGATGCCGGTAGGGGCATACGTGGTGATTCATTTGATGACCAACGCCTCGGTGTTGGGGGGGCCGGCGACGTTTCAGGCCCAGGTTGACCGCATCCATTCTTTGGGGATGTTACTCCCGTTTGTAGAGTGGACGTTCATTTTCCTGCCGATTTTATTTCACGCGGCAGTGGGCTTTTACATTATCAGCGGTGGCTTGCCGAACGTGGGTTCCTATCCGTACAGCGGCAATGTGCGGTACACGCTGCAACGGGCCACGGGAATGTTGGCGATTGCTTTCATTTTGTTCCACCTGTGGCAGTTGCATTATTTGGGCAAAGCGCTGGGGGGCGGGGCGTTTAACGCGGAGCACGCCAGTTCGTCGACGGCGGTGGCGCTGAATCCGGTATTGATGAAGATTATTTACATTATCGGTACGTTGTCGGTGGTTTATCATCTTTCCAACGGGCTGTGGACGTTTGGCATCACCTGGGGCATTTGGACCAGCGAAGGCGCGCAGCGTCGGGCCGGTTATGTGTGTGCGGCGTTCGGCATTTTGTTGGCTACCGTCGGCATGGGTGCGCTGTATGGCATGTCGACGGTCAATGTGCCGCAGGCCAAGGTGATTGAAGACCGCATGCAAGAGGCGCGAGAAATGCTCGACGGGCAAGTTGCCGTGGGAATGCCGAAGGCTGAAACACCAATCTCGCAACCACCGAAAAAGAACTGAGGGAGAAACCCAGGCATGGCAAAGCAGCGCGTGTTGGTGGTGGGGGGCGGTTTGGCCGGGCTGGCGGCGACCATGAAGCTGGCGGAACTGGGCGTCGACGTCGACTTGATGAGCCTGGTGCCGGTCAAGCGTTCGCACAGCGTTTGCGCGCAGGGGGGCATCAACAGCGTCAACGATCTGACTCGCCAACAAGGCGACAACGAGTGGAAGCACTTTGACGACACCGTATACGGCGGCGATTTTCTACAGCATCAGCCGCCGGTGAAGGAAATGTGCGATTGGGGGCCGCGCATCATCGATTTGATGGATCGCTTGGGCGTGCCGTTCAACCGCACGCCGGAGGGCTTCCGCGATCAGCGCCGCTTTGGCGGCACATTGTACAAACGCACGGCTTTTGCCGGCGCCACCACCGGCCAGCAATTACTGTACGCCTTGGACGAGCAGGTGCGCCGCTGGGAAGTGGCCGGCAAAGTCACGAAGTACGAATTTTGGGATTTCCTGTCGCCCATTTTAGATTCTACCGGCCGATGTTGCGGAGCGGTGGCGCAAGATTTGGTGAGCATGGAAATTCGCGCCTTTGCGGCCGATGCGGTCATCGTCGGCTCCGGGGGATGCGGGCTGATTTATGGCCGCTCCACCATGTCGATGGTTTGCACCGGCAGCGCGGCCAGTCGTTGTTTTCAAGCTGGGGCCATTTACGCCAATGGCGAGTTTATCCAAGTGCATCCCACGGCCGTGCCGGGGGCCGATAAGCTGCGGTTGATGAGCGAAAGCGCCCGCGGCGAAGGGGGCCGCGTGTGGGTGCCGCGCAAACCGCAGGACGCGCGCGATCCACGCAGCATTCCCGAGGCAGAGCGATATTATTTTCTGGAAGAGCGGTACCCGAAGTACGGCAATCTGGTGCCCCGCGATATTGCCACGCGCGAAATCTTCAATGTGTGCACCAATGAAGGGTTAAGCGTGGAGCAGGACCGGCTGGCGGTGTATTTGGATTTGACGCATATTCCGCGTGACGTGCTGGATAAGAAGCTGGGGGGCATCCTCAGCATTTACGAAAAGTTCCAAGGGGTCGATCCGCGCGACGTGCCGATGAAAATTTTCCCCGCCGTCCATTACTCCATGGGCGGTCTGTGGGTCGATTACGAACGGACGGCCGCCGGCGGCTTGAAAATGGGTTCGCCGCGTAACCAGCAGACCAACATTCCCGGCCTGTATGCCATTGGCGAGTGCGATTACCAATATCACGGCGCCAATCGGCTGGGGGCCAACTCGCTGCTGAGTTGCATCTTTAGCGGGCTGATTGTCGGCCCGACGGTGGAAACGGCGCTGGGATCGCTCAAGGGGACTGCCGCGGAGCAGCCGGCCGCGCTGTACGAGGGCGCCCGGCAGCGCGAGCAGGAGATTCACGACAAGCTGCTGCATCGCCCCATCAGCGGCTCTGGCGCCGGTGAGAATCCATATCTGATCCATGACGAACTGGGCCGGGTGATGACCAAGGCCGCCACGGTGGTCCGGTTCAACAACCAACTGGCAGAAGCTTACGACCAAGTGTGTGAGTTGGAAGCGCGAGCCAAGCGTTCCGCGCTTTCCGACACCGGCCAGTGGACGAACCAAAACGTGGTATTTACCAAGGCCCTGCGAGACATGTTTCCTGTGGCCAAAACCATTTTGCGCGGCGCGCTGCTGCGAGACGAATGCCGCGGCTCGCACTATAAGCCCGATTTTTGCATGCCGGGCTTGGAAGCCACCGAAGCGGCCGCGCGCCACAAGGAAGCCGAGCAATGGTGCGACCGCTTCGAGGAAAACACTCGCCGCTGGCTGAAGACCAGCATTGCCAAACTGTCGCCGGAAGGGGAGCCGCAGATCAGTTATGAGGAAGTCGATACTTCGCTCATTCCGCCCCGGCCACGGCTGTATGGATTGGTGGGGGCGGACATCATCGAGCAGGTTTGGAAGGAGCGGCAAGCCAAGAAATCGCCCACCACCAGCGCGGGCAATGGCAATGGGCAACCTGACATGAACCGCAGAGGCGCGGAGACGCAGAGCAGCAATTAAATCAAAATAGAAACCAAGCATGTCAAATCTACACGGATCTTCCAACGGTCACGACGCCCAGCCCGAAGCGTTTGAAGTGTGCGTGCTGCGGCAGGATGGCCCCGGGAAAACGAGCTATTGGCAGCGGTTCAGCGTGCCGTACGAAAAAGACATGAACGTGATCAGCGTGCTGCAGCGGATCGCCGCCATGGCCACGACGATTGACGGCGAGCACGTCGCGCCCGTGGCTTGGGATTGCAATTGCCTGGAGGAAGTCTGCGGCGCTTGCACGATGGTCATCAATGGCCGGGTGCGGCAAGCTTGCTCGGCACTGGTCGATCGGCTGTTGGAGGATAATCCGCAGGAAATCGAGTTGCGGCCGGCCGGCAAATTTCCAGTGGTGCGAGATTTGTTTGTCGACCGTTCGCGCATGTTCCAGGCGCTAAAGCGCATCAAGGGCTGGATTCCGGTCGACGGTTATTTCGATCACGGAGCGGGCCCCTTGGTGTCGCCGGAAGTGCAACAACAGGCCTATCCGCTTAGTGAGTGCATGAGTTGCGGCTGCTGTCTGGAAGCCTGTCCGCAATATGCCAAGATTGAATTGGCGCGGCACGACGGCGAAAGCGAGGCGCATTTCGCGGCCCGCAAGCAAGCGGCGTACAACCGGGGGTTTATCGGCGCGGCGGCGATCAGCCAGGCGATGTTGTTCAACATGCACCCCACCGGGCAGATGAATGCCGACGAGCGGTTGGACGCGTTGATGTCGGAAGGGGGCTTGCAAATGTGCGGCAACGCGCAGAACTGCGTGGCTGTGTGCCCCAAAAGCATTCCGTTAACACGCTCTATCGCCCGCGCCGGCCGGGCCACCACGGTGTACGCCATCAAAAAGTTATTTGATTTTTGACGGCAGCGTGCCGCGTTTGTTTTCTCCACAAGCACAGCTTTTTGCCGTTCACTGCTTGACCTTGGCGTCTTCTAATAGCTTGGCAGCGGCTTTGCGGACGTCTTCGGAGGGATCGTCGGCAGCGGCCTTTTCAACCAATTGCCTGGCTTGGGGAAACGACGGGCGTGCCTCCCACACGTTATTGAGCAATTCGACGCGGACCTCCGGATCGGCATCTTTGGCCAGGGCCGAGGCTTGAACGGCGAGGTTGGCCGCGGATTTTTCGCGGAAGCGAAAGGCGCGGACGGCTTCCAAGCGGGCCGTTGCTTGCGGATCGTCCAGCAGAACTTTCGTCAGCAGCGGATCGACTTGGGGCGAATCGATCCAGCGCATGGCCCAGGCGGCCGCGCCGCGGAGCTGGGGATCGGGGTTTGCCAGGTAGTTTTGCAACGTGGGCAAGGCCTCGGTCGATCCGGCGTTGCCCAGGGCCAGCAGCAGTTCCCAGGCATCGGCGGGATTGGCCTGGTTCAATTCCTGGAGAATGCGGTCGACGATTTTTGCGGCCCGGGAGGGAGAATCGTCGGCCACGTTGCGGGCCGCGCTGCCCAGGGCCAGCCGGGCGGTGGAAGTGACAGCTTTGTCGAACATTCCGAAGGCGAGCCATTGCAAAGCTTCCACCGTTTCGGGCGTGGGTGATTCGACGTAGCCGAGGGCGGGAATTAACACGCGATTGGCATTGATCTCGGAAGACCTGGCAAGAATGGCTGTGCACAGCGCTGCCTGCGCCTGAGGGTTTCCGGCCGCCTGCAGCGCATCGCTCAAGATTTGCATGCGCAAGCCGCCGGTTTTGGCGTCGGTTAGCAGTTGGCCTAACTGGGCGCACGCTTCCGGATGAACATATGCCAGGGCTTTGAATTTAAGAAAGAGCTGCATGATTTCGTTTTCCTGGGGCGGGGCAGCTTCCGCCGCAGCCAAGGCGGCCAGCAGGGAATCTAGAGTATCGGCACCCAGTGCCTGTCGCTGAATGTTCTGCTCGGCCTGCTGTTGAGGCGTAGGATCGTACAGGGGAATGGCCCGGACCGAATTCCTTAAATCGGCGTAGGCCGATTGGAGCCGTTCCAACTGATCTGGCGTGGCTTCCTGCTTGCGGAGCAGGCTGACATCCAACTGTAGAGTTCCGTGGCCTACCTCTTTGTTTTGGATCGTTACGGTTTGCGCTTCGGCCGCAGCCACACTAACCAAGTTGCCCTCGCCGTCCAAAGTATCAACGTATTCGCCTTGGGATTGAATTAAGGGAATTAACTGAATGGTTCGCGTTTTCTTGGCGGTCGTATCGGGCAAATACTGAGTTTTGGTTTTGTGAATTGTTCCATCCGACTGAACTTGATAGTGTGCCAGAAGCTTGCCGCTGGGGTCTTCTTCCTCGGCATCCCACTGGGTAACCGAATTGGCGCCCGGCAGCGGATTCACGACTTGCAAGCCTGCGAAGATTGCGCTAGCAATGCGTTGAATTAACGGGGTGGCGGCAGCGTTAAACCATACCGATTGCACTCGGCCGTGGGCATCGAGCAGGCAAAACATGGGAAGGGCCAGCCCCGATTGAATCTGTTTCGATTGTTCGGGCAGGTCCAGACCTTCGGCTTGGAAGTGAACCTGCGGATTAAGAAACTGGCAAGCTAAAACGACGCCGTTTCCATCGGCTTGGATCGCGGTGCATTCCAGGTTTGCCTGCAGCGCGGGCTGGAACAGGTGAGTGAGCCCTAGGGGTGAAACTTCTGACGCATCGGAAGACGTGGCGGAGGATGCCGAAAATAAACTGGACACGTTGGAAAATGACGTGGAATTAAAATCGACGTGATACGTCAGTTGTTGGCCGGGGGTAAACTGAATGCCTGTAGGGCGGGCGTCGCTGAAGCGGTGATTGAAGTGCCGACCAACCTGGATGCCGGCGACAGCCGCCACGACGAAGAGCGCTAGTGAAAACAGAATCGTCTTGAAGCGGGCGCGCCGCGGTTGCAGGTTTGACTTGGATTGCGCTATCGGCATCGTTGGGTGTGGTAGATCGCGTTTTCACGACCATGTGGCGCGGCCCGGGCGCGCCGGCGTCCGCAGCCGCTGGGGATCCCGTCGCGCCGGGACCACTACATCCGCTTCAAGTTCGTGGAATGCGCTCTAGAAAAAAACCGCTTGCGGCGCGAGGCCGCAAGCGGAGATTTTGGTCGATCACATAGGTTTATGATGCCGGCAATTATAGCGGGCAACATTGATGACGTTTACCGTCCTGGATTTGCTTCGACGGTGGAAATCGGCTTCAAATAGACTTTATCATTGCCTTCAACGGGAGTGTATACCGCGACGATGCCGGTGAAATTGAAGATATCTTCGTCCACTTCTCCACCGAAAGCGCTGGCAAATGCATAAATATCACCGGACAGCGCGGTAAGCCGGTCTTCCGAAGTGACGGAATAACTGACAAACGTTCCGGTGGAGTCCGTACCCTGGTTGGTATTGCCGTATAAGATGAGGTTGTTGTGGATCATGGTGAATTCGCCTTTTACGCCGCACTCAACGCCGTCGTCGCCGCCGATTCCGACGGCCGCTTCTCCGTAAACGGTGCCGGTCACGTCGGGAATGATGTAACCCTGCGTTGTTCCGGGCAAGTCGGCAAGAAAATAAGGCATTGAGATGCCGCCCTTGACGCCCAGCGTAACATCAACACTGAAAATAAAGACTGGGATGGTCATCGAAAACTTCCAGGTGTCTGGCAAAGACTTTGTGTAGGTGGAGTTTTCGCGGATGCTGACCTGTTGGCTCTGGTTAAAAACAACTTCGTCAGTGCCCAGGACGGTAACCTTAAGATTGGCCGACAAATTTCCGGAGTGGGGAGCCGCCAGCGAAGCGGTAGCCACGGCCAAATCTTTACTGGACCCTAAAGCCCAACCGGTGACTTTGGAGACACCGGAAAGGCTGGCGCTATTGGCGTCACCGGAGAAGGTCATTGAAGCAGTGAAATCGGCAGCGACGTAGGAGGTGTCGCCAAAGGTGGGAGAACTATACGACTTTGTGGTTGTATAGGGCCCCAAGGCTCTGCCGATTGCGCCGACACCTACGGCGCCTGGCGGAATTTTGACAATCTTAGCACTCTTTTGGCCAGCGCCGCTTTCGGCAGTTGCTCCTTCGCCGCCTTTAGCTCCTTTAGCACCCTGCTGAGTGGTAGCACCTTCGGCGGTGGTTCCCTTGGCACCTTTCGCACCCTTGGCGCCTTCCTGGGCCTGCGTTGTAGTGGCTGGTTTTGCCTTGGCGGCACTTAGTTCTGTATTAAATTGTTGCTCGACCGAGGCCATGGTAGTCGACTTCGCCTTGGCGGTGACCGCCGGTAAAGACTTCGCACTGGCGGCTTGCTGGGTGAACAAGGTTTTGTTTGCCGACAGCTCTCCCACCTTAAACGTCTTATTCGTGGACCGCAGCGTGTAGCCCAGGGCGTTTAGTTTTTGCTCAAAGGCATTCATCTGCTCCAAATACTGCGTAGCGGTCGCGGGCTTACCATTGGGTAAGGTGAAGGTGGTCGCAGCGGTGGCGGGTTGGCCGTTTTTATCTTTTAGCTCCGTCAGCGTGAAAGCCCTGAAGGGGATGGCGGTCTTTTGAACCGGAACAAACTTAGTTGGACTAATCGAAATTTTGATCGGCGCGGCGCCTGTTGCTTTACCAGCGGCCTGGCCTTTCGTTACCGGCGCTGTGGCCTTGTTTTGCTGCTGTGCCACGACGGCGGAAATCATAAATACGACAAGCGCGGTAGCGCCAATCATCAAATGCAACGGTCTGGGGTTCCCCGATTTCATAATTGTGACCTTTTAGATAGAAGAAGAAAGCATTTGGCAGAGCACGTGAATTACGTAGAACAAAGCATTCGGGTAGATTGCGGAAAGAAGTCCTGAATCATGGACGGATTAAGTATTGATTGTCAAGTACCCATTTCATGGCGACGGGCCCATTCCGCAGCAGTAGCAGTAGTAATAGTAGTAGCACCGGAGGGGTGAAAGTGCTGTTGATTGGACCATGTGCCCGGGTATCAGTTTGGAGGCGGACTTGGCGCACCGGCCGGAACTCCTGAGGGATTGCTGCCGGTTGCTGAACCCGTCGAGTTTGTCGTGGTGGGCGCCGAGCCGGAGGATGATGTTCCGGCTGGGGGCGCGGTGGTTCCTCCTGATGCATCTGTCGGTGCGGATCCCGTGGGCGCCGAGCCGGCTGGCGGAGAGCCGGAGGTTGCAGTTGTTCCGCCCGAGGCGTCTGTCGGCGGAGTTCCAGCAGGTGCTGCGGAGCCAGCGGGAGTTGAGCCGGGCTGCGTTGAATCTGTCGGCGCTGCCGCGGTGGTTGTGCCCGTCGTCGCTCCAGCCGTTGTTCCTGCGGCTGTGGAATCGGTGGTTGTACCAGCCGTCGTTGTGCCAGCTTGTGCGTCAGTAGTGGTGGTTGAACCCGCCGCGGTGGTTCCGGCGGTGGTTGCCGCGGCTGCGGCTGCTGCGGCGTCACGGTGAATGGTCGAATCGTAAATCTTCTGGCCGTTTTGCGTCGTGAAGAAACCTTGCTGATCTTCGTAATACGGTCCCTTGGCGCCGTTCAGGTTGACGCAGGTGGTGTTGGGGTCGTAGTTGCACCATTGTCCGCCACGGTTGTAGCACCAATGACCTGTGGCGGTCCAAAACCACCATTCGTTGCCAACTTTTTGATAGCGCCAGCCCACGCCTTTGTCGCCGGCGTGTTTTGCCTCGTCCAAGGCGCCGATTCCGTTTTTATCAAAATTCTTGTCGCCGAGTTTCACACGGGCCGGCAAACTCGCTGCACTGCCGCTTTGTTTGTTGAGAGAGCTTCCGATCGGCCCTCCGTTTTTAGCCGGTTGGTTTTGGTTTTGATTACCGAACAGGTTTTTATTGGCGCCGGATGAATTTTGATTGCCGGTCGCGCCACTGTTCTGGGGTTGGCCTGATTGCCCTTGATTGTTTTGGCCCGCATTGCTTTGGCCCGCATTGCCTTGGCCTGATGTATTTCCGCCGCCGTTGTTCTTTTTAGATTTCTCTTCGCCAGCGCCGAATAACGCGCTGGTGGCCACAGCGAGAGCTAGTATGACTGTCGTCGAAATGATTAACGCTTTCATCAGATTGACACTCCAGGTTGAGTTGGCGTGGCGGGCGCGAAGGGTTTTGTGTTAATGGGGGACGAAGTTGAAATCCAAGGACTGCATGTTCCACACGATAGGTCGCCAACGTCTCAATTGCAAGCGCGTGAAACTTTAATGCGACAAAGACGGAAGGGCCTTTTGCAAAAACAATGCCACCCGGATGATTTGATCACCCCGGCGGTTGAGCAGGCCCTAATTGATCGGTGCAATTCCGATTGATGCGTCGCCCGTAGGACGGTTGCGCTTAGCGGCGGCTTCAAGACGCTTCAAGATTTTTGTCGCCCCGGGGAGGGTTAGGAACCCGAAGGCACCGGGTATGGGGGCGGTGCGTTGGGATTGCTTTGCTGAGCGCCCGGTTGCGGTGGCGGCGGCAGATAATGAGGGGCCGTGTTGGGATTGGAATAAGCCGTTGCAGCGGCCGGTGTGGCGGTGCTGGGATACGCATACGTTGAAGTGGGAGCGTAGTTTTGCTGCTGTGGAGGCACGGTTTGAACGTATGACGCCGGACCTTGGACATACGTGGGAGGCGCTTGGACGTACGTTGGTCCCGGCACCACATACACCGGAGCTGGCGCATAGTAGGGATACGGATAATACGCATACGGATAGTACGGATACGGATGATAAAACCCGGGTCCAATGCCTACGCCAATTCCGACGCGCACCCCGCCGGCTTCAACCACCGAAGCCGACAAGCCACACACGAACAAGGCCGCAATCAACAGGCGAACGACTTTCGTCTTCATAGAAAGATCCTCCGTTATTAATTTCGGCATTTTTGTCCGGCGACAATCACCATCGTTTAGATGGGCATTTTGGGGCCTCTTTTTACTCGTTTATGGGCTACTCGGCGATAGCGATTCGCCTTCCAACGACGATAGCACCAATGCGCCAGGATTATGCTTTTCAGCTTCTGAAGGCCGCGCAGCTTGCCTCAACAAAGGGCTTTCTCTAAAACAGCCCAGAGTTGCAAGCCCTGGCCTTTGCTGATGCGATGACTACGTATGCGCCTTATAGATTCGGCGGTTACTTGGCGCCGACGAGTTGCTTTTTCTTTTCTTCGATGATTTCCTGCTGAATGCTGTTGGGCACTCGGCGGTATTTGGCAAACTCCATGCTGAAGGTGCCCTGCCCTTGTGTCAGGCTGCGCAAATCGGTGGAGTAACCGAACGTTTCGGCCAGCGGCACTTCGCCTTCGATGACGGCCGTGTTGCCATGGATTTCCGACGACATGATGATGCCACGGCGGCTCGTCAAATTGCCCGCCACGGGGCCTTGGAACGTGGTGGGCACTTCAATTTCGACCTTCATCACCGGTTCCAACAGCACGGGCTTGGTCTTCGGGAAATTTTCCCGCAAGCAATTCTGCCCGCAAATTTGGAACGCCATGTCGGAGCTGTCGACTTCGTGATAGGAGCCGTCCTCCAAAATGACTTTGAGTCCCACGATGGGGAATCCGGCGATCGGGCCTTTGTTCAGCACCGCCCGGAGGCCCTTTTCCACCGACGGAATGTATTCCTTCGGAATGCGGCCTTGAATGACCTCGTTCTCGAATTCGAAGGTCTCGGGCGAATCTTCCGCCAACGGTTCGAACTTGCCCACGATGTGGGCGTACTGACCGGAACCACCGCTTTGTTTTTTGTGCTTGAAGTTGAACTCGGCAAGTTGGGTGGGCGCTTCGCGGTAACTGACCTTCGGCGCGCCGACTTCTACCTGTACTTTATATTCGCGGCGAATGCGTTCAACGTAAATATCCAGGTGCAACTCGCCCATGCCGGCGATGATGGTTTCGCCGGTTTCTTCGTCGGTGCTGATGCGGAACGTGGGATCTTCGCGGCTGAAGCGTTGCAGGGCTTTGGCCAACTTGTCGCCAGATTCACGATTGGGCACCGTGATGGCCATTTTGATAACTGGCTCGGCAATGAACATGTTTTCCAGCGTGCCGAATTTGTGTTCGGGGGCATAGGTATCGCCGCTGGCCGCATCGAGCCCGATAATGGCCACGATGTCGCCGGCGCTGGCGCTGTCCATTTCCTCACGTTTGTCGGCGTGCATGCGGACAATGCGGCTGAGCCGCTGCTTTTGGCTGGTGCGTTGGTTGACCATTTGGTCTCCCTTGTTCACCGTGCCTTGATAAATGCGCATGAAGGTGAGCTGGCCGTACGGATCGTCGACCAACTTGAACGCCATGCCGACGAACGGCTTATCGGGATCGGCCGCCAATTCTATTTTCTCTTCCGGATTGTCCCACTTTTTTGCAGTGATGGCATGGGCCAATGGCGAGGGGAGATAGCGGACGATGGCGTCCAGCAGCGGCTGCACACCCTTGTTTTTGTAGGCGGAACCCATGAACACGGCGGTGGCGTCTTGATTTTGCACGGCATCTTTCACCGTGGCATGAATCAATTCTTCGGGCACTTCCTGTTCGGCCAACATCAGTTCCATCAGTTGGTCGCTGTACATCGACAAACTTTCGAGCATGGCGTGGCGGTGTTTTTTTGCATCGTCCATCAGCTCTGCCGGAATGGCCTCGCGGCGGACTTTTTCGCCGTTCGTGCCGTCGAAGTAGACCGCCTGCATGGTAATCAGGTCGATGATGCCGGCGAAATCGTCTTCTTTGCCGATCGGCAGTTGCATCAGAATGGCGTCGCATTCCAGCTTTTCTTTCACCTGCTGCACGACACGCAGCGGATTAGCGCCGATCCGGTCCATCTTATTGATGAACGCCAACCGGGGCACATGATAGCGCTTCATTTGCCGGTCGACGGTCATCGATTGGCTTTGCACGCCACCCACGGCACATAGCACGAGAATGGCGCCATCTAAGACGCGCAGGCTGCGTTCCACCTCGACGGTGAAATCGACGTGGCCCGGCGTATCGATGAGGTTGATTTGGTGGTCGTTCCCCTGGGCATCGTCCCAGTGAACGGTGGTGGCGGCGCTGGTGATGGTAATTCCGCGTTCGCGCTCCAGGTCCATGTAATCCATGGTGGCGCCTTCGCCCTGGCCGCCTTTGACCTCTTGAATACGGTGGATGCGGCCGGCGTAAAACAAAATGCGCTCGCTCAGGGTAGTTTTCCCGGAGTCGATGTGGGCGGAAATTCCAATGTTACGTAGGTGTTGCAATTCCATAGCCAAAACCTCGATAGGGCCCTCGCCGCCATGCTGGGGCTGGTGAACACGGTCGAAAATCTATCCTGTCAGGGCATACAAACGGAGTAGTAAACCATCCGGGGCAGCCAGCGCCAAAACGGCAGGCGCGCCGGCGATCAACCCAGACATCAACGGGCAGCAGCAAAACTGAGGCCGATTGACGTTAATCCACAAGCCGCCACCGAGCTGCCAGTGCGGCTTTGCACGTTGGGAGACTGCGTATTCATCTATGTTATTCCAATGGCTGCCCGGGGAAAAGGCCGATTCGAGCCGATTGGGGTGCGTTTTTCGCTTGTTTTTCGTTAGAATGGGCCCCTCAGGCGGGCAGCACGATGCGGCTCGACAGCTATTTTTTCACGAAAGGCGGTGAAAGATATGGATTCTACCAGCAGTTGTTGGAGTCAGAATATCGGTAAGTTGCTGTTGCGTTTAACAATTGGCGGGCTGTTGCTATGCCATGGCATAGCCAAAATCCGGAACGGCATTGATTGGATGGGACCCCAGCTCGCTGCCCATAACTTGCCCGATTTTGTCCGCTACGGCGTTTACATCGGCGAAGTGCTGGCACCCGTTTTGGTCATCATCGGACTTTTTACGCGGATTGGCGGGCTGATCATCGCCATTAACATGGGAGTGGCCGTTTGGCTGGCTCATGCCAACGAGCTATGGCAGATGGATCCGATGGGCGGTTGGGCCCGCGAACTCGACGCCCTGTATTTACTGGGCGCGCTGTGCATCATGTTTTTGGGCGCGGGCAGCTTCAGCATCGATGGGCTATTGTCCAAGCGCACTGCCAGCGAGGCGCCGGCCGAATCCAAATCCAGATGAGGCGGGAGAAGCGAGACAGGCATTTGCCGCCCGGCAATCCATGCGGTGGCACGGTTTGGGCCTAGGCCGTTCTGCGCGCCGACCCAGTGGCGAAATAGGCGATAATGGCCCGCTCGATGGCGGCGTGAAAGTTTTCGCAGATGTTCGCAGGGCCCACGTGCTGCTCAAACTCCGCTTGGCGCATCAGTTGGGTCGGCTGGGGCGGCGCGCCGCATAATATCAGCGTCCGATTTGCTGCGCGGAGATGATCGGCCAAATCTTCCAGGGCTTGCAGACCGGTGGCGTCGATAGCCGTCATGTTGCGCAAGCGCAGGATCACAATCGGAGGCAATTCTTCTAAACGATCGGTAATATGCAAAATCTTTTCTGTCGCGCCAAATAGGAACGGGCCGTGAATGCGAAACACGCTGACATACTCCGGGATCGGCTTGTCTTGCAAAATATGCGACCAACCGTCGTCGACATATTCCTTGGTTACCCGGGTGACAGTGGTGGTGTTGGTGACTTTGTGAATGTACAGCAGCGCGGCCAGAACAATTCCCACTTCGACGGCCACCGTTAAATCGGCGAAGACGGTCAGGCCAAAAGTAATTGCCCACACGCTGATGTCGGCCCAGGTGAGTTTCAGCAGTTTGGGAATTTCTTTCCATTCCCCCATGTAGTAAGAAACCACGAGCAGAATGGCGGCCAATACCGCCAGGGGAACATATTGGGCCAAGGGCGCGGCAAACACCAGCACGCACAGTAAGGTGGCGGCATGAATCATTCCGGCCACGGGCGTTTTGGCGCCGGCGCGAATGTTGGTGGCCGTGCGCGCAATAGCTCCAGTGGCAGGAATTCCGCCAAATAGGGGCACGGCAATGTTGGCAATGCCTTGAGCCACGAGCTCGACATTTGGATTGTGTTTATCGCCGCTCATTCGGTCGGCGACCACTGCCGACATCAGCGATTCGATGGCTCCTAGCAGCGCCACGGTTAATGCGGGGGAAAACAAAGGGACGATCATGTCGGGCTGGAACCTGGGCAGCATAAATGTGGGCAAGCCTTGGGGAATGCCGCCGAAGCGGGTGCCGATGGTTTCCACGGCAAGACCGCTGAAGGCCACAATGGCCGTGCCAAGAATCATGGCCACTATGTAGGCGGGCACGCGCTTCAAATATCTTCTGCACAACAAAATGACGACTATTCCTGCGCTGGCCAGCACGGTGGCCCGCCAGGAAATGGTGTCAAAATGCGAAAGCAGCGTTTGCATCCGGCCGAGAAACTCGCCGGGAACGTTTTCGACTTTCAAACCAAAAAAATCTTTGATTTGCGTGCTGGCAATCAGAACCGCAATGCCGTTGGTAAAGCCGACGATGACTGGCCGCGGGATGAACCGCACCGCTTTGCCCAAGCCGGTGATTCCCAAACCAACCAGCATCATGCCGGCGATAAGCGTGCAATTGAACAGGCCGTTCAGGCCATACTTGGAAACAATGCCATGCACGACGACGACAAATGCACCGGTCGGCCCGCCGATTTGCGTCAGCGAACCGCCGAATGCAGAAATTAAAAAGCCGGCCACGACGGCGGTATACAAGCCCGCTTGGGGTGAAACTCCGGACGAAATGGCAAAAGCCATCGCCAGAGGCAGGGCCACCAATCCCACGGTTACCCCGGCGATTAGGTCGCTTAGGAACTTTCGAAGGCTATACTGACGCAGGCACAGAACACTTTTGGGTAGATAACTACGCATGGCATACTCAGAAGATCTTTCGATGCCGAATCATTAGGAACCGTAGTGTCGGCCCTCGGGACAATGTCGACATGCCTTTTATTGGCATGGGAGATGCGATTCCGGAGGCGAATGATCTGAGCCGCTTTGGTCGTTGGGGACTGTTTGGGTGCGGCACGCTTAGGTAGTGTTTTACCGCGTCCCGTTGTGTTTGCAAAAGACGATTAGCTGCGAAACAGTCAACTGGGCAAAATGAAGCGCCTGGGAAGTCCCTCGGTTGACCCGCTTTGCTTGGTAACAAAATAATTCTGCAAGCCTGTTGACACCCGCTCTCCAATCATTAGAATCTTAAATCCCGGCAGTTGGACGGCTTATTTGGATGGGCAGCGTCCCATCGAGCAAGCTGTGCAACTTCGGGTTTTTTGTTCCCAGTTAATCAGCCTTTCTAGGCTGACACTTCAGGCTGGAAAGCCTGACCTACTGTGACCGATTGCGGTTTTAGCGCATTCGGAAATTGGTCTTTGACAATTCGGTAGTTGACTTCTTTGAATTAGCCAGCACAAGTACTGTGACAGCCGTCGAAAGACGGCATGGCTGCAGGAGTCCGTCGGTTCAGGCCGAAGGATTTTTGTGGCCACATAACCATCAGACCGTTTCGTTCTATTGGCTAACAACCCGGTGTCAGTTTTTTGGTGGGCGACCGCAAGTCGTCGACTGAGTGTGGCATCGGCAAAGCAAATAAATTGAAGGGTTTGATTCTGGCTCAGAATGAACGTTGGCGGCGTGGATTAGGCATGCAAGTCGAACGCCTGTAGCAATACAGGAGTGGCGAAAGGGACAGTAATGCGTAGATACGTACCCTCCGGTCTGGGATAGTCCGTCGAAAGACGGGGTAATACCAGATAATGTCTCCGGACCAAAGGTGTGATTCCACCGGTGGAGCGATCTGCGTCCTATTAGCTTGTTGGCGGGGTAACGGCCCACCAAGGCAATGATGGGTAGCGGGTGTGAGAGCACGACCCGCGTCACTGGGACTGAGATACTGCCCAGACACCTACGGGTGGCTGCAGTCGAGGATCTTCGGCAATGGACGCAAGTCTGACCGAGCGACGCCGCGTGCGGGATGAAGGCTTTCGGGTTGTAAACCGCTGTCAGTGGGGAGGAAATCGTAAAGGGTAATCTCTTTATGTTGACCTATCCGCAGAGGAAGCAAGGGCTAAGTTCGTGCCAGCAGCCGCGGTAAGACGAACCTTGCTAACGTTATTCGGAATTACTGGGCTTAAAGGGTGCGTAGGCGGTGCAGAAAGTCGGGTGTGAAATCCCCCAGCTCAACTGAGGAATTGCGCCCGAAACTACTGTGCTTGAGGAAGATAGAGGTACGCGGAACTTAGGGTGGAGCGGTGAAATGCGTTGATATCCTAAGGAACACCGGTGGCGAAAGCGGCGTACTGGGTCTTATCTGACGCTGAGGCACGAAAGCTAGGGTAGCGAACGGGATTAGATACCCCGGTAGTC
>Ga0335083_10004233_pt1 | contig 18346 bp, 24 predicted proteins | sample Lox_Sample_42_FD_206716 | JGI IMG/M metagenome (GOLD analysis project Ga0335083, IMG submission 206716) | Soil microbial communities from Loxahatchee National Wildlife Refuge, Florida, United States - Lox_Sample_4.2 | ecosystem: Environmental > Terrestrial > Soil > Wetlands | place: USA...
GACCGGCGCGAGCGGCGGCGCTGGCGCGCAGGGCATTGTGATCTTTCAATGGTAAGCGCATGAGCCTCGAAAGCGCATTCGATCGCATCAACACCAGCGTTGGCCAGGTCATCTTGGCCTTTCTCGGCGGCCTGATTTCCGTGCTCATGCGCAAGGAAGTCTCGAGCTGGAAGGCCGCGCTGCTCGCCGCGACCGGAGCGGGATTTGCGGGGTTCCTCGTCGCGCACCTGTGTCATGCCGTTGACCTGTCCGACGACTGGACGTATGTGTTCGTGGGCGTGTCGGGGTGGCTCGGCGCCGCGCGCACGTTGTCGTATCTGGAAGCGATATTCGATGCCCGATTCCGTCTTGAAACGAAGCCATCGTTCGAGGCCGGGCGCACTGAGGGGACCACGGACGCGCAAGCGGCGCACGCGTCCGACACTCAAGCCGCGCCAGAGAAGGAACAGCCATGAGCACATGGAACCTGCGCAACGCGCTCGTCCTGACGTTCTGTCTGACCCTGGGCAATCTGGCCGCTACGTTCACAACGCTGCAACAGGTTCATCACCTAGCGCGCGTTGCCGAGCGAATCACACAGGCGGCGCAGCACCAGGCGCACTAAGTGAAACGGCCCTTTCGGGCCGTTTCTCGTTCAGACGCCTTCCGGTCGCTTGACCAGCGAATCTTTCCAGTCACAATCTCCTGCTGCGTAGCTCGCGAAACCGTTTGCAAACAGTACAACAGGATTGAAAGATACCGACCAAGAGTCGCCGAGGACTCGCGGAGGTTCATCGTAAAACCACGCGTCGCCGTCCTCGTCCTGCGCCAGCCACTTGTATTGCGGCGCGACGTGCGACCAGTCGATGGACGGTTTTGTTTTGGGCTTTTCGACTGCGCGAACCTGATACACATTGGTCGCCAACCAGTGCGGGTCCACCACCCCGCCATCCCGCGAGACATGCACTTTCCCGGTTTGATGAAGCAGGAACACGTAGGCGCGCGTGGCGAGCGGCAGCGTGCCGAACGGCGCATCGAGCGCGCGGTTCAGTGCTTCGGTGTCGCGCGGCGTGAGTTCTGCCGTAGCGTTGTCCGCCGCGAGGCGTGCGTTGTACGCAGCGCGGTCCCATTCTTCGCGCGTAGCGGTATCGATCGACATACTGTGCTCCAATGATGGTTTGAGTTTGTAGCTTAAACGAACGTAAATGACGTGTCAAGCAAGCGCAGCATACGCAGCGGCGAGTTTCGTGTCGTACTGGTTCGCGGCATAGTTCGGGCCGTTGTACAGGCGCGCGAACGTCGGCCAGTCGTGCTGCGCGAGCGCATTCTTCATGCCCGGCTGCGCGGCGATGAACGACGCCATGAGCGTGAGCTGTGCAGCTTCGTTCAACGCAGCCCGTTGCATCATCTGCACGCCGCTGGCACAACCTGCGAGCGCGTAGTTCGCGCCCATCACCTGACCTAAGCCCCACGAGCACGATTGTGCTGCGATTTCATCGCCGCACACTGCCGCGACCTGCTCGAAGCGATCCCATTCGCCGATGCCGCCCACGTAGCCGCCAGGCGTCGGATTGCAGAGCGCGGGGCCAAGCGTCGTGCGCGCCGCAACCGATGCACGCGCCCACACGTAATGACGTTCGAGCAGAATGACCGGGCGGCCATCTGCGAAGAAACCGGCGCCCGACGACTCGACTTGCACGACGGCGGCAAGCGCCTTCGCTTCAAGACCAAGTTGCGCGGCGACACTTGCGATTGTGTCCGGCCCGCGCGCAGTCATAGCAGCGTTTGTGCGCGGTCCGTAGATGCCATCTGGTATCAGCCCACGAGGCGCCTGAAACGACCGCACAGCGGCCTGCGTAGCGCCGTCGTAGACGCCTGTCACGGGCACATTACCCATACGCTGCTGCAGGAACGTGATAGCACGCGGTGTCATAGTGCTTTCCCGATGTCCGCGCGCCAGGCGAACCCGCCGAAGAGACGCACGCCGACCCACATCGGCCAGCGACGCCAAGCGGGTACGCCCGTTGCGGCTGATGCCTCGCGGAGCAACCGGTCGCACGTTGCGCGCGGAAACGTCTTCGCCGCGTACAGATAGTCGTGCAGCGCGGCGGCCTCGTTCGAAGTCGCGCCGAACAGATCGAAGACGATCGGCACGCGCGGCACGCTCGCGAGGTCCGTCTGGAAACCGGACGGAACCGTTACGACCGTGCCACTGAGCGCAGGTGACTCATAGACGAGCGGCGCAGCGAGCAACCACTGGCCGTCGTCCGTGTTGTCCGCGTTCTCGATTTCGAGTTTGGACAGGAAGGGCATGTTACAGGCCGGTCGAATTCGCGGCGGTGTTGGCCGGCGCGGTGCTCGGCGTCGTGCCGCCGGCAAGCTGCGCAGCCGTATTCACGACGACGGTCGCGGCGGCTGCGCCCGTGTTGACGGCCTTATCAACAGCGGCTTGATTGACCTGCGGCGTACCCATAACGACGGCGGCCGCGTTGTAACCGGCGATCACGACATCGATCCATGCGGACAGGCCGGCTTCGAGCAGGGTCCAGTTCGCGCCGAGCGAAGTCGCGAACGCTTCGGCGGCGGCGAGCACGGCGGCCTTCTTCGTCGAGCCCGCGCTCGTCTGACCGGCATAGGCCGTCTCGGCAGCGTGAATCACGTTCGCCGCGTACGAGTAGACGAGCTTGGCGTCAGCGACGGCCGTCTCGGCTTTCTGTGCGACCGTGACAAGCGCGCTTGCGAAGTTCGCGAGATTGAAATTTGAAAGGAACGACATGGATGAATCTCCTGGGTAAACTGCGGGTTGTGGATTAGTTGATAATGCCGGAGCGCCGGTAGTCGGCGAGGCATGCGGCAACGGATTGACGTTTGATGCGCTCGTCGTTGATGATACCGATCGCGCTGGCCGCCCAAACCTGTTGCGCACGACTGTAAGCGCCAAGCGCAACAGCATCGGTGCCAGTGGGCGAAGGGTAAGCAGGAACGGCCAGACTGGCAGCGTTTTCGCCACAGTCAATCCTGGGGACGATTTGCTGCGGCGATTGCGGCGTTGAGCGCGTCGGCTCCAGACTGCAGGCTGTCAGCGCTGCGCACAGTAGCAGCAAGCTGAGAAGCATCGGCTTGGTTCGCATCAAGTTTCTCCTGCGCGGCGGTGCGCGTCGTGTCTGTGATGTTCGCGCCCGCCTTCGTCATGGCGTTCGCATCGGTCGCCTCGACGGCTGCGGCCTTGTCCGCCGCGCTTGCGCTGTTCGCAGCTTTCCACTTCCAGGCGATGCCAGCTAGCGTGCCGAGCAAGCCGATGACAGCAGCGATTATGGTGAACATGCGGATTCCTTAGAAAGGCCGTGGCAACTTGTCGAACCCTTCCGGGAGTTCGCCAGCCGCGTAGGTGAGCATGAGGGAAATCAGTTCCGCGCTGAACTGTTCGAGCGCTAGGTCGACGGCGTTGCGCGTCCCTTCCATTTGGCCGGTTGGCGCGTAAAAGCGCGCTTGCGCGAGCGCCTTGTCGAGCACGACACTCGTTGCGGCGTCGCGCGGCTCGCCGACTGCATCGGCCAGGCCGTTGCGAATCTGCAGAGCCTGCTTGTGGAACTGCTCTTTCGTCAATCGATCCATCGTATTCTCGCGTGGTGAAAGTCAATCGGAAGTTACGCTATTTCCGGGTAACTGTCAAGTTGCTGCACGATCATTTCGACGTAACCCACGCCAGCCGGGTCTGGCATGCCACGCATTACGTGTATCTCGTCGATCAGCTTGTCGTCTTGCCAGAGGCAGGCTTTCGTGCACGAATCGAGGAGTGCCTTGAGCCGGTTGTCTACGTCGTACGTGCGCGCGTTGGGGGCGTGTAGCCAGACCCACACGACGAGCCTGCGCTTGAAGCGCTGCACGACGCCAACCGGTAGTGCATTCGAAACCGCAATCGCGTACTGGCGGCCGGCCTCGGACAACTTGACGCCACCGGGCGTCGCGCGCCACAACCGGTTAAGGCTTGGAGGCCAGGGCAGCCGATACGAATGCGTCGAACCAGTCGCACTGCCAATCTGCAAGTTCGCGGGCCTGTTCACGGAATTGGCGGTTTGCATCGCGTTCGGCGATTTTCTGACGATACGCTTCGTTGTCGCGCGCGGTGCGCGCCTCGTACTCGCGTTTGGCATGGTTCGTGCGGCTCATGGTAGGTCGCCTGTAGAAACGGGCCCGAAGGCCCGTTGTGTCAGAAAGGTATGTCCTCATCCTTGAATTCTTGCATCATGCCGACGAGCACTTTGCGGCGAAATTCGTGGACTTCTGGACTCATGCGAAAGGGTTTGCACCCTGCGCAGCCGCGCCCGTGTTCTGCTGGAACGGATTGCTGGTTTGTGTCGTGCCGTTGCCGAACGGGTTGCCTTGTGCGGTTGATTGCACGTCCGCACCGCCAGGGTTGCCGGTCTGGTTCGCCGGAACGCCGCCAGCGCCGGGCTGCGCGAACTTCTTGAATGCACCGCCAATATCCGGGCCGCCGATCGAAAGCTTCGGTGCATCGCTCGGCACAAACATGATGCCGGCGAGATTCAGCGAAACGCCCCACTTCGTGGGATTCTGCGCGGGATACGACCATGCGTACGGCGTGACGATTGCGCGCACCTTGCAACCCGCATGGAATTTCGACTTGATCGTTTTCAGATGCGCCGGGTTGTCTGCACGGAGCAACGTGCCGTCTGCGTCGTAGATTTCCGGCGCGTATTGCGAAGCGGCGCGCACCATGATTGCATTCGAATCGACACCGACGATTGGCTTGCCGCTCGCCTGATTCGTCTTGATGCCGTGTGCGAAACCGGTGGTCATGTTGTGCGCGGCTTGCGCCTTCTCGACCAGCACGTCCCACAATGCAGCTTGCGCTTCGGCCGGGTACGCCAGCAGCGCGTAATACTCGGGCGGCGCAGCGGGCTTCTGCTTGTTCGGCATGGCCTGCGCGAGCGCGTGGTGCGTGAGAATGGCTTCGTAACCTGCGAGTGCGTCGATTTTGCTCATGAGTTTGTGGCCTCGTGTTGAAAGTTTGAGAGTGCCGGTTACGTGATCCGGCGCGGGCGCTATACCGCCGTAATGCTGAGAGAAAGATTAACCGTTTGTCGTACTGTCGTCAACCGCTTTTGACGTGAATTTTCGGAACATTTCGCCAACCTGCGAGACGCCGGGGGCGTCAAGCACCTTGATCGACACACTGTCGGCCGTGCACTTGACAAGGCCGGCCTCGAAGCCTTCGGGCAGGTCTGGCAGCACGTCGGACAGGTTGCCGGGTTTCAGGTGCTTGTCAAGCCCGAGCGCGAGCAGCGTGAGTGCCGCCTGTTGCGGATCGGCCCACACGCGGCGCCCTTGGCGCGTCTCGCGCACGATGCGCGCGTGGCCTTCCTTCGCGAGGATCGCGATCTTTTCCTCAACGTATTCCAGCACGTTTTTGATGGCGGTGCGCGCGCTGTAGAGCGCGAGCAGATCATCGGTCGGCATGTCGAGCACCGAGCGCTGGCCAGCGGCTACGTCGAGTGCGGTTTGCATCTGTGCCTGAACTTTCGGACAGCGCGGCTTGCCCTTGCAGTAGCGACAGTGGTCGCCAATCGAGAGCTTCGGGTTCGGGCGATCCACTTCAGCGACTTCGGCTTTCAGGCGCTCAATTTCCGCGTCAAGCGCGGCGATTGGCAGCTTGAGGCGCTGCTCGGGTGCGCCGCCAATGCGTCGGGGCTGGAACACGGCCAGTTCTACCGACTCAGGGCGCGTGCCGGTCAGCTTGTCGAGCGCGGCGATTGCATACGCCGACAACTGCTTGTTCGGACGCTCAACGGTGCCGATATCTACGTCGATGAACCCGTACTTGTAGTCAACGACGATCAGGTGGCGGTACTGCGGAAACCACAACATGCAGTCGGCCGTGCCGAACAGGCGCGAATCGATCGACGACGCCGCGACGCGCGTCTCGAGCGACACGAACACGTCCACGCCCCACATCATGCCGACCGGAATGAGCGACGTGATGAAATCGCAATAGCGTTTGCCGGCGGCGCGTAGCTCTACGTTCCACACTGCCGCTTCGGTTATCAGGCCTTCTGCCGTAAGGCCTTCGAATCGGTCAAGGCCCGTGACAGGCGGCATGGCGGGCGCTTCGCCTTCGCGCGCGCCGGGCAGATTGAAGCGCTGACGAATGTAAAACTCGCCGACTGAATGTGCGGCCGTGCCTTCGGCGGCGGCCGGAGAACTTTCGTCGGACATGCCGACCGACATCGCGACCGAACCAGGGCATGCGGCCCATCGCTCGCGCCCGGAGAATGACAGAGTCGAATGTTGCACTGCGGGATTACTCATGGATGCGTCCTCGTGGTGGAAAGTATGCACAGCCTATCACATTACGTTACTAAATCAAGCGAAAACGGTCTAAACGGGCGAAATGACGCTAAACCGCCTGTGGATAACGTTCCGTCATGCATCCGTCGGTCATCCGCAAACCCTTGATGCGTATGGCTTTATACTACTTAATGACACTATGACAGATACTTTTAGATAGATAGATAGATAGATAGATAGATAGATAAATTATTTATATATACATATAGACACTTAAGTAGGTTTTAGAAAAAACAAGAAGTATCCAAACCACATCTGACATACCTATCTGGCGTCATATGCGTCATAAGCACGGTCGTTCGCAATAGATGTCCGCTATCGAAATGTCCGTGTGATTGCGTTAAACTCGCACGCATGGCAAAGCTCGAACCGATCAAGGCTTCACTCGTCGCCGACCTCGTTGACCTCATCAACGAGAACCTGGCTGACCTGCTGGAAGCGCATCCCGAGACGTGCCCGGCCTGCAATGGTCGGGGCGTCATCGGCGGCGAGACACGTCCGGACGGAACGATATTCGACGACGGTACGCTCGCGACCTGCGCGACCTGCGGTGGCGTAGGTGCGGTCGAACGCTATTCCGTGAACATGGAAAAGCTCAAGACGGAGCGCTTTGGCCGGTACGTGGAGGGTTTCGAAGTCAGGCAGGGGCAGCTGGTGCCGAAAATGCGCAGCAAGGATCGCGCGTTCGCGATGCTCATCAAGCTACTCGGTTTCGACAAGGCGATTGTGGAATTGCAAAGCGCTGGCACGTTTGCCGCGACGCTGACCGACGACGAGCGCGAGCGCTATCGGGCGCAATTGATGGAACTGGTTTCAAACGGGCTGGTTTAACGGATGGCTACCAACCCCTTAGACTATCTCGTCGAAGCCTGCCACGGGGCTAAAACCGGCCCCGCCGTCGATTTTATGGACTGGTTCATCGACGCAGCTCGCACGAACTTCGCAGCGTTCGTCTCCCTCGTGCACCGGCCGCGCTTTTCGCATTCCGCGTTCAGCGCGCGCGTATGTAAGGAAATTGACAAGTTCGTTGACGACGTGAAAGCCGGATTGAATCCGGTGCTCATGCTCACGGCGCCGCCGCAGCACGGCAAATCGTCACTCATCTCGCGCTGCCTCGCGCCGTACCTGTACGGTCGATTGACCGGGCATCTGCCAGCGGTGCGCATCGCGAATGCGACGTACGCGATGCCGCTCGCGCGACGCAATGCGACCGACGCCAAGTCGATCATGATGGAGCCGATCTACCGGGCGATCTTCCCGGACCTATCCCTAATCGGTTTCAAGGGCGCGCAAAACACGGCAAGCGACTTCGATGTACCGCAAGGCGGCCAGTTCAAGGGCGTCGGTATCGGCGGTCCGCTGACGGGCTTCTCGGTCGATGTTGGCATTGTCGATGACGCGACGAAGAACGCCGAGGAGGCGCTGTCACCGACGGTTCAGGACGGCATTGAAGCCTGGTTCGATTCGGTGCTTATGACTCGTTTGCAGCAGCGATCCGGCCTCGTGATTATCGGCACGCCCTGGTCCGCGAACGATTTCCTCGCGCGCGTCAAACGCAAGTTCGCCGGGATGGCCGCTTTTACGCTGCTGTCGTTTCCGGCGCTGAACCTGCCGGGCGAACTCGGCTATAACGCCGACCTGCCCGAAGGTGCGCTTGTGCCGGCGCTGCACAGCGTCGACAAGCTGCTCGCAACCAAGCGCGTGCTGTCCGAAATGTGGTGGGCCGCGCTTTACCAGCAAGTGCCGCTGGCCGAAGTCGGTGCGATCTTTCCGAAAGTCAATCTGCAGCACTTCCGGCGCGCGGATCTCGCACAGCAGCGCTTCGTGCGCACGATAATGTCAGTCGACGCGACGTTCAAGGACGGACAAGCGTCCGACTACGTGGCGATTGGCGTATGGGGTAAAACGGCGGATGATCGCGTATGGCTGCTCGGCCGCCGGCGCGAGCGACTGGCGTTCCTTGCGACAGCAACAGCGATTGCGGACCTCAAGCGGCTGTTTCCGCAGACGCAGCGCATCTACATTGAAGATGCCGCTAACGGTCCGGCACTTTTGGACATGCTCCGCAAGCACTACCCGCAGATCGAGGGCATTCCGCCGATGGGCTCGAAAGAAGCCCGTGCGCACGCCGTCTCGTGGGTCTGGACCAACAACTGCGTGATGCTGCCGCACCCCGAGGATGAACCCGGTATCATGGAATGGATAACGGAAATTACCACGTTCCCGGACAGCCCGACCGGACACGATGACACCGTGGATTGCATGACTCTGGCACTTCACCAGCTATGTCTGCGCACGCCGATTTCCGCGCTGATTACGAAACAGATTCTCAATCGAGTATAAACATGGCCCGCACAACCCGCAAACTCGTACCGGTCAAGAAAGACGAACCGTTCCAGCCGCCGGCACCGGGCGGCGCGACGAACGCCCGCGTGCAGATGGCGCTCGACGCACTCGGGCCGGTCGTCACGTCGCCGTCGCTGGCGGCTGCCGAACGCTTCGAAGTCGAGATTGACCGCTACACGACGAAGGAGCGGCGGGCCGCGAGTCACGCGATGGACTTCAACGGGACGTCCATGTCGGCGCTGTCGTTCGTCGCGGGCACAGGCTTTCCGGGCTTTCCGACACTCGCGTTGCTCGCACAGCTTCCCGAATACCGGGCGATGCACGAGGTATTTGCCGATGAGGTAATTCGCACCTGGGGCAAGCCGATCGCGTCGGGCGACTGCGACCCGGCCGTGCTGAGCCAGATTAACGACGAAATCGAGCGGCTGCGTGTGCGCGACGTGGTGCGTGAGCTTGTTGTGCACGATCAGGCATTCGGGCGCGCGCACGCGGCGATTCGCATCAAGGGCGATTCAACCGTGCGCGATACGCCGCTCATTGCGCGCCCGTACACCGTACGCAAAGGCTCGTTCGAAGGCATCAAGGCGGTTGAAGCCTACTGGGTCACGCCGAACCTGTATAACTCGATCGATCCGTGGCGCGATGACTTCTATAAACCGTCGTCCTGGTGGATGATCGGACAGGAAGTGCATTCGACGCGCCTGCGTTGCATGATTTCGCGCCCCGTGCCCGACATGCTCAAGCCGGCGTATTCGTTCACCGGCGTGTCGATTACGCAACTGGCGATGCCGTATGTCGACAACTGGTTGCGAACCCGCCAATCAGTTAGCGATACCGTCAAGCAGTTTTCAATCGTCGGCGTCGCGCTCGATATGGCGCAGGCGCTCGCGCCGGGCGCGAACCAGGACCTGATTAACCGCGCCGAACTCATCAACCGGTTCCGCGACAACCGCAATATCCTGTTTCTCGACAAGGCGCAGGAAGAATTCTTCATGTTCAATGTGCCGCTTGGCGGGCTCGACGCCCTGCAGGCACAGGCGCAGGAACAGATGGCGGCTGTCTCGCATATCCCGCTCATCAAGCTGCTTGGCATCACGCCAACCGGCCTGAACGCGTCAAGCGAAGGCGAGATTCGCGTGTTCTACGATTTCGTGCATGCGTATCAGCGCAACTTCGCTCAGCAGCTCATGAACGACGTGTGCACGTTCGTCCAGCTATCACTGTTCGGCGCCGTCACGCCCGGCATTACCTGGCAATGGCACCCGTTGCTCGAGCTCAATGCGCTCGAACTCGCGGAGAAGCAGAAGTCGCTCATGGACACGCACACGGGCTACGCGGCGGCCGGCATCGTTCGGCCCGACCAGGTCGCCAAGGTGCTTGATAACGACCCGGATTCGCCATACGCGGGTGTGCTCGACACGGACGCCCTTGAAGAACCGGACGATACCGACATTGCGGGCATTACGGAGTACGTCGAGGCGCTGACTGAGCAAGCGGCAAATGCCGTCGTGCAGGAAACGCAACCGGCCGCCGCGCCTGGCGTCTCGAACGATCCTCAGATCACCGGCGCGATGGACGCAAAGGACGAGCCACACGCCGCCGGCGCGGTCTATCTGGCCGACGACAAGGTGCTCCTGCTGCAACGGCCTGACGGCACCTGGGGCCTGCCGGGCGGCCGTATCGAGGACGGCGAAACGTCCAAGCGCGCCGCGCGCCGCGAACTGCAGGAGGAGACCGGATACCAGTATCGCGGCAATCTGCAGCACGTCGGCATCTACGAGGACATGTTCCACGCCTTCACGGGCAAGACAAAGCAGTTTCCTGTGACGATCAATGACGAGCATATCGGGCACGGCTGGTTCCCGGTCGACGCGTTGCCAGAACCGCTGCATCGCACGACCGGCGTGATTGTCGATCATGCGCGCAAGGTGCACGAGCATGCCTGAAATTCGCGCTCCGGGGAAACGGCATATCGTACTTGGCGCCGTCCAGCCAAACGGGCAGACGACGGCGTTATATGTCAAGCGCTTGACGGCCGCCGTTGAGGCGATGCGCCGCTCATACGAGCGCGTCATTGAGCGCCGGTACAAAGCCGCGCTCAAGGCGAACGAGGCGGCCGGGCGCGTGATGGCCGCGTTCGATGCGGCGGGCGGCTCAAAGGCAACGGAAACATCGGGCGACCTGTTCGCGGAAATGCGCCGCCTGCAGTCGTTCTGGTCCGACTATTTCGACACGTTCGCCGACAATGTAGCAAATCCGATACTGCGTGATATGCAGGCGGATAACGCGCGCAGCTGGACAGGCGTGATGAAGCAGGCCGGGTTTGACATCAAGTTCAATCCCACGCCGAGCCAGACGCTGATCCTCAAGGCCAAGACGCGCGAGAATGTCGCACTCATCAAATCGATCGGCCAGCAGTACCACACGGACATCGAGGGCGACGTGATGCGCTCGTTTGTGGCGGGCCGCGACCTTGATGCACTGTCGAAGCAACTGAAAGCGCGCGGGAAAGTGACGACTGAGCGCGCGGCGTTCATCGCGCGCGACCAAGCGAACAAGGCGAGCGCCGCGTTCAACGCGGCCCGGCAGCGGGAGTTAGGCCTGAAATGGGCGACGTGGATTCACTCCAGCGCAGGTAAAGAACCGCGCCCGGAGCATGTGCGCGCCGGGCGGGAGCACTGGTATTTCAACACGCAGGAAGGGATCGATTTCGGCGACAAGTTCGGTCACGTATGTCCGGGTGAAGCCATAAACTGCCGCTGCACATCGCGCACCGTGATTCTCGCGTTCGGTACGCACCCGGACTTTGACGAGTCCAAACTCGAACCGGTGCCCGGTTTCCCGGGCGCGTACCGTATGCCGAAAGCTGCCTGATTACGCGCGCGGCAAATCGGGCGAGCCTTCGTACCAGGACAGGAAGTAGTCAATATTGGCTTCGCCCGCCGTCCCGGTCGTCGTATCGAGATTCGAGAAGCGCACGAGGTACGCCTTGTTCGGCGCGAGGATCTTGTCGCCGCCGGGCACGAGCCCTGCGCCGACGCGATTGGACGCGCTGTTCGCGCCGTACACACGCTGCGCGTCACCCCACGACGTGCCCGTTGCCGTAGTCGTCACGCCCGCCAGCAGTTGCACGGTTGACGTACCGGGGCTGATGTCGTTGAAATTCTGGATAGTGATGGGCGTGCCGCCCGAATACGTCGGGCCTTTGAACGCCTGATACGACACGAGGTTACCCGATACGTACACCTGCCGGTCCTTGACGAGCACCGGCAGGGCGCCCGTGATGAGCACTGCGTCGTAGAACGTGCCGTGCTCGAGCACAGGAATCTGCGTCTGCACGTAGAACTGCTGCCCGAGCTTGACGTTCGACTCGGTATAGCTTTGCGTATTGACCGCGCGCAGGCCGTTGAACACCTCGTCCGCTACGCCAGCGTCGAGCGAGTAGGCCAGACCCGACAGCGGGCCTGTGCCGCCGGTGAGACTTGCGATAGTGAAACGCAGCGCGAAATAGTGTCCGTAATCGGTCACCCGGATGGACGCGCCGCCAGCGAGCGCCGTAGACAGCGCAATGGCCGAAGCGCCGCCGATGGTTTCGAACTTCCCATCGGTCCAGCGCTGGCCTTCGATCTTGAGCGTACCTGCGGAGGGTGCGGCGGCCGCGCGCAATGTAACTTCAATCTGCCCGCGCGAACCAGGCGATAGCGGCACGACGTTCGCGCCGTTGACAAGCGGGATTGCCAAAGAGGTTGACGCGGGCATATTTGCACCTTACGGATATGGGTTCCGTAAGATTACCATGCGACGATACGAAATCGCGCGGAAAGTCAGTCAAAATCTGGTCGTGCAGGATCAATGCGCGCGTTTTCCATAGCAGACGCTCAGACTGCGGACGCATGACCTGCACCGTCTCGCCCCAATCTAACGCGCCGAACGCTTCATCTTGCCGCCAGCCAATGACTCCGCAGGCGCCAAGCAATGTGCAACTCATACGACCTCCCGATCGCGGTTAGCACGAACGCGCGGATGCCCTTTGTGCGGCGATTGATACCAGTCGCCGGCAGCTTTCTCGTACTCGCGCATGCTGGCGCGGAATTCGCGCTCCGTCTTGCGGTCGTCGAGCAGCCATGCTAATGCGACGACGCACGCAATGCCGAGGAGGCACAGCACGCCAACAGTCAGATATAGCAACAGTTCGTTCATTTCTTCCACTTTCTCCCGGCGTTCATAGCCTGTGCGATGTCTGCGATTGCGACGGCTTCGCAGTATGCGAGTTTGTACTCATCTACGTACGCCGAGAGGGTGGCCCGGGCGAGCAGTTTGCCGCCTACGGCTAGCATATTGGCGAGTTCCAACGCCAATTGCTCGGCCTTGGTCTCGACGGCTTGCAGCGGAACTACGCTCATTTCATTCTCCGGTTGATTTATTGACATTCTATTGATGCGCGCCAATCACGCCTAGTTGAATTTCGCTATCAAAGTGCGTGACCGATTGCATTTACCGAAATTCGGTTTAAGATAGCGGCTATGACTACGACCGTTATTGCATTCGACCGGAAATCTGCGCGTACATTCGACGCGGACGGGCGCATGCGCGTACGGGACTGCATTCTCTCGACGGCGGAAGTGAATCCGTATCGCGGTGCCGAGATTCCAAAGCGCGAGACGCTCGGACTCGACATGAACGAAGTGTACGACCTGTACCGCGATCCGGCCGAACTCGGTCACCCTGATTCCCTGGCGAGCTTCGAGGGCGTGCCCTTGATGATTCGTCATATCGTGCAGACGGCCGACGAGCCCCGCAAGGATTACGTCGGCGGCTCGGTGCACAACGTGCACTTTGACGGCAAGCACCTGCGCGGCGACCTGCTTGTGTGGGACGGTCACGCAATCGACCTGATTGAATCAGGCGAACTGGCGGACCTGTCCTGCGGTTACCGATACGTTCCCGTCATGCAATCAGGCGAGGCAGACGGGCAACACTTCCACGGACGCATGACGGCCATTCGCGGCAATCACGTTGCACTCGTGGATACAGGGCGCGCGACTAACGCACACGTTGCGGATAGCGCGTTCGTTGACCCCCGCTCGCCTAACCCAACCATGAATGGAGAAGCAAACATGGCATTCCCCGAGAAGGGCGCTCCGCAAGGCGCGCAACCGGGCGGCGCTCCGCAGGCCGCACCTGCAGCCCCGGCGGCTGGTGCCGCACCCGGCGCAGAGCCGGCTGGCGGCGGCATGGCCGAAGTGGGCCAGGCATTGAAGGCCCTTGCCGAACAGCACGGCCAGATCCTCGCCGCGATCCAGCAACTCGGCCAGCAAATGGGCGGCGGCGCCGCCGCTCCGCAAGCACCGGCCGGTATGGACATGGACCTCGAAGAGAAGCCCGCTGCGCAGATTGAAGGCGCGGAGGACAACGAACACGAGGAAGAAGACCACGAAGGCGCGGAAGATGATTCTGACGAATCGGAGGAAGAGTCCGAAGCCGAGCGCGAAGGCCGTGGTGCCATGGATGAGGAAGAAGAAACCCACGACCCGATGGAGCCCAACGGCAAGACGGAACAACCTCGCATGGGCGCCGTATCCGAAGGCCGCAGCGCAGAACAACCGGGCCGCAAATCGTTGAGCGGCGGTAACAACAATCCTTCCCTTGGTGCCATGGACGCAGCCATCCAGAAAGCAGTAACCCGAGAACGCGCCCGCGCAAAGGCCGCAGAGCGCGCGCGTCGCGAAGTCGCGCACGTGCTAGGCGGCGATATCGCGCTTGACAGCGCTGGCGACATCTACCGTGAAGCGCTCGTTGTGATGGGCGTACCGTCCGCCAGCATCAAGCGCGGCACGGAGCACGCAGCGTGGATCGCCGCGCAGGCAGCGCAAGCTGCCGCAGCGGGCTACAACGCTGCCGCGCACGCCGACATGGCCCTCGACTCGGATACGACGAAGGCCGTGCGTTCGGACATGGCCGCCAAGCTCGCCAAGATCAAGGTTCGCGCGTAAGCGCACCGGCAACCCTTTATATTTCAGGAGTTAGACATGAGCTTTCAGACCCAGGTCTACATCAACCCCGCACAGGGCCAGCCGGGCGACTTCGCATCGAGCAACCCGATGTTCTACCAGATGTCGTCGAGCGGCAAGATGGTTGCGGACGCCAACGGCGTGACCGTCGGCAAGTTCGCGATCATCAACGACGACGGCACCGTGACCTCGCTCCCGGCGTCGGGCTTCGATGTTTCGCGCATCGGTTTCGTGCACCGCGAAGCAAACGCGCAGATCGTCACGTTTCTCGCCGACCACAGCTACGAGATTTACCCTGGCCTGCCCGTTTCGCTGTTCGCCAAGGGCGACTTCTTCGTGACCGCTGACGTGGTGAATACCGCCTCGCGCGGCGCCGCGATCCTGTGGGACATCACGACCGGTCATACGGTTGTCGGCGGCACGCCGTCTTCGACGCTGGTCGACACGGGCTTCAAGTGCGTGACGGCAACGCCCACGACGGGCTCGACGATCATCATTTCGCGCTCGCTGACGGCAAGCTAACCTCACACGGATACCAGGAGCATCTGACATGCGCGACACCCAACTGATTGCACAGCTTCGCCAGCGCGGTATCGTACTGCCGGCGGGCGTGAAAAACGTTTCGACGCCCGTGAGCGATTACGCTCTCGACGCGGCGAACCTGAATCCCACGATGGCGACGACCGCCAACGCGGGCATCCCGAACTATCTGACGACCTACGTCGATCCGTCCGTTATTGACGTGCTCGTGTCGCCGATGAAGGCGGCCGAACTCGTCGGCGAGTCGAAGAAAGGCGACTGGACGACGCTGGTTGCAGCGTTCATCACGGCTGAGCCGACGACCCGCGTTGCGACCTACGGCGACTATTCGTCGGAAGGCGACTCGGCGGCGAACGTGACGTACCCGCAGCGCCAGTCGTACTTCTTCCAGACGTGGACCCGCTGGGGCGAGCGCGAACTCGAAATGATGGGCGCCGGCCGCGTGGACTACGCGTCGGAACTGAACTACTCGTCGGCGCTCGGTATCGCCAAGTTCCTGAACGCGTCGTACCTGTTCGGCGTTTCGGGCCTGCAAAACTACGGCATCACGAACGATCCGTCGCTGTCGGCGCCGGTCACGGCTCCGACGCCGTGGAGCGGTTCGCCCGCAGTCGAAGCGGTCGTCAACGAGTTCATCGAGAACCTGTTCAACCCGCTCGTCAACCAGTCGGGCGGTATCGTCGATACGGAAACCGAGCTGCATGTTGGCCTCGCGCCGACCGCGCTGGCCGACCTGTCGCAAACGAACATCTACGGCCTCTCGGCGGTCGCGAAGCTGCAAGAGATTTTCCCGAAGATCAAGTTCGTGACGATCCCTGAGTACGACACCGCGTCGGGCCGCCTCGTGCAGCTCATCGCGCCGCGCATCGAAGGCAAGGACACGGCAACGTGCGCCTTTACCGAAAAGATGCGCGCGCACTCGATCGAGCGCTATTCGTCGTACTTCCGTCAGAAGAAGTCGGCGGGCACCTGGGGCACGGTGATCTTCCGTCCGTTCCTCATCACACAACTCCTAGGGGTTTGATCGTAACACTTTTGTAACACCCTGAGATCAACGGTGTGTTAAAATAGCCTCACTCTAACAAAGTGGGGCTATTTTCATGGAAACGACGTACTTCACGTATGGATTGCTGTTCGCGAACGGCAAGGTGTACATCGGCATGAGCAAGACTTGTGCGCGCGGGCGCTACGACAACCGCTATCGCCAACACGCCAACATCGCCAAACGCGGCAAAAACTCACCAATTTACAATGCGTGGCGCAAGCACGGCGCGCCGGAACAAATCATTCTGACTAAACACGCGACGCGCGATGAGTGCGCCGCGGCGGAAATTGCACTCATCGCAGAATTTGAAAGTATGAATCCCGCGAAAGGTTACAACCTCATGGCGGGCGGTGAGGGTCTATATGCGCCGCCCGGGTCGGCGGTGTACGAGCTCATGCGCGCCAAAGTTTGGGACAATCTGGAGCGTCGGCGCAAGTCGTCGGAAGCCCTCAAAGGCAAACCGCTGCCGCAGGCAACACAAGACGCGCAGCGCATCTGGCGAGAAAGCCCGGAAGGCAAGGCAACAATCGCGAGCGTGCCGCAACGTGCCGACGTGCGCGCAAAGTTGTCCGAAGCCATGACGCGCCGGCTGGACAATGGCTATCGGGAATATCTCAGCGAAGTGCAGATCGGCAAGCCGAAGAATACTTCGCCCGAAGGCAAAGCGCGCATAGCCGCCGCGCGTAAGCGCTGGCAAGAAAGTGAAGCTGGCAAAGCGCAATCGCGCGCAGTAATCGCGGCCGTGCGAGCGAATCCCAAACATGAAGCAAAGCGGCGCGCAGCGCATGCCGAGTTTGCAAAGTCCGATGCCAACAAGGCGCACTGCCTGGAAATGAGCGCCAAGGCGCGCCGCCCCGTGCGGGACCTGGCGACCGGGCAAGTTTATGAGTCGCGGAGCGCCGCCGCGCGCGAGCACGCCGTCAGCGGCCCGACGATTGGTTACTGGATCAAGAAAGGCAAGTTCGAATACGTGTGATACAGTAAGGGTGCTTCTCACGCAGTCTTACATCATTTGAGGCCGCCTTCGGGCGGCTTTTCTTCGTCCTGTCACTTGACAATCGCGTAACCTGCAATTAACATCGGGTCATCACTCACAGGAGGGTTGACCCGATGTCCGCTATTGAACCGATGGACCGCATCACCGAGATTGTCGAAGGCGCGCAAGCCCGCAAGATTGCGTCCGAAAGTGTCTACAGCGCAATCGAGCATGAACTATCGCTATTGCGCAACGCGCCGCGCACTGCCAGCCTGCAGCACTATTTGCTAGGCGTGCAGCGCGCGCTGAAAGAGGAACAGGCCGCCGCGATGCACCTTATCGCCGACGTGGCCGCACTGCGGAGCCAAGCGAAATGACCAATGAAACGATGAAGGACGAAGATCGGTCGGCGCTCACGGCTGCGACAGACGGAATGCTGCCGAATGGGTCTTGGCGCCAACCGATGTTGGAGGCATGGCAAGCCCGCGCCGCCTCCCCGCAATCCGGCGAGGAGGGGGATGAGCGACAGATTAGCTGGAATGGATTTAGCGTGGGCGGCAATAGAGAAAGCGTCTATGAGGTAGCTAGACTCATCCGCGCTGCAGGTCGTCTTGCTGAACTTGAAGCCCGTGTCGCCGCTCCGCAAGCAGCGCTGAGCATATTGGCCGATGTTCTGTTTGCGCTGACCGAGCGGCAGAAAGGCAACATTATTCGCAGCGAGGACGCGTACGTAGCTGCCGCCCACGCCCTTCTCAATCAAGGCGGGTAATCCTATCGGCGTGACATTCCGATAACGCAAGGCTATACTGAGGGCTCCAACCATCACGTTCGGAGCCCTCTTTCATGGCAACCAGGAAATCCGCTCAAACGGTGCGCGTCGCGTGCCGCCTCCCGCACGGCATTCAGATCAAGCTCGGCGACCAGACGGTCAAGCTGCACGGCCTGCACTCCCCTTACGCTATTGCCGGTCACGGCATGACCGACGTTCCGACCGACGTGTGGGACGCAATCACGCTCGCGTACGGCGAGCGCAAGTTCATCAAAAATGGTTTCGTGTTCGCACTCGACGCGGACAGCGCG
>Ga0335083_10004234_pt1 | contig 18346 bp, 14 predicted proteins | sample Lox_Sample_42_FD_206716 | JGI IMG/M metagenome (GOLD analysis project Ga0335083, IMG submission 206716) | Soil microbial communities from Loxahatchee National Wildlife Refuge, Florida, United States - Lox_Sample_4.2 | ecosystem: Environmental > Terrestrial > Soil > Wetlands | place: USA...
CCCTGAGCCTGTCCGCCACCGCCCACGCCGCCACCACGCTGACCGTCTACACCGCGCTCGAAGCCGATCAGGTCGCCGCCTACAAGGCCGCCTTCGAGAAGGCCAATCCCGACATCGAGATCAAGTGGGTGCGTGACTCCACCGGCATCGTCACCGCCAAGCTGCTGGCAGAGAAGAACAACCCGCACGCCGACGTGATCTGGGGCCTGGCCGCGTCCAGCCTGGCGATCATGGACAAGCAGGGCATGCTGCAGCCCTACGCACCGGCCCCCCTGGCCAATATCGACCCGCACTACCGCGCTAGCGGCAACCCGCCCGCCTGGGTCGGCATGGACGTCTGGGGCGCCGCGATCTGCTTCAACACGGTGGAAGCGCAGAAGCAGAACCTGCCCAAGCCGACCAGCTGGGCCGACCTGGCCAAGCCGGTCTATGCCGGCAAGATCGTGATGCCGAACCCGGCTTCGTCCGGCACTGGCTACCTCGACGTAAGCGCCTGGCTGCAGATGATGGGCGAGCAAAAGGGCTGGGCCTATATGGACGCCCTGCACCAGAACATCGGCCAGTACACCCACTCCGGCTCCAAGCCGTGCAAGATGGCGGCCACCGGTGAATTCCCGATCGGCATCTCGTTCGAGTACCGTGCCGTGAAGACGCGCAAGGACGGCGCCCCCATCGACATCGTGCTGCCGAGCGAAGGCCTGGGCTGGGACATCGAAGCCACCGCCATCGTCAAGGGCACGAAGAACCTCGGGGCTGCAAAAAAGCTGGCCGACTTCTCCGCCAGCCCCGCCGCCATGGCACTCTATGAAAAGAACTTCGCCGTCGTCGCCATGCAGGGCCAGTCCAGGCCCGACGCGCTGCTGCCGGCCGACTACGAGAAGCGCCTGATCAAGAACGACTTCACCTGGGCCAGCACCAACCGCGACCGCGTGCTCGCCGAATGGACCAAGCGCTATGACAGCAAATCGGAGAAGAAGCAATGACACTGCACGCAGCCACCGCACCGCGCCTCGATGACACCGACATTGCCATCGTCGGAGCCGGCATCCTCGGCCTGGCGCATGCGGCGGCGGCATTGCGGCGCGGCCTGCGCGTGACCGTGTTCGAGCGCAGCGACATCGCCGTCGGTGCCTCGATCCGCAACTTCGGCCAGATGCTGGTGACCGGGCAGCCCCCGGGCATCATGCTCGACCTCGCACGCGAGACGCGCGCCCTGTATCTCGACTGGGCGCCGCAGGCCGGCCTGAAGGTGCGCAGCAACGGCTGCCTGCTGTTTGCCCGCGACGCGGCCGAAGAGAGCGTGCTGGACGAGTTCATGTCCAGCCGCGCCGGGGCCCACGGCTATCGCGCGAAGCTCTTGCGCGGCGATGCCCTGGCCGGTCTCTACGACGGCCGCTTCGCCCGCCATCGCGCCGCGCTCCACGGCCTCGACGACCTCCAGCTCTATTCGCGCGAAGCCGTGCCCGCGCTGGCCGCATGGCTGGCATCGCAGGGCGTGCGCTTCCACTTCGGCACGCTGGTGCGCCACGCCGGGGACGGCCGCCTCGACACCACCGCCGGCACCTGCCAGGCGCAACGCGTGGTGGTCTGCAGCGGGCACGACTACCAGACGCTCTTCGCCGAGCAGCTGCGCGCACTGCAACCGCAGATCTGCCGCCTGCAAATGCTGCGCGTGGCGCCGGCCGACGGCTTCGTCCTCGAACACGCGGCGCTGACCGGCCTGTCCTGCACGCACTACGGGGCGTTCTCCGACCTGCCGACGGCGCAGGCCCTGGCGGAAAAGCTGCGCGCCGAACGGCCGGAGCTGGAAGCCTTCGGCATCCACCTGCTGGTCAGCCCGACGCCCTACGGCGAGTGGATCGTCGGCGACTCGCACGACTACGGCCAGGACGCCCGCCCGTTCAACGCCGAGCAGGTCGACAACCTGATGCTGGACCTCGCGCGCGACACCTTCGGCACCGACGTGCGCGTGATCGAGCGCTGGCAAGGGGTGTACGGCGCGAAGCGGCGCAGTCCGGACGGCGGCGCGTTCTCGGTGACGCGGGTCGATGCGCGGACCACGGTGGCGCTCATGCACAGTGGCATCGGCATGAGCGTGGGGCCGGCGCTGGGGCAGCGGCATATCGATGCGCTCGTCGATGACCAGCCGCTGCCGCAGTGGACGCCGCCACCGGCATGAGTACATTCCGGGCGCCGCCGGCGCCCGCTTCCTGACGATATCCCATCATGCTGACACTCGACACCATCGCCGGCCTGTTTGCCGGCTACGGCACCTCGTTCTACGGCGACGAAGCCATCAGCCAGACCGAACACGCGCTGCAGTGCGCGCTGCTGGCGGAGCAGGCGGGCGAATCCGAAGCCGTCATCGTCGCCTCGCTGCTGCACGACATCGGCCACCTGATGCTGGCGGCCAGTACCACTACCGATATGCGCCACCAGGAAACCGGGGCCGACGCGCTGGCAACGCTCTTCGGTCCCGACGTGACCGAACCGGTGCGCCTGCACGTGGCGGCGAAGCGCTATCTGTGCGCGACCGATCCGGCCTACTACGACGGACTGTCCCCCGCCTCGCAGCACAGCCTCGCCTTGCAGGGCGGCCCGTTCGATCCGGCCGCCGCCAGCGCATTCGCCAGCCAGCCGCATGCGGCTGCGGCCGTCAGGCTGCGCAAGTATGACGATCTGGCGAAAGTGGTCGGGCTGGAGACGCCGGCGCTGTCGCACTATCTGGAGATGGCCGGGCGGGCGCGGCGCGGGGATTGAGCGTCCGTGGTACGGATCCCCGCTGCCAGGCGCTGCCGGCCACCGCGTTCTGGCCGGTGCGGGCATTGCCAGGTATCCGACTCCCATGCATGAAGCGAGGGCGCGTTATCGGCCCCCATCGATCGTTCGACAGTACTTCGGCAGGCCGCGAAGCCAGCCTGGGAATGGCCACCGGCTCAAAAACTCCACACCACACCCACCCGCAACGTACGTGGCTCGGCCGGGTGGATGTGATGGTCCTCGATGCCGGTGGCAACGCCGTTCGCATCCACTGGCGACGTCTCACCCTTCAGCAGCGACGCATAGTAGTAGTCGATGTCGTTGACGCGCTTGTCGAACAGGTTCAGTACTTCGGCAAACACGCGTACGTCCTTCATCAGTCGATACCCCACCTTCAGGTTGACCAGGAACGACGACGCCGAGCGCACGCTGTCGTCCTCCACCAACGGACGCGGCCCGAAATAGCGCGCCCGCGCACCCACCGACCAGCGGCCCCGGTTCAGCGAAACGCCGGCGGACGCGGTGGTCTGGATCGACTCCGGGATGTAGTCGCCTTCCGGAGCATTGTCGCGGTAGCGCGCGCGCGAGAACGCGGCGTCGGCATCGAGGATCAGCCCGGCAAGCGGGCCGCCCGGCGGTGCGTAGTAGCCGGCCAGTTCGATGCCGGTGCGACGGCTCGGGCGGCTCGGCTCGGTGGTGCCGCTGTCGCCGGAAAACACCAGTTCGGAGCCGATGTCGAGCTGCCATAGCGAGGCCGACAGTTGCAGCCCCGGCGCGAACCGCGCCGTACGCACGCCGATCTCGTAGCCGGTGGCCGGCACCAGCACGCTGACCTTCTCTACCGGCTCGCCCGTCGACGGGTCGACCGTGGTGGTCGCGCCGCGCACGTCATTGCTGTGGTAGCCGCGCCCCCAGTTCAGGAAGACCTCGGTGCGGTCGGCCGGCGACATCACCACGCTCAGCTTCGGGCTGACGATGTGGTCGCTGCCATTGCCCGAGTTGGCCGGGTTGTCGCTCGACACGCCGTACCAGAACTGGTCCGCGCGCAGCCCCGCCACCGTGCGCAGCCAGGGCAGCCACGCGGTGGTGTTGCGCACGTACAGCGCGGCGCTGGTCTCGTTGACGGTATCGGTGCGCACGGTTTCGTAGATCTGCCGCGCCTCCGAGTTCGCCAGCGTGATCGGGTCGAGCCGGTCGGAGCGGACCTGCGTGCCGATCTCGGTCTCCGAGTCCCGACTGCCCAGCTTGCCGAACCATACGCGCGAGGCGTTGACGCCCGCCGTCACGCGGTTCTCGAACTGCTCGAACTGGTCACCGCGCTCGGGGTTGTCGAGCGCGTAGGTGAAGTTCGAGAACAACTGCAGCCGGCTCTTGATGACGTAGGCGTTGGCCTGGAACAAGCCGCTCTCCACCGGCCGCAGCCAGTCCGCCGACAGGCTGTAGCGCGACGCGTAGCCGCCGTCGGTCGGATCGATATAGCCGAAGCGCGAGATCAGGCCCTCGTCAATGGCGCGCTGCGGCACCTGGTCGGTCGAGTTCCAGTCGTTACGGTAGGCCATCGCCGTCACGCCGAGCCGCTCGCCGCCGCCGAGCGGCAGCGTGTAGCGCAGCACGCCGTTCAGCTTGTGCACACCCTCCGGCAGCACCCACGGCCCGTTCTCGCCCAGCCATTCGAAGCCATACAGCAGCGTGCCCGGCCCGACCTGGTTCGAGTTGGCGAGCAGCGCGCGGCGGTAGTCGTGCTGCCCCAGTTCGAGTTGCGCGATGCCGGCCGGCAGGCTAGACACGTAGTCCATCCGCACCGCGCCCGCCGCCGAGAAGTCACCCTCTTCGGCGAAGTAGGTGCCCTTCTTGTAGGCAATGCCGCTGACCAGTTCGGGGATGACGAAGTTGAGGTCGGTATAGCCCTGCCCGTGGGCATTCGTGCGCATGTTGACGGGCATGCCGGCCACGGTAGTCGACAGGTCGGTGCCGTGGTCGAGGTTGAAGCCGCGCAGGAAGTACTGGTTGGCCTTGCCGTCGCCGCTGTGCTGCGTGACGATCAGGCCCGGCACGGTCTCCAGGAGTTCGCCGGGCCGCAGCAGCGGGCGGTTCTCCAGTTGTTCCTGTGTCACGTAGCCCTGGTTGGCCGCCGTGGCGGGCGTGGACTGGCCGGAATCGTCGACCGAGGCCCGCACGGTCACGGTGGGCAACTCACCTTCCGCCTGCTGCTGGCCGCCGGCCAGCGCCGTGCCATGCACCACGATGGCGCTTGCGGCACAAACGAGGGACCAGCGCAGCGGGCGCCCTGCCCCGGGAAGGGAGGAAAAGCAAAAGAACTGGCCCATTGTTTTTATGATGTGGAATGGTATGAATTCTGTCGCAAAGTTCATACCAATGGCCAGTCACATGTCGGGCGGTCTTGCATTGCAGGCGATGCCGGCCCGTCTCAGGCGTGCGGGTGCGGGTGCGGATGCGGGTGTTCGTGCGCGTGGGACTCGAAGCGCGTCGGATCGCCCCCGGTCATCACCATGTTCAACTGGCCCTGCCTGACGCCCCGCTCGCTGCTGATGGCGTCCGCGAGTTTGCGCACGGCGCTGGCCGGCCCCTTCAGGATGACGGTCTCGATGCAGTGCTCGTGGTCGAGATGGGCGTGCATCGTCGACACGGTCAGGTCATGGTGCGCGTGCTGGATGCGCGTCAGCCGCTCGGCCAGGTCGCGCTCGTGGTGGTTGTAGACGTAGGAAAGGTTGGCCACGCACGGGCCGTCCGCGTCGATCGACTCGCGCCAGCGGTCCAGGTGGCTGCGGAGGATGTCGCGCACGGCTTCCGAGCGGTTGCCGTATCCGCGCTCGGCGATCAGCCGGTCGAATTCGGCGGCGAGCGGCTCGTCGAGAGAGATGGTGAAGCGTTCCATGGGGCGTGGCCGGTGCGATGGGGGATGCGAGACCAGACAGTATCATGCGCGCCGGCTTCGGCCGCACAGGCGGCTCGGGGCGAGCATCGGACCGCCCCCGCTGCCGTCGAGGGCCGCCGCTACGGCTGAATCACGTCCGGATGCGGATCGCGCTGATAGAGCATCTCCACGAGCGATTCCCGATTGGCGAGAACGGCCCGCTGGTTCAGCGTCCCCTTGTCGGTGATCTCACCCCGATCGATCGAAGGTGGCTCCTCCATCGGCAGCATCCTCGCCACGCGGGTGGCGCTGCCCGTGGCCGACTGGTTGAGCATACGCAGCAGCGCAGCGAATGCCGCGCGCACGGATGGCGATGCCAGGACCTCGCGAGCGGTCGCCCCGGCTGGCAACCCGGCAAGCCGCCGGCAGTCCTCCATGCGCGGGAACAGCAGCAGACCGATGGTGTCACGATTGCACCCCGCCACGACCACGTCCTGCACGCAAGGCGCCCCAGCGGCAATCACGCGCGCGCGCAAGGGCCCCACGCTGACGAAAGTGCCCGAACTGAGTTTGAAGTCCTCCGCAATGCGGCCATCGAATACCAGGCCGAGTTCGGGCCGCTGCGGATCATGGAACCGCAAGGCATCGCCGCTGCAATAGTAGCCTTCCTCGTCGAAGACGCCCTGGGCCGACGCCGCATCATGACGCCAGTACCCCGGCATCACGTGCGGCCCGCGAAAGCGGGCTTCCAGCTTGCCGTCCACCGGCACCAGCTTCAGTTCGCAGCCCGGCGCGGGCGTGCCGACATACCCGGCCCGTGAGATCGGCGCCGTGGTGAAGAGGCAGCATGGCGACGTCTCGGTCATGCCCAGGCCGGCCATGATGCGGATGCGTTCGCCGCAATGCGCCTCGGTGACACGCTCCAGCCGGTCCCAGGCTTCCTGCGATAGACCCGCTCCGCCGAAAAAGTAGATGTTGACCCGCGAGAAGAAGGTCTCGCGCAATTCGGCGTCGCGCTCCAGCGCCAGACCCAGTTCCTCCCAGCCCTTCGGAACGGTCAGGTAGGCGGTCGGAGCAATCTCCCGCAGATTGCGCAGCGTTTCCTCGAACCGGCCCGCCACCGGCTTGCCATGGTCGATATACAGCGTGCCGCCGTTGTACAGCACGATGCCGAAGTTGTGGCTGCTGCCGAAGGTGTGGTTCCACGGCAGCCAGTCGACCAGGACCGGTGGAGTGTTTGCGAATTCGGGAATCGTCTGGCGCAGCATCTGCTGGTTGCTGCAGAGCATCCGGTGGGTCGTCGGCACTGCCTTGGGCTGACGGGTGGAGCCCGACGTGAACATGAACTTGACGATGGTGTCGGGTCCTGTGGCCGCCTGCGCGGCGTTCACGCTCGTCGGAGGCGTCTGCATCAATGCCTCGAACGCCGTTGCCGGCCGGCCCGGACAGCGTCCGTCGCGCGTGACGACCTCGACGTCGGCCGGTACTACCGCCGCGATGGCGCGCGCGAAGGCTTCACCGTCCGCGGCATACACGAGGCCGGGAGTCAGCAGCGAAAACACGTGACGCAGCTTGCCAAAGTCCGTCGAAACGAGCGAATACGCAGCCGATACCGACGAGAACGGGATGCCCGCCCACATGGCGCCCAGCGACAGTTGCAGGTGCTCGAGGTCGTTGTCGGAAAGTACGACGAGAGGCCGCTCGGGGGAAAGCCCGCGGTCGAGCAACGCCTGTCCGATCGCCCGCGCGCGCTGCAGCATCTGCGCATAAGTGATAGTGATCCAGCCGCCATCCGCCCCCCGCTGGGCGGCGAGCACGCGGTCCGGGTGGCGCTCTGCGCCCGCCACGAGGCAGTCTGTCATCCGCTTCGGATACGGCGCCAAGGCCTCGCTGGAACGAACGTGCCAGACGTCGCCATCCCTGCGGACCAGGGCGGCGGGGTTGGCCACATCGACGGCCCGGTAGCGTGGAAGGGGCGGCGCCGATGGGGCGGTGTTTGGGAAACCGGGGGTGATTCCGGCGGAAGGGGCTGTCTTAATCTCGACGTCGCTCACGTCACGTCTCCTGCTTCTGTTATGTCCCCGGCCGGCGCTGGCCAGGGCGAAACTGCCGGCGCACTGCCGGTCACTCAGATCGGATAGTGCCGCGCTCCACTCTGGATCGTAATCCAGCGCAACTCCGTAAAGGCGTCGACCGACGCCTTGCTGCCGAAACGGCCGTAGCCGCTGGCCTTCACGCCGCCGAACGGCATCTGCGCCTCGTCATGGACGGTTGGACCGTTGATGTGGCAGATGCCGGATTCGATGCGCTTCGCCACCGCGAGCGCACGCGGCACGTCGCGGCTGAATACGGCCGAGGAAAGTCCAAACTCGCTGTCGTTGGCCATCCGGATCGCCTCCTCGTCGCTGTCGACGCGCGCCACGGTCACGACAGGCCCGAACGATTCCTCGCGATAGAGCGCCATTTCCGGCGTGACGCCATCGACGATCGACGGTTGCAGGATGGCGCCGTCGCCGTGCACGCCAACCGGGAGCCGGGCGCCCTTCGCGCGCGCATCGTCCAGCAGGGCGCGGATGCGTAGCGCGGCTTGCGGGCTCACCAGCGCCCCCAGCACGGAGGACGGGTCTGCCGGATCGCCTGCCCGAAGCGTGCGGACCCTGGCTGCGAGTTTTTCCACGAACTGGTCGGCCACGGCGCGATGGGCAATCACGCGCTCGGTGGACATGCAGATCTGCCCCTGGTTAAAGAACGCGCCGAAGGCCACGGCGTCGACTGCGGCGTCGAGATCGGCATCGTCGAGCACGATGACCGGCGCCTTGCCCCCAAGCTCCAGCAGCGCCGGCTTCAGGTGCCCGGCGGCGTGCTGGGCGATGATGCGGCCGACATGGGTGGACCCCGTGAAATTGACCCGGCGCACGGCGCGGTGGGCGATCAGCGTCTCCACGATCGTCGCCGCGTCCTCGGGCGCGTTCGTCACCACGTTCACCACCCCGCTGCCGAGCCCGGCATCCTCCAGCACGGTGCCGATCATCCGGTGCAGTGCCGGACACGCCTCGGATGCCTTGAGCACGACCGTATTGCCGCACGCAAGCGGCATCGCGATGGCGCGCGTGGCGAGGATGACCGGCGCGTTCCACGGCGCGATACCGAGCACGACGCCGCACGGCTGGCGCACTGCGAGCGCCAGGCTGCCTGGCACGTCGGACGGAATCACGCTGCCGTCGATCTGCGTGGTCATCGCGGCGGCCTCGCGCAGCATGTTGGCGGCCAGCATCACGTTGAAGCCGATCCAGTTCGGCATCGCGCCGGTTTCGGCCGCGCCCACCGCGATGAACTCGTCGGTGCGGCGGTCCATCAGATCCGCCGCCTTCAGCAGGCGCCGGCGGCGCTCGCCCGGGCCCAGGGCCGCCCACGCCGGGAAGGCTGCCGCGGCCGCCTCGACCGCGGCGATGGCGTCCTCCGGCGTCGCCGCGGGCGCGCTGGAAACGACCGCATCGGTGACGGGGTTGCGGCGCTCGAAGGTGGCGCCATTGGCGGCGTGCCGGTCCTGGCCGCCGATCAGCATGGTCAACGCGTTCATGAAATGATTGTCTCCAGGCGGGCCCGCGCACGGCACGGGCCCATTCCTCTTCGGGATGCTTGTCAGGGCAATACGCACTGCGGCGCGCGGCGTTTTCAGTCCCGCTTGTAGGCTTGCAGGCCCGGCTTGATCGACTTGTCGTCGAGGAACTGCTTGAGGCCCTGTTCACGCCCGTGCTCCGGGTCTCGCAGTTGCGCCTGGTCCAGCTTGGCGTACAGGTAGTCTTCGTTCTGCTCCCAGGTCAGCTCGCGGCTGCGCTTGAAGCCGTGCTTGGCGGCGCGCAGCACCACCGGATTCTTCTCGAGCAGCTTCGCCGCCAGTTCCAGCACGTGTTCGCGCAGTTGCGAGCGCGGCACGCTCTTGTTGACGAGTCCCATCGCCGCGGCCTCCTGGCCGGTGAAGGTATCGCCGGTCATGATGTAGTGCAGCGCCTGGCGGTGTCCGACGGTGTCGGCCATCGCCTTGCTGACCAGGTTGCCCGGCGGGATGCCCCAGTTGATTTCCGACAGGCCGAACACAGCCTCGTCCGCGGCAATCGCAAGGTCGCACGCCACCAGCGGCGAGAAGCCACCGCCGAAGCACCAGCCGTTGACCATTGCGATGGTCGGCTTGGCGTACATGCGCAGCAGCTTCCACTGCCACTGGCAGGCGTCGCGCCGGATCTTCTCCTGCAGGATCTCGGGGCCGGCGTCGACCTCGCGGAAATACTCCTTGAGATCCATCCCGGCGGTCCATGCATCGCCGGCGCCCGTCAGCACCAGCACCCTGGCGTCGGCGTCGAGCTCGACGGCTTCGAGCACCTGGATCATCTCGCTGTTCAGGGTGGGGCTCATCGCGTTGCGCTTTTCCGGGCGATTGAACGTCACCCAGGCGATCCCCTCTTCCACGCTGACCTTCACGGTCTTCCAGCGTCCTTCGTAATTGGCCATTTTCGTCTCCTTGATGACTGGTTGGCGGTTCGTCGTGGAATCAATTTAATATCAGGCTACCTGATATTGCAAGCGAAATTCGACGCCCTGATGTAAACCATTACCCCAATCCATGTTGAATGTGCCGACGTGCCGACGTGCCGATGCCTGCGCGGCCACCGCCAGCGGTGAAATTCAGAAGATGTGCTTCACGCCCGCCATCACGCCGAACTGCGATCCTCCCGCCGCAGGACTGCTCCCCGACGCCCCGCTGCTCACGGACAACGCAAGCTGGCCATCGTTGTTGATGTAGCCCGCCGTGGCGTAGACCGACGTGCGCCTGGAGAAGGCGTACGTGCCGCGCAGCGCGTAGAGCATTGCCTTGTTGTCGCTGTGACGGAATTTCAGGTAGTTGACCTGCCCCGCCAGGGTCAGCGCGGGTGTGACGTCGTAGGCGGCGCCGGCATAGTACAGTTCGCTGCGCGCCGTCGGACTGGCCTCGTTGTTGCGGCTGAGCACTCCCACGCCGATCTTCGCGCGATCGAGCAACGCGTAGCCGTTGAGCGAGAGCCGGTCGTCCTTCAGTTCGCTGCTGGTCAGCCCCGCGAACGCACCAGGCCCGCCACGCAGCGAGTCGTATGCCGCCGACACGCCCCATGATCCGGTCGCATACTGGATCATCGCGGACCATTCACGGCAGGCAGACTTGTCGGCCGGATTCTCGCCGGCGCAGTTCGTGCCGACCGGACTGGGGCCGGCGTTGACGGTGTCGCGCCCGAAGCTGTATGTGGCGCCCAGCGTCAATCCGCCGAATGTCCCCTTGTAGGAGATCGCGTTATCGGCACGCGCATTGGGGATGTAGCTGTCGAGCGAGCCGGTGCCGTACACCTGGGGGCCCAGGATGTCCGCGTCGAGCATCGACCAGAACAGCATCGTGTACTGTCGTCCCAGCGCCACCTGCCCCCAGCTTCCGGACAAGCCTGCCAGTGCCTGCCGGCCGAACAGCCGGCCGCCCTGCCCCGAGGTCCCCGAGTCCGGAGCAAAGCCCGATTCCAGCACGAACAGGCTCTTCAGGCCGCCGCCCAGGTCCTCGGATCCGCGCAGCCCCCAGCGCGACGGCACGGTGCCCGTGACGTTCGGGACCCGCACCACGCTGTACTTGCTCGCGCCAATCGAATTCACATACTCCACGCCCGTATCCACGACCCCGTACAGCGTCACGGATTGCGCCGACGCCACCGCCGGCAGCACCGCGAGCGACGACAGCGCGAGCACGCCTTGCCGGATGCGGTAATCGTTCCAGGACTTCATGATCTGACTTCCTCCCTCCTGATGTTGTATTTGTCAGTCTTTTTCCGCTGGCCGCTGCAGCAGCAGCAAGGCGGCAATGGCAGAGATGATGGTGATCGGGATGCTGGCGCCGATGATCGTGCTCGCGTTCTTTCCCATCGCGAGCAATTGCCCCGCCAGCATCGGGCCGGCGATCGAACCAAGCCGTCCCACGGCGACGGCGGCACCTACCCCCGTCCCGCGCACGGCGATCGGGTAATACGCAGCCGCCAGGGCATAGAGCACGGACTGCGCGCCGATGACGAACAGCCCCGCCAGGAAGGCGCCGAACGCCATCCACGTCATGCCCGCAGCCGCCGCCAGCGTGGCGAGCGCAACGATGATCCCCGCATACATGCCCGACACCACGGCACGCGGACGACCCCGGTCCATCAGCATGCCGATGCCGAGCGCGCCGGCACCGCCGCCGATGTTGAAGACGATCTGCACCACACCCGCCTGTGCCCGGCTCAAGCCGTTGGCCACCATGAGCGACGGCAGCCAGTTCAGCAGGAAATACAGCACGATCAGCGTGAAGAAATAGCTGATCCAGATGCAGCACGTAGCAGCCGCCCGGCGCTCCGAAAAGAGCGCCCACGCCACAGGGGGCGGCTTCACGAACCGGCCCTCCGGCCGGTCGAAGCGCCCCGACTCCTGCAGCATGCGCAGCAGTGGAACCACAAGCAACGGGCCCAGCCCGCCGACGTAGAAGATGTGCCGCCAGCCCGAGTCGCCGGCCGAAACGATGCCGATCAGCGCCGCGATGGCACCACCGAGCGGGATGCCGCAATACATGATGCTGACGGCGGTATTGCGCAGGCGGCCCGGCACCGCTTCGGAGCAGATGGCGATCAGGTTCGGCATGGCGCCGCCGAGCCCCATGCCGGTGGCCACGCGGATCGCCACCAGGCTCCAGAAGTCCCAGGCATGTGCCGTGCCGATCGAAAAGACGCCGAACAGTGCGGTGGCCATGATCAGCACGCGCTTGCGGCCGATGCGATCGGCCAGGCGGCCGCCCAGCATGGCACCGGGCAAGAGGCCGAATGTACCGGCGCTGAAGGCCAGCCCCATCTGGCTGACGGAAAGGCCGAACTCGCGCGCCATCCGTGGCGCGGCCACGCCGATCGACTGCAGGTCGAGCCCTTCCAGCAGGGCGACGACAAAGCACAGGCCGAGGGTCAGCGCCGCGCCCGAGGCTGGCTCGGCGCGCACTACGGTTGAGGTTTGCATGGTGGTTCCTTGATCGAAGCTGGTATCAGAGGCTGCGCAAGTTGGCGGCGTCGTTGACGTCGCCGGTGCCCGCGTAGCGGGCCATCTTCGCAGGCAGGACGACTGAAGGCGTCGACGACGACGATCCCGCTGTTGCGTTGCCGCTGTCGTCGCCGCTACCCCACCCCGTCGGCAAGACGAGCGCCATCGCGGCGGCCGCCGTGGCGCCACCGGCAAGGATTTGCTGCATGAATGTCTCCTGTTTGTCAGTCGTGGCCGGTAGTGCGGCAGCGATAGCCAGTGATCGCTGCCGCCCCCGGATGCACCGGAGGTCAGGCGCCGTCCTGCCGCATGTTGCGGAGGCATCGGCGGCACGCCATCGCGGTATCAATATAGTATCAGGCTTCCTGATATAACAAGTAGATTATGATCGTTGCGTGTAAACCCCTAACGACCCTCCAGACGCGACAAAGGAAGCACCGCATATCACTATGGCAACGCCGAGAACGAAGAAGACCACCAAGGCCGTTGATCAAGCCGTCGGGCACGAAACCGTCAGTCCGGTGCCGGTCCGCATTCCCTATCTCATTGGCCGCACCGATCGCATCGTCAAGCGCCGGCTCACCGAGGCACTGGCGCCGCATGGCATCACGCTGCCATTCTTCACGGCCATGTCCGTATTGCAGGCCAGGGGCAGCCTGTCCAATGCGCAGTTGGCCGAACGGTCGTTCATGTCGCCGCAATCCGCCAACGAGATCGTCAAGATGATGGAAACCAGGGGCTGGATCGTCCGAGAATCGGACCCGACGCACGGGCGCATCGTCAAGCTGAGCCTGACGGAGACCGCACGGGGACTACTGACGCGGTGCGACGAGACCGTAAGGAAGCTGGAAGCGGAGATGCTTGAAGGCATCGATCCGCAACACGTGGACCTCCTGCGTCAATTGCTGACTCAGTGCGCACGGAATCTGCGCTGAGATTGCGCGAAGTCCTTCGGCAGACGGCGGCCCCGCCGGGATGAAAAGCCGAAGGACGTGCGTCAAAATGTCGCGCGGGCATTGACGCGAAGAATCCCACCGCTCGGTTAGACTGCGCCCCTTCTCGCGCACACACATGCATCTCAGGGGACACAACTACCGCACCGCATGGCTTGGCCTGTTGGCCATGAGCCTGCTCGTGCTCGCGCCGCTGGTTAGCCAGTGGCTGTGTGCCACCCGGACGGTGGAGGCAACCGGTCCCGGCTATATCTGTTCGGCGGCGCCGACTGCGGCGGACGAACACCACCGGCACCTGCCGCAGCCGGCCTGCGGGTATTGCGACTTGCTGGCGGACCAGGCCGCGGCAGGTCCGCCGGCGGCTATCCTGGTGCCCGTCATCCTGCTGGTCATCTGGTTTGCCGGCGCCTCCCTGCCGAGACTCGGCGCGGTGCCGCGCGGCAACTTCCCTTCGGGCCGGCCCCGGGGACCGCCTTCGCCTGGCTTCGTCCTTCCCTTCTCCTTTTGAGGCACTGCGGCGCGCATCCCGTTGCCGCGGTCGCCGGACGTTGACCAACGGACGCCGCGCGGCGGGTCCGTCTTCCAGGCAATTTTCCCGATGCAAACGAAGTCGAACAAGGGCACGACCGCCCTGCGCGAGGCCGCACCGGCCTTCGCTCCCACCTTGCTTTCCCTCGCCCTGATGGGCATTGGCGGCGGCTTCGCGGGCACCGCCAACGCGGTCGACGCGATGGCCAATGCCGCGACCAATGCCGCGACCGGAAGCGGCAACCAGGCGGCCGCCGGTGCGCCCGGCCAGGCCGAGCCGAGCCTTCCGACTGTCTCGGTGACACAGACGCGAACCTTCGCCGAGAGCGAACTGTTGCCGCAGACGACCTCCAGCATCACCGGCGCCCAGGCGGCGGCCACCGTCAACCTGATGACCACCGAGGACGCCCTCAAGTACCTGCCCGACGTGCTGGTGCGCAAGCGCTATATCGGCGATACCCAGGCGCCGATGGCGACCCGCACCACCGGCATCAATGCCAGCGCCCGCAGCCTGATCTACGCCGACGACGTGCTGCTGTCGACGCTGATCAACAACAACAACAGCAACGGCTCTCCGCAGTGGTTCATGGTGACGCCGCAGCAGATCGACCGGATCGACGTGATGTACGGTCCGTTCGCCGCCCAGTACCCGGGCAACTCCTACGGCGCGGTGACGCAGATCACGACACGCATGCCGCAGAAGTTCGAGGGCAGTATCGAGATGAACGCTGCCCTGCAGCACTTCAAGCTGTATGGCACCAGCGACACCGAACCCTCCGAACAATATGCCGTCACGCTGGGCGACCGCGTCGGCAAGCTGTCGTGGTGGTTCAATGCCGGCCACCTGAACAGCTTCAGCCTGCCCGTCACCTTCGGCACGGTCGCTCAGTCGACCACCGCGGCAAGTGCCAGCCTGCCGGTGATCACCGGCGCCTTTGCCGACCGCAACCGCACCGGCGGCGCGATCCAGGTGATCGGCGCGGGCAACTTCGTGCACACGCTGCAGGACAACGCCGCGCTGAAGCTGGCCTATGACTTCACCCCCGCGCTGAGCGCCACCTATTCGCTCGGCTACTGGCAGAACAGTGCCAAGGCCAGCGCGCAGAGCTACCTCAGCACAGCGTCGGGCGCGCCTTACTACGGCGCGGCCAGCGGCAGCGTCAACATCGGCGGCTACAGCTACAACGCCAGCACCATCGCCGGCCAGTTCTCCAGCAACAATGTGGAGCAGGAACACCTGATGCAGAGCCTGAAGGTGGGCACACACACGCAAGGTGTGTTCGACTGGGAGGCGGTGGTCAGCAACTTTTACTACCTGCAAGACCAGACCCGCCAGTCGACCGGGCTCTATCCGGCCGCCATCAGCGGTGGCGCCGGGCGCATCACCGACATGGGCGGCACCGGCTGGACCACGGCCGACCTGAAGGGCACCTGGCGCCCGCAGGGCGTGGCAGGCGCGCACATCGCCAGCTTTGGCGCCCACTACGACGTGTTCAAGCTGAACAGCCCCACCTACAACACCAGCGACTGGGTCTCGGGTGGAAAGGCCGCGCTGTACAGCGCCTCGCAGGGCAAGACACAGACCGGTGCCCTGTGGGCGCAGGATGTCTGGCGCTTCGCCCCCGACCTGCAGGCCACGCTAGGCGGCCGCTATGAAAGCTGGCGCGCCTACGACGGCTACAACTTCAACACGGGCAGCAACGGCACCGGCGTGTCGATCCACCAGCCCGGCGTCGACAAGTCCGGCTTCTCGCCCAAGGCCTCGCTGAACTGGGACGCGACCCAGACGTGGTCGCTGACCGGCTCCTTTGGCAAGGCGCTGCGCTTCCCCACCGTGGGCGAGCTGTACCAGAGCGTCCAAACCGGCAGCACGTACCTGCAGGCCAACCCCTACCTGCAGCCGGAGAGCGTGCTGTCCGGCGAGCTCGCGCTCGAGCGCCACACCGACACCGGCAAGCTGCGCCTGTCCGTGTTCAATGAATACGTGACCAATGCGCTGATCTCGCAGACCTCGAACATCCCGGGCTTCGCCACCCCCGTGTCCTACACGCAGAACGTGGGCAAGACGCGCCAGGTCGGCGTCGAACTCGCCGGACAGCAGGACAACGTGGTGATCCACGGTCTCACGCTGTCGGGCAACGTCACCTATGTCGACGCACGCATCCTGTCTGACGACAGCTACGTGCCGACCACGCCGGGTGCCACCGCGGTGGGCAAGCGTGTACCGTACGTGCCGACCTGGCGCGGCACGCTGGCGGCCACCTACCGCCCCGACAGCCGCTGGGCCTATACGCTGGCCGCACGCTACAGCAGCCGCCTCTACGCCACGGTGGACAACTCCGACATCAATCCGGCCACCTATCAGGGCTTCGAGAGCTTCTTCGTGATGGATGCGCGCGTGAACTGCCAGATCGACCGGCATTGGAGCGCATCGCTGGGCGTGGACAACCTCAACAACCGCAAGTACTTCCTCTATCACCCCTTTCCGCAGCGCACCGTCTACCTCGGCTTGAAGTACGCGCTCTGAGGGTTCGTCCGGCCGGGGTCATCGCAGTGATCCCGTGACACCAGCGGACTTTCCCTCCGTCGCCCCCCTTCTCTCAGAATTTCTGCCTGAGACCCAGCGCCGCGCCAGTCTGGTTGCTCTTGCCCGGCGCCAACGACTGCGGCGCGACGAAGTTCAGCGAGCCGCCGCTGACGTAGCCGATCGCCGCATAAGCGTCGGTGCGTTTGGAGAGCGAATAGATGCCCTGCAGCACGTACTGCTTCGGACTCGACGCGGCCGAACCGCCCGCTGCCCGCTTTACGTCGTCGAAATAGAACGCGGCGCTTAACTGGAACGCCGGCGTCAGCGCATAGTTGACGCCGGCCCACCACATGTCGTCGCGGTTCGCCGTGGCGCCCGTGGCGTCGGTGCCGCGGGCCCAGCGATAGCCGGCCGACAGGCGGGCGTCGCCAAGCGAGAGCGTGCCGGCGAGCGCGGCCTTTTGCTGCTTGCCGTAGCCGGCGGCGGCCTGCAGTCCGTTGAGCTGGTCATAGACGGCCGTGACACCCACCGCGCCGGACTGGTATGACATCCCGCCGCCCCACGCCGCGCCCCCCTGCGGCGCGCCGGGCTGCTCGCCGAATCCATAGTGGGCCTGGGCAGACAAGCCATCGCGCTCGATCCGGTACTTGATGGAATTGTCGGCGCGCAGCGGGCCCAGCATCACCATGAACGGCTCGTAAACGCCGGCGTAGATCAGCGGCGTCAGGCCGAACAGGTTGTCGAACAGCGTCGTGTACTGGCGGCCCACGGTGAGTTGCCCGAACTTGCCGGACAGCCCGACGAACGCCTGGCGCGTGAACAGGCGCGAGTCCACCAGCGTGCCGTTGTCGGTATTGAATCCGCTTTCGAGCGCGAAGACTGCCTTGGTGCCGCCGCCGAGGTCTTCCACGCCGCGCAGGCCCCATCGCGAGCCAGACAGCCCCGAGGATGTGAGCCTGAGGGTCGAATGATCGCCGCCCTGCCCGGGAACCGCCGGGGCGTTGTGATTGCTGTAGTCGAGATAGGCGTCGACGACCCCGTACAAGGTGACGCTCGATTGCGCCTGCGCGCCGATCGCCGCCGTACTGCCGGCGACGAGGAATCCTGCCTGCAATGCCCTGCCGATCGGTCTTGTCATGCGTTCCATGGCGTTCTCATTCCTGCCTGGTGGGTGGGTATTGCCCGAATGCCGGACGAGCGCGCCCTGCCGCCTTGCCGGGGCAAGGCAGAGCGGTGGCGACGCCATCAGGACCGGGGGTTCAAACGAAAGCGGGAAGTACTAATGTCCGTGCGCGGGCCATGCGTCGGCGTCGAGGACGAGGCGAAAGCCGACGTTCGACGAGCTGCTGTCGGGGTCCTGCCCCTGCCGCGCGCTGACGCGGTACCCCTCGCAATACGCCTCGCTGCAGAGGAACGAGCCGCCGCGAATGACGCGCTTGGGCGCGCCAGGGCGGATGCCTTCGGGATCGAAGGCATCCTGCGGCCCGGTGGGATCTACCGCCGCGCCGGGCAAGCCGGCCTGGCGCGCGAACGCATCGGCCCGGTACCAGTCCGCCACCCATTGCCAGGCGTTGCCTGCCATGTCGTGCAACTGGTAGCCGTTCGGCGGGTACTGCCCGACCGGCGCGGTGCCGG
>Ga0335083_10004235_pt1 | contig 18344 bp, 16 predicted proteins | sample Lox_Sample_42_FD_206716 | JGI IMG/M metagenome (GOLD analysis project Ga0335083, IMG submission 206716) | Soil microbial communities from Loxahatchee National Wildlife Refuge, Florida, United States - Lox_Sample_4.2 | ecosystem: Environmental > Terrestrial > Soil > Wetlands | place: USA...
AATATCGCGCCGAAGCACGTATTCAGGACTATCTCTCGCTATTCGCCGAACGCAAAGTCCGCGCAACGCTACGGCAATACCCAACGAAGCCGCACTAGTCGTCACAGTCGTCATTTTCTTTGTGCCGGCTGCGTCAGGCCGGCCGCTTCTCCTGCCCCACTTGCTTCCGCGGCGCTCCTTTATCAGGCTCGCGCCGCGATCCCCCTTTGCGCCCGCGCGCACCTTGCCGATATCCAGCTCTTAAGGTTGGTTTAATTCTTTGCTGCAACCATAAAGCTCAACCCCTGTTGAGCCGCCGGAACATCGGCGGCGTTTTTTTGTGCGGCAAGCCAAGGAGGAGCGAGGTCATGGTTGAAGACGACGTACTGGTGCACCTGCAGTCCCTGCTGCGCGACGACGCGGCCTCGACGGTCGCATCATGCCGTGTCTCGACGCCGCTCCAGAATCCGTGGGGCCGCGCCTACCGGCTCGTCGAATGGACGACGCCGCTCGACGACGGCGCCCGCCGCCAGGTCGTTCCCGCCGAAAGCACGGCGCTCGAAATCGCGCGCCTCGTCGCGCAGCATGTGCCCGGCCGCCGCATTCTGCTCAACGGCGAGCCCGCCGCAACCGAGCGCCCACGCACGCGCCGCCGCTCGCGCAGCGCCGCGAACGCACGCGCGGCGCGCTAGAAGCGCGGCTTCCCGGCGGCGCGCGGCGCCCGCTCGTCGCGCAAGGCCTGCGTACCGCCCCCCTGTCCGGCCCCATCGCGCCCCATCCGCGCGCGCCCGGCGTCAAGCCACGAGCCGCGCAAGCGATGCTTCCAGTTTCCCGCTTACGCGTGTCATCGGCGCGCGCAGCTCGTTGCGAATCAGCCCGCACGCTGCGAGCCCCGCCTTCACCGGCCCCGGATTCGGCTCCGCAAACGAGGCGCGCACGAGCGGCACGAGCATATGCCAGATCGCGCGGGCTTCGGCGAGACGGCCCTCGCGCAACGCGCGCGCCATGCCGACGAAGCGCTCCGCGCGCAGATGCGCCGAAGCCGCAATCGCGCCGCTCGCGCCCGCGCACATTGCGCCGAACATCTCGATGTCCTCACCGCAGAGCACCTGCAAACGGCCGTCGAGAATCAGCGCGAGCGTCTTGTCGAGCGAGCCGCCGCAGTCCTTCACGGCGCGGATGCGCTCGTGCGCGGCGAGTTCGAGCAAGCTCGCCAGCTCGATGTGCACGCCGGTGCGCGCGGGAATGTCGTAGACGATCAGGGGCTTGCGGCTCGCGTCCGCGAGCGCGGCGAAGTGGCCGATCACGCCTGCCTGTGAAGGCCGGATGTAATAAGGCGCGGCCGCCAGCACGCCCGCGATGGGCTGCTCGTTGAGCGCCGCGATGCGCTCGCAAACCGCCGCCGTGTGATTGCCGCTCACGCCCGCCACGACAGGCAGGCCGCCGGCCGCGGCCAGCACGGTGGCGAGCACGGCGTCCTGCTCGTCGGCGTCGAGCGCGGCGGGTTCGCCGGTCGTGCCTAGCGCGACGAAGCCTGCCACGCCGGCCTCCACGTAGTGGCGCACGAGCGCGCCGAGCGCCGCATGATCGACGGCGCCCGCGTTGAATGGCGTGACGAGCGGAATCCAGATACCCGAAAACTCAGACATGACTTTCCCTTGAACTCGACCGTATGAAAGGTCCGTTCAGCGGTGCGCAGGAGGGATGCAAGCCGGGGATAAAGCGGGAGGCATGACGCCGTCGACTGGCTGTTCCGTCGCACATCTGACGGAACAGCAAGCTCCGGTCAGATGAGCGGCTGTTTTTTGGCTTTGGTTTTCACCCACGCCGACAAAGCCTGCGCGAGCGGCGACACCGCGCGCATGGCGGCGGTGAAGTTCGGCAGTTCGTGACGGAGTGCGTTACGTGGCATGGCGCGTAGTGTAACCGGGATCGCGCGTTTGTGTGACTGTGCAGGCGCACGCGGCCGGCCTGCGCGCCGCGGCCGGGTGGCTTGCCGCCAAAGCGAACCTAAGCAAACCAAAGCGCGCCGACGCGCTTTCGCGCACTGCGATGCGTAGTCGCACCGTTTCCCCGCGCAGCTGCCGCCCTGCACCGACAAAAGAGCTTGACTTCTCACGCCGCCGAACTAATATACGCACCGCGTACATTAACCAGAAATTACGGGTGCCAGCATGAGTGTTCCGCAACAAGCCTTTCTCCGCGACGCCATGCGGCGTCTGAACATGACCCGCGACGCGTTCGCGAGCCGCATCGGTGTGTCGCGCCGGGCGCTAGACACCTGGTTGCTGCCCGAGGAGTCGCAGGAATCACGCGCCATGCCGGAGATCGTCGAGCGTTTCGTTTCGGAAATCGTCGGCAACGGCGAGCCGCGCGAAGACTATACGCAAAGCGTAGACTCGCCGCGCTCGCTCGCCAGCCAGATGCAGTTCGAAGGCAAGCCGCAACTGCTCTCTGTCGACCAGTTCTCGCGCGACTCCGTCGAAGCCCTCTTCCGCGTGGCCGACATCATGCAGCCCATCGCGCGCCGCCGCAAAATCTCGCGCGTGCTCGAAGGCGCGGTGCTCGGCAACCTGTTCTTCGAAGCCAGCACGCGCACGCGCGTGAGCTTCGGCGCGGCGTTCTGCCGTCTGGGCGGATCGGTGTGCGACACGACCGGCTTCACATTCTCCTCGATGGCCAAGGGCGAATCGATCTACGACACGAGCCGCGTGATGGCCGGCTACGTGGATGCGATGGTGATTCGGCATCCTGATCAAGGCTCGGTTGCCGAGTTCGCGCGCGCGGTGAACATTCCCGTGATCAACGGCGGCGACGGTCCCGGCGAGCACCCGAGCCAGGCGCTGCTCGACCTCTACACGATCCAGCGCGAGTTCTCGCGTCTGGGCAAGATCGTCGATGGCGCGCACATCGCGCTCGTGGGCGACCTCAAGTACGGCCGCACGGTGCACTCGCTCGTGAAGCTGCTCGCGCTGTACCGCGGCATCAAGTTCACGCTGATCTCGCCGGCACAGCTCGAAATGCCGGCGTACATCGTCGACAAGATCGCGACCAACGGGCACGTGGTCGAGCAGACGCACGACCTCCGTCAAGGCCTGCGCGGCGCCGATGTCGTGTACGCCACGCGCATCCAGAAGGAGCGCTTCAACGACGAGTCGTTCGAAGGCTACACGCCCGATTTCCAGATCAATCAGGCGCTGATGGACGAATGCTGCAGCCCCGAGACGCTCGTGATGCACCCGCTGCCGCGCGACAGCCGCCCCGGCGCGAACGACCTCTCGACCGACCTGAACCACGACCCGCGCCTCGCGATCTTCCGCCAGACCGACAACGGCATTCCGGTGCGCATGGCGATTTTCGCGGTGCTGCTCGGTGTGGAGAACCTCGTGCAGCACTCGATGCGCGACGCCGTGTGGCGTCCGCCTGCCTACCTCGGCCCGGACGACGCCGTGTTCCACGGCATCGACTGAGGCTCGCGAACGGCGCGCCGCCCGAGCGCGCGCCGCCGCCGCTGCGCTCAGCGCGCAACCGGCGCAAAATCCGCACGAACTCAGCATCAAATCGGCCCGCAGGCATCATGCTTGCGGGCCGATTCGTTTATCTACCGCCTGCAACGCTTCAAGACGTGCAAACCGTCACACACGTCAGCCCTTGCGCCTCTTCCGCTGCATCGATGGCGGCCTCCAGCGCGTTGAACGCGTAGCGCTCGACGGCGATCGCATCGAGCGCAAGCTGCCCCGACCGCACGAGCGCGATCAGCGCCCGGTAGTCCTCGCCGCTGTACATGAAGTGGCCCATCAGCTCCCAGTTGTTGATGAGCATCTCCCGATACGCAATGGGCAGATCGACCTCCATGCTGCCCATCAACACCATGCGGCCGTTGCGGCGCAGGCTGCGCAGCGCGGCGAGCGTGGCGTTCGGATCGGTCGCGTTCGTCGACGGATTGAACTGTAGGCAACCCGGACGTATTCTTGAAATCAATTCCCGGCATTGCACCCATCACCGTGATCGATCTCTCCGGTATCGACCTGAACCTGCTCGTCTCGCTCGACGCCCTGCTCGCCGAGTCGAACGTGACTCGCGCCGCCGCACGCCTGAATCTCACGCAGTCGGCCGTTTCGGCGCAGCTTGCGCGGCTGCGGCACCTCTTCGACGACCCGCTGCTGATTCCCGCCGCCAATGGCCGCGGCATGACGCCCACTGCGCACGCGCTCGAACTGACGGAGCCGCTGCACGCGGCGCTCAAGACGCTCGAAGCCGTGGTGCGCCGCCAGCCCGCGTTCGATCCGCTCACCGATACGCGGCGCTTCGTCGTGGCCGCGAGCGACCAGTGCGTGGCCGTGCTCGGCCTGCCGCTGATGATCGAGTGGGCGCGGCTGGCCGGGCCGGGCCGGGCCGGGCCTGCAGCTCGCGTTCATCGCCATCGAATCGGGCTCGCTCGCGCAGCGCTTCGAGCGCGGTGAGATCGATCTGCTGCTCGGCTCAGCCCAGCAAGTGCCGCCTGCGCTGAAAGCGCGGAAGCTTTACGACGAACGCTTCGTCGTGGCGCAGCGCAAAAGCCACCCGCGCGGCACCGCAAGCTTCGAGCTCGACACCTACTGCGCGCTCGAGCACGTGCTGGTCTCGACCAGCGGCGGCAGCTTCTTCGGCTTCATGGACGAGCATCTCGAAGCGCTCGGCCGGCGCCGGCGCGTGGCGCTCTCGGTGCAGCACTTCACGCTCGTGCCCGAGCTGCTCGCGCGCACCGACTACCTGGCCACGCTGCCCTACCGGCTCATCGCGCGCTATCGGGACCGCGTGGACCTGTTCGAGCTGCCATTCGAGGCGCGCGGCTTCTCGATGCATGCGGCGTGGCATCCCCGCAATCACGCGGACCCGGCGCTCGTGTGGCTGCGAGAGACGGTGGCCGCTCTGTCTCCCGGCAACGCACCGCCTGAGGCCATCGATTAGCGATCCTCTTCATTGACGAGCGGTGCGGCTCACGTTGGAAAACCTGCGCATCGCACGCGCGATTCCTCAGTCGATTGATTCGGCGAACATTGGCATGCGCGCCGCCTATACTCCATGAACCGGCCGCGCCGCAAGGCGAGAGCGCCGTACCGCGTCGTTCTCCCGTCGTCGTTTCCTGCTTGCCCGCTACCTTGCGCCGCCATGCTGACCATTGACGAAATCCGCGCGATCCCGCTTTTTTCCACGCTCCCCGAAGCCGAACTCGAACGCCTCGCCCGGACTTCCGCGGATTTGCACCTAAGCCCCGGCGAATACGCCGTGCACGAAGGCGGCGAGCGGGCGCTCTACGCCGTGCTCGCCGGCAAGATGGAGGTCGTCAAGCTGTTCGACGGCATCGAGCGCACGCTTGGGTGGCGCCTGCCCGGCACGATCTTCGGCGAGGTGCCGCTCGCGCTCAGTTCCCCGTTTCCGGGCGCTTACCGTGCAGCCATTCCCTCGCGCGTCATGCGCGTGGACGCTCAGCATTACTACGCACTCGCCGCAGCATCGGCCGATGTCGCCACCCGCATGGGCGCGCTTGCGCGCGAACGCATAGGCGGCTTGCAGGGACTTTCCGCCGAACCGCCCAAGACGCGCGTGACCCTCGTTGGCGCGCGCTGGGACCCGGCTTGCGCGAACCTGCGCCAGTTCCTCGCGCGCAACCAGATCAGCTGCGAGTGGATGACGCCCGACGCGCCGGAGCTCGCAACCCACTGGAGCGGTCCCTGCCCCGCCGAGCAGGACTGCCCAACCTTGCGCCTCGCCGACGGCACGCTGCTGAGCCGCCCCTCCACACGCGAGCTTGCGGAGCGTCTAGGGCTACAGACCAAACCGCGTCTCGATGAGTACGACACACTGATCATCGGCGGCGGGCCGGCCGGGCTTGCGGCCGCTGTCTATGGCGCATCGGAAGGACTGCGTACCATTGTGGTCGAGCGCGAGGCGCCGGGCGGCCAGGCCGGAACGTCGTCGCGCATCGAAAACTATCTGGGCTTTCCCGGCGGCATTTCGGGCGACGAACTGGCGAGCCGCGCGTTGCAGCAGGCAAGACGCCTTGGCGCGGAGATCCTCGTCACGCGTGCCGTCGCACGCGTCGATACGGCCGCGCGCGAAGTCCATCTCGACGGCGGCGACGTGGTTCGCGTCCATACACTCATTCTCGCAACGGGCGTGACGTGGCGTCGCCTCGCGATCGAAGGTTTCGACCGCTTCATCGGCAAGGGCATCTATTACGGTGCGGCGCGCAGCGAGGCAAGCGGCACGCACGGACTCGACGTGTATCTGATCGGCGGCGGCAATTCTTCGGGGCAGGCCGCACTGTATTTCGCGAGCCATGCGCGCGCCGTCACGCTCATCGTGCGCGGCGATTCGCTCGAGAAGAAGATGTCGCGCTATCTCGTCGAGCAACTCGCGGGGAAGAGCAATGTCCGCGTCGAGGTGAATTCCGAAGTGGTCGGCGTGTACGGAGACACGCATCTGAACGCCATCGACGTTCTCAATACGGCAAGCGAGAGCGTGAGCCGTCGCGAGTGTGGCGGCCTGTTCGTCTTCATCGGCGCTGACGCGGAAACGGGTTGGCTGCCGCCGGAGATCGTCTGCGACAAGCGCGGCTACGTGCTGACCGGCGACGATATCGTGAAGGCCGGACACTGGACGCAAAAGCGCGACCCGTATCTGCTCGAATCGAGCGTGCCCGGCATCTTTGCCTGCGGCGACGTGCGTCTGAGCCCGGTCAAGCGCGTGGCCTCAGCCGTTGGCGAAGGCAGCATGGCGATTGCCTTCGTGCATCGTTACCTTCAGGAAGATGGCACTTAGCCTGTCCTTCCCGACTGCCGACCAACAGCTGAACTCGCCACGCATTCGAGTACTTTCCCACCGCTTTCGCGCGCGGCTGACACACCCCTTTCGTTCGCATTCGACTCACGCAATATCGCGATTCTGTCTGCCGCGCCAGCTTCGCGCCGGGCTGGCGCCAGCCATGCGACAGCGTTGCGACAGCAAGCAAAACGCACTGAAAAATTCACACGTTAGCGCTTTACTTTCGCGTTCGAGAAGTGCAACGTGCAGTTCTCCGATGCGCTCCGGTGCGCACGACAGCGAAATGCGGGCGACCGCGGCACCGGAATTACTGCACGTGTAGAGCGCGCCCACACGCGGTCAGCGCCTGAAGCAACAGCTTACGTTCTTTACCGTTCCGTCTTCGTCCTGGAGTCAGCCGAACGCCATGTCCAACGAACGTCCCTTCGACGCGCCGTGCGACCACGACGACGCGTCCCAGCCTTCCCCCTCCGACCCGGCCTCACGTGCACCCGCCGACGTCAAGCGGCGTCGCTTCCTGCAATCGGCCGCTGCCGCTGCCGCCTTGGGCGCGGCGCCGCATCTGCATGCGCAAAATGCGCCGCCGACTACCGCCGCGCCTGAAGCGCCACCCCCCGCTCCGGCCCGGCCAGTCAGGCTCGAAATCAATGGTCGCGAGTATGTGCTTCACATCGAACCGCGCGTCACGCTGCTCGACGCATTGCGCGACTACGCCGGCCTCACCGGCACGAAGAAAGGCTGCGACCGCGGACAGTGCGGCGCATGCACGGTGCTCGTGGAGGGCCGGCGCATCAACAGTTGCCTCACGCTCGCGGTGATGCACGAAGGCGAGCGCATCACGACGGTTGAAGGCCTCGCGGGCGCGACCGACCTGAGCCCCGTGCAGCGCGCCTTCATCGAGCGCGACGCGTTCCAGTGCGGCTTCTGCACGCCTGGCCAGTTGTGTTCGGCGACGGCATGCCTCTCCGAATTCGCTGCGGGCACGGCCAGCGCGGCGACCGCCGACGTACGCACGCGCCCCGCGCAACTGAGCGACGCCGAAATACGCGAGCGCATGAGCGGCAACATCTGCCGCTGCGGCGCCTATGTGAACATCGTGGCCGCCGTGCGCGACGCGCACGCGGCCGGCGCATAAGTACGGAGGCACGGTCATGGACGCCATCTCGTACCAGCGCGCCGCCGACATCAACGGCGCAATCGCAGCGGCGCAACGCCCCGGCGCGGTCTTCATCGGCGGCGGAACGAATCTGCTCGATCTCATGAAAGGCGGCATCACGCATCCGGTCACGCTCATCGACATCACGCGCATTGCCGCGCTCGATCGCATCGAAACGCTGCCCGATGGCGGCCTGCGCATCGGCGCGCTCGTGCGTAACAGCGACGCGGCCAATCACGCGCTCGTGCGCACGCGTTATCCGCTGCTCTCGCAGGCGCTGCTCGCCGGCGCCTCGCCGCAACTGCGCAACATGGCGACCGTGGGTGGCAATCTCATGCAGCGCACGCGCTGCCAGTACTTCTACGACACGGCGTTCGCGCAATGCAACAAGCGCTCGCCCGGCAGTGGGTGTGCAGCGATTGGCGGGTTCAATCGCATGCATGCGATTCTCGGTGCGAGCGCGCAGTGCGTGGCCGTCAATCCGTCCGACATGAGTGTCGCGCTTGCGGCACTCGACGCAACGGTGCAGGTCAGCGGGCCGCGCGGCGCGCGGGCCATTGCGTTCACCGCGTTTCATCGCCTGCCCGGCGACCAGCCCCATTTCGACACGACACTTCAATCAGGTGAACTGATTACTTCCGTCGACCTGCCGCCGCCGATGTTCAGCGATCATGCGCACTACCTGAAGGTGCGCAACCGGGCGAGCTATGCGTTCGCGCTCGTTTCCGTGGCGAGCGCGCTGCAACTCGATGGCCGCCACATACGCACGGTGCGCATCGCGCTCGGTGGTGTCGCGCATCGGCCTTGGCGCGCGAGCGTGGCGGAGCAGCACCTCGCTGGGCGAACGCTCAGCGCCGCGACGTTGCGCGAGGCCGCAGTGGCGGAACTCGCGCAGGCGCGGCCGCTCAATGGCAATGCGTTCAAGGTCGGGCTCGCCCAGCGCGCCATCGTTCGCGCCACGATGCTGGCAGCCGGTCCTTATGGAGCAGCCGGATCACCCACGGGAGATTTCGCATGAGCACGCTGACCGGACAACCGATGGACCGCATCGACGGCGTACTCAAGGTGACGGGCGGCGCCCTCTATGCGGGCGACTTCCCCGAAGCGCGGCTCGCCCATGCCGTGCTCGTGACGAGCACGATTGCGAGCGGCACGATCACGTCGATCGACACGAGCCGCGCACAGTCAATGCCGGGCGTGCTGCTCGTCATGACGTACCAGAATGCGATGCGCCTGCCCAACGGCGGCCGCCCGCCGCTCAAGCCGCCGGCGGCACGTCATCTCACGCTGCTGCAGGACAACGCGGTGCGCTATAGCAACGAACCTGTCGCGGTCGTGGTGGCCGACACGCTCGAACACGCGACCGACGCCGCACGCCACGTGAACATTGCCTATGCCCGCACACCGGCCACCCTCGACTTCGACAGCGCGAAAGGCTCGGCCCACGCGCCACCTGGCACGCCGGGCCGCCCTGTCGAATCGACGCGCGGCAACGTCGAAGCCGGCCTGAACGAGGGCGCGGTTCGCATCGACGCGGTCTACACCACGCCCATACAGTTCCACAACCCCATGGAGCCGCACGCGACGATGGCGCGCTGGGACGGCCCCGACCTCACGCTCTACGACGCCACCCAGGGCGTGAGCGGCGCGCGCACTGCAGTTGCGGCCGTATTCGACATTGCCCCCGACAACGTGCGCGTGATCTCGCCGTTCCTTGGCGGCGGCTTCGGCTGCAAGGGTTCGTCGTGGTCGCACGTGAGCCTGTGCGCCATGGCCGCGAAGCAAACGGGACGCCCCGTGAGGCTCGCGCTCGCGCGCCCGCAGATGTTCGGGCTGGTCGGCTCGCGCCCGCACACGGAGCAGCACTTCTCGATCGCCGCGCGCGCGGACGGCACGCTGACCGGCTTGCGCCACGACACGCTCGCGCACACCTCCACGTTCGAAGACTGGCAGGAGATGAGCGGTCTCGTCACGCGCATGATGTACGCCGTGCCGAATTGCAGCACGAGCCATCGTGTCGTACCCCTGAACGTCGGCACACCGACCTTCACGCGCGCGCCGGGCGAGACGACAGGCTCGTTCGCGCTCGAATCGCTGATGGACGAGCTTGCGTGGCGGCTGAAGACGGACCCGATTGCGCTGCGCCTGAAGAATTACGCCGAAACCGAGCCGCAGGACGGCAAGCCATGGTCGTCGAAGGCGCTGCGCCAATGCTACGAAGCGGGCGCACAGCGCTTCGACTGGTCGCGACGCGTGGCCACGCCGCGTGCGATGCGTAACGGCAACACGCTCATCGGTCTCGGCATGGCGAGCGCGACCTATCCCGCGAATCGCAGCGACGCCGCCGCCGTGGCGCGCATCCTGCCCGACGGCACCGCGATGGTCGCATCGGGCACGCAGGACATCGGCACGGGCACGTACACGGTGATGACCCAGGTCGCCGCCGACGCGCTCGGCTTCCCGCCCGACCGCATTCGCTTTGCGCTGGGCGATTCGACCTTGCCGCCCGCGCCGGGCTCCGGCGGTTCGCAGTCCGCCGCGAGCGTCTCGCCCGCGGTGCAGGCCGCCGCCACGGCGGCGCGCGACAAGCTCATCGCGCTCGCGCGCGCCGATCGCGGCTCGCCCGTCTACGGTTTGGCCGCCGAAGACGTGACCGTGCGTGACGGCTGGGTCGTGAGCCGCAGCGACACCTCGCGGCGCGACCCGGCCGCGGCCGTCATCGCTCGCGCGGGCGGCCAGCCGGTCGAGGCGCAGGTCGGGACGAAGCCTGGCGCGGAACGCCAGCAGTACGCGTTCCACTCGTTCGGCGCGGTGTTCGCCGAAGTGCACGTCGATGCGGAACTCGGAACGATACGGGTCGCGCGCATCGTCGGCGCCTATGACGTGGGGCGCGTGCTCAACGAAAAAACGGCGCGCAGCCAGTTGATGGGCGGGATGGTGTGGGGCGTGAGCACGGCCCTGCACGAAGAGGGCCTGCTCGACACGCGTGTGGGCCGCATCGCGAACAGCAATTTCGCGGAGTACCACGTGCCCGTGAACGCGGACATCGGCGAGCTGGACGTGCTGTTCGTCGGCGAACCGGATCTGCGCTTCAATGCACTCGGGGTGCGCGGCATCGGTGAAATCGGCATAACCGGCGTGCCAGCGGCGATCGCCAATGCCGTGTATCACGCCACCGGCGTGCGCGTGCGCGATCTGCCGATCACGCTCGACAAGGTCGTGCCGCAGATGAACTTGCTTGCATGATCTGCAGTGCAGGTCCTGCAATGCAGATCATGCACTCGTCTTGTGCATGAACGGTCCGCAAATGCAGCACGAATGGCGTGTGCGGGGCTTGCCTCGCGCGCGCTCGCGCCGCACAATCAGCGCTTCCCCTCCTCGCGCGTGACACACCATGGCCTATGCGTCGTTCGCCACCGGCGTGTTGCTCGCCGCCGGCACCGGTTCGCGCTTCGATCCCAATGGTCTGCGCAATAAGCTCCTGGCACCACTCCCCGATGGCTCCTGCGTCGCGCGCGAATCCGCGCAGCGGCTGCTGCGCATCGTGCCGAAAGTGATCGCCGTGGTGCGACCGGGCGCCGAGACGCTCGCCCACGTGCTCAACGACGCGGGCTGCGACGTGGTGTTCGCGCCCGGCGCCGGGCGCGGCATGGGCGCGAGCCTCGCGGCCGGAGTCGAAGCCGACCACGAAGCGGAAAGCTGGATCGTCGCACTGGCCGACATGCCGCGCATCGCGATCGAAACGATCGAAGCCGTGGCGCGCGTGCTGGACGAGGGAGCATCGCTCGTCGCGCCGTTCTATCGCGAGCAGCGCGGCCATCCCGTCGGCTTCGGCTACCTGCATCGCGCGGCGCTCGTCGCGCTCGACGGCGACGCGGGCGCGCGCGCAATCCTGAGCTCACACCCGCTCACGCGCATCGATGTGGACGATCCCGGCATCCTGCGCGACATCGACACGCCGGCTGACCTCAGCGGGCTCTGAGCGGGCACGCAAAACGCCGGCGGCAGACAAGCTGCATTTCGCCGATTGCTACAAAGCGATACGCGACGTGCTCAATCGCGCGCGATTTACCCCGCAAACGTGGGGCGATCGCAATGCGCCTCTTGCACACTCGAAACTCCACAGGCCGGACATCGATCGCCTAGGCTATATAGAGACGCGCCCCACCTGGCCAGGCGCTTCAGCGCAAGAGGACCCCGCGATGATCTGCTCGCACACGAACCCGCTTCCCGATCCGCTCGCCGATCCGACGCGGGATCCGGAACACGACCCGCTCAGCCCGCCGTCGCCGGGACATCACAACGACGAACCGCAGCAGCCGGAAGGCCCGCCGGACAAAGACCCAGTCTGATCGCGCGCCCGGAACCCGCCTGGGCGCCCCACCCCACAGCCAACGCGGCGTTTGCGCCAGACAAGCCCGGCGCCGCGACCCGGCCTGCGCGCCGCGCACCCCCTTGCGCCCCAAAAATCGACGCCTTTCGCAAAGCTTGCGCCAGTCGCGGCTGATCCGTAAAATGCGAACGATTCTTATTTGCAATATTTAGATCGTCGTGAGCATACTCGTGATCGCGTTCGCCTCCGCACGCCTACCGGCGAGCCGGGCCTTCGCATGAGGCCGCTGCTGGTGCGCCTGCACCGCTGGTTCGGCCTCGGCATTGCAGCCTTCCTGTTCCTCGCCGGACTCACCGGCGCGGTGATCGCATGGGATCACGAGCTCGACGCGCTGCTCAACCCTTCGTTCTTCCATAGCGCGACAGCGGGCGAGCCGCTGCCCGCCGTCGAACTCGCCAGGCGCCTCGAAGCCGGCGAGCCTCACGCGATCGTGACCTTCATGCCGCTTGCCGTCGAGCCGGGCCACACCTGGATCGCGCGCGTGGCTCCGCGCCTCGACCCGCAAACCGGCCAGCCCTACGCACTCGGCTTCAACCAGGTCGCGCTGGACCCCGTGACCGGCGTGGAGCAAGGCCGGCGCATGTGGGGCAAGGCCTCGCTCGCTCGCCTGAACCTGATTCCCTTCCTCTACCAGTTCCACTACACGCTGTTCCTGCCGACGAAGATGGGTATCGACTTCGGCGTATGGACGATGGGCGTGGTGGGGATCGTATGGCTCCTCGACGGCTTCATTGCGATCGTGCTCGCGTTCCCGAGCCCGAAGAGCTGGCGCAAGTCGCTCGCGTTTCGCGTGAAGCGCGGCGGCTATGCGCTCACTTTCGACCTGCACCGTTCGGGTGGCGTGTGGCTCTGGGGCCTGCTGATCGTCGTGGCGGTCACGTCGATTTCGATGAACCTCGCCGCGCAAGTCGTGCGGCCCGTCGTGTCGGTGTTCTCGACGCTCTCGCCCGACCCGTTCCTCAGCGTCGCGCCAGGCCCCGCGCTGACACCCGCCGAAACCGCCTCGTCACGCGAGCGCATCGTCGCCGCTGCGGCGGAGGTGGGCCACCGCGAAGGCATCGCGGCGCCGCCGGGAGGGCTCTTTGCGATGACGGCGTCCGGCGTGTACGGCGTGGGCTACTACGCGGCGGGCAACGACCACGGCGACGTGGGCCTCGGCAACGCCTGGCTCATGATGAACGCGCGCACGGGCCAAGTGGTCGGCCGGCAGATTCCGGGCAGCGGCAGCGCCGGCGACCTTTTCATTCAGGCGCAGTTTCCGCTGCACTCGGGCCGCATCGCGGGGCTGCCGGGACGCATCGTCATCAGCTTCACGGGCCTCGCCGTCGCGATGCTCAGCGTGACGGGCGTGCTCATCTGGCTCAAGAAGGCGCGCGCGCGGCGCAAGCCCTCGAAGCAGCCGAACGCGGCCAGCACGTTGCGCGCCCGCGCGCGCGCCGCGAACTGAGGAAAAGGCGAAGGCACGCGACGGATAACGCGAGCGGAGCGTACGACGCAAAACAAAAAGCCTTGCGGCGATTCCTCGCTGCAAGGCTTTTTTCATGCGATGAAACCAGGCGCTGCGAAAAACCTCAGCGCACCACGTCGTCGAACGCCGCCAGCAACCGCTCGACATCGGCGGCATGAATGTCGCCCATCGTCGAAATGCGGAACAACTCCGCCGACAAACCGCCCTGCCCCGCGTAAATCACGAAGCCGCGCGCCTTGAGCGCATCGTGCAGCAGCGGATAATCGACACCCGCGGGCAGCCGGAACGCGCGCAGCACCACCGACGATTCGTCCTTCGGCAGCACGCTTTGCATGCCGCGCGCAGCGAGCCCCGCGCGCACCTGCTCCGAAAGCGCGGCATAGCGCGCGTGACGCGCCTGCCAGCCGCCTTCTTCCGCCAGTTCGCGCAATGCCTCGACGAGCGCGTAATACGCGTGAACGGAAGGCGTGAACGGCGTGTTGCGCTGATCCTGCAGCGTGGCAAGACGCTTGAGGTCGAGATAGTACGTGCGGCTGCGGGCCTGCGCGAGCGCGGCGCGGCGCACCACCACGAAGGCCGCGCCCGGCACGCCGTGCAGGCACTTGTTCGCGGTCGCGGCCACCGCGGCAATGCTCGTGTCGCCGAAGTCGATCGCTTCGGAGCCGAAGCTGCTCACGCCGTCCACGAGCATCTGCACGCCTCGGGCGCGGCACGCCTCGCCCAGCGCGCACAGATCGTTCAGGCGGCCCGTCGTGGTTTCGTGATGGATGATCGCGACGTGCGTGATCGAGCGATCCGCATCGAGCGCCGTGCCGATGCGCGCGAGGTCCGGCGCCTGCATCCAGTCGTGCTTCACGATCTCGTGCGCGATGCCGTACTGCTTCGCGATCGCCGTGATGCGCTCGCCGTACACGCCGTTTTCAACGATCAACAGCTTGCCGTTCTCGGGCACGAGGGTCGAAATCATGCTTTCGACCGCGGCCGTACCGGAGCCCGTCATGAGCACCGCCTGCCACTGCGCGGGATCAAGGTCGTAGACGCCGACGAGGCGCGTGCGCGCCTCTTCCTGCACGTCGAAGAACTCGCTTTCGCGATGGCACAGGTCTTCCTGAAGCAGGCTGCGGCGCACGCGTTCGGTGAGCGTGACCGGGCCGGGATTGAGCAGCAGCATCGGTATTTCCTTATTGAGCAGACTCATGAGCGAGCGCGCCGATGTGGCGCATGAGACGCGTCTTCACGTCGGGCGGCGTGATCGTGGGGCGCGGCAGGCCGTCAGGCGTGCCGCGGCGAATCGTCAGGCGTACGAATCGTGTGCCTCCGACGCCCGAAGCGCCCTTCGCTCGCTCGCGCGCGGCGGCGAGCACGGCGTCGAGCGCCGCGAGATCGTCGCTTTCCACGGCTTCGGCGTAACCGCACGCGGCGGCCACGTTCGCGAAGGAGACCTGCGTCGAAACGGTGGCCTGGCCGCCCGTCGAGTCGTGTGCGCCGTTGTCGAGCAGCACGTGCGTGAGGTTGACGGGACCATACGCGCCGAGCGTCGCGAACGCGCCCATGCGCATGAGCGCCGCGCCGTCGCCATCGAGCGCAACCACGTTCAGGTCAGGTCGCGCGAGCGCGAGGCCGAGCGCGAACGGCGTGACGCAGCCCATCGAGCCGACCATGTAGAGCTGGTTCGCGCGGTCGTCGAGCGCGTAGAGTTCGCGGCCGCAAAAGCCCGTCGAGGCGACCACCACGGTCGATTCGGCGGGCGTCGCTGCGATCACGCGTTCGAGCGCCTGCTGTCGCGTCGGCAGTTGCTCAGGAGTCCGTCCGTTCCAAAGCGACCGCGCAACCGGTAGTGCGTGCTTCTGCGGCATCGCGCCACCACCCTCGAGCTCGCAGGGCGCCACGCTGCCCTTTTGCATCACGAGTGCATACGGGCGGCCCGTTTCATCCATGTGCCGGATCGCGCGATCGAGCGCCGGGCGGATCTGATCGGCTTCGGTCGGGAACAGCTCCCAGGGGATTTCCATCGTGTCGAGCATCTGCGGCGTGACCGGGCCCATCAGCGCATGCTGCGGCTCGTCCGATACACCCGGCTGGCCGCGCCAGGTCACGATCAGCAGTTGCGGCAGGCGGAAGGTCCACGTGAGCGAGGTGAGCGGGCTCACGGCGTTGCCGAGTCCCGAATTTTGCATCATCGTGATGCCGCGCTTGCCCGCGAGCGCCACGCCCGCGATCAGCGCAACCGCATCGCCTTCGTTCGCCGCGCTCACGTAGTGCAGCGAATCTTCCTGCAGCACGTAGTTGATGAACGGCGTGAGGAACGAGCACGGCACGCCCGCGTACCACTCGAAGCCGCGTGTGCGCGCCGCTTCGACAAACTGTGCAGCCTCGATCATGCCCTGCTCCCCGCGCCTGCGCCGTTGCCCGCATCCGCGCCGAGCGGCGTCTGCGCGTGTGCGAAATCGCCCGCGCGGCGGAAATCTTCGAGGTCGTTCACGCCGCGCCAGTGGCCATGCACGTATTGCACTTCGATCGACTCGCCGTCTTCGATCAGCGCATTGAGCAGCGTGGGCATGTCGAGCGTGTCGAAATCCGCGCGCGTCTGCAGGTGCGCGAGCTTCTTCGCGAGCTTGTCGCGGCCCGCGCCGCGCACGTTCATGAGGCCGATCCAGCGGCCGTGCGGCGCCTCGCCGTTCGCGGCCGGCTCGCTGGAAACGCGCTCGAGAAACACCTTGTTGCCGAATAGCCCACGGTCGTCGCCCGAAGAACACCACGCGAAGTCGCGCGTGCTGCTGTTCTCCGACTCCGGCGAGGAATCAACCACCACGCTGAAATCCGCTTCGTTCTCCGTAAGATCGCGCAGGATGTAGCTTCGGAACAGCAGGTCGCCGTATGAGATCACGGTGTCGTTACTGAGCACCCCGGCCGCGCACGCAAGCGATGCCAGCTCGTTCGTCTGTGCGTAGCGCTCGTTGCGCACGAGCTTGATGCCGGCGGTGTCGATGGCGTCGGCGCAATAGCCGCCCACCACGGTGATGTCGTTGACCGACTGCTTCTTGAACGCGTCGACGAGCCAGCGCAAAAGCGGCTTGCCCGCCACCGGCAGCATGACCTTGGGCTTGTCTTCGGTCACGGCGTCGAGGCCCGAGCCGCGGCTCGCGGCCAGCACGATCGCCGAGCCCGCGCCGCGCGAAGTGGCCAGGTAGCGGTTTTCCGCTTCCGAATATTCATCGGCGTCCTGAAGACGGAAAATTTCGTTGACACTCGCAATGCGGTCTTCCACGTCGACGAGCGTCTGCGTGTCGTGAATCGTCCGCGCGACGGCCTGCATGGCCGAAACCGAAGCGCGCACCAGATGGTTCGCCCAGATCACGGCGCTGATGCCTGCCTTGCGGAACACGTCGGTCGGCGTGCTGTAGTACTTGGTCGGCACGATCACGAGCGGGCCGCGGCCCGCCCATTCGCGGGCGAACGTGAGGATCTCGTCGGGTTTCGAGAGCTTGCTGTGGATGAGAATCGCGTCCGCGCCCGCCAGCCGGTAGGCTTCGGCACGCTTGAGCGCTTCGTCCATGCCCCAGCCCGCGATCAGCGCCTCCACGCGTGCGACGATCGAGAAGTGCTCGTCGGTCTGCGAGTCCTTGCCGGCCTTGATCTTGCCGCAGAACTCGTCGATGTCGGCAAGCGGCTGCGCCTCGCCCTTGATGAAGCTGTTGGTCTTCGGGAACTGCTTGTCCTCGATGCACACGCCCGCGATGCCGCGTTGCTCGAGCTTGCGCACGAGGCGGCGCACGTTGTTGAAGTTGCCGTAGCCAGTGTCGCCGTCGAGCAGGATGGGCAGATCGCTCGCGTCGGCCATGAACTCCAGGTTGTCGACCACCTGGGTCCAGCTCGCCTCGTTGTTGTCGCGTACGCCAAACTGCGCGGAGATCGAGAGGCCCGAGCCCCAGATCGCCTTGAAGCCGGCCTCGCGCGCAATGCGCGCGGAGAGGCCGTTGTGCGCTTCCATCAGGAATTCGAGTTCGCTGCCGACCAGCATCTGGCGCAGCCGTGCGCTGCGCGATGCGGGAACCAGCACGGGTTCGCGTGCGTTCATCTTTCTTTTCACTCCTGTGGACGTCGTCAGGGCGGCAGTGGTCGCTGCGCCTTGCGCGTCGCATCGTTGGCAAATTCCATCTCCGGCCCCGGAGGCTTCGGTCGCGGGCGAGACCGCGAGAGAAAGGCCTCGAAAATGAGCGCGTAAAACGACACGGCCGAAACCTCGAAGCAGCCTCATCCTGGCTTCTTCGCAAGCCTCGAAACCGCGCCGGCGCGGGGGCCAGAGCCGCGACTATAACGGAAATGATTCGCATCTGCGGTCGACGACCGCAAACAGTGGCAAATCATGGAATTACAGGGAATTTTGTGGCTTTTATCGGCAGATGCATGCGCTTTTCAGCGAAGCGTCATAAATGCTGCGCCAAGCATCTGTTTTGTATGATGATTTGCTGCCTGGGCAGGGTTCCTCCTGGGTCTCGCGCACGTTTGCGCGCGCCGTAAACATATTCTGGCGGCCTTGT
>Ga0335083_10004236_pt1 | contig 18342 bp, 8 predicted proteins | sample Lox_Sample_42_FD_206716 | JGI IMG/M metagenome (GOLD analysis project Ga0335083, IMG submission 206716) | Soil microbial communities from Loxahatchee National Wildlife Refuge, Florida, United States - Lox_Sample_4.2 | ecosystem: Environmental > Terrestrial > Soil > Wetlands | place: USA: Florida...
CTGACACTGGGTATAGCATTGCGTGTACGTAGCATCGCCCATGGATAGTGAGAGGTTGTAGGTACCGGCGGACGGCAGGTCCACATAGAAGGTCCCTGGCGCACCGTTGCTGACGTAGTTGATTCCCGCCAGCCGCGGATCCAGACTTGAATTGCGATTGCTGCCCTGCACCACAGAGGTGTTTACCCAGCCATAGGTCACGCCACTACCCTTGGTGGGATAGGCCGTCGAGGGCAGCACGTAGGTATCGCCCGCAGGATCGGTGACAAAGTTCGAAGTGCTGCGGAAGTCGAATCCCTGCTGCCAGCCACCGCCACCGCCCGAACTGGTTACCGTCAAAGTCACAGTGGTGTTCTGCTGAACGCCGCCGCCGTTGCCGGTCACCGTGATGGGGTAGGTTCCCGTGGGCGTGCCGCTCCCTACCGTAATCGTCATGGTCGAGTTGCCCGAACCCGGCGCTGGTATAGGGTTGGGATTGAAGCTAACCATGGTACCGGAAGGCATGCCGGAAGCTGACAGACTAATCGAGTTGTTGAAGCCCGAGATGATTGTGCTGGTGATCGTCGAGATACCTTGGTCCCCCTGGGCCACGCTGAGCGAAGCCGGCGAGGACGAAAGAGTGAAACTGGGCAGACCTGAATCTCCGGCCAGATAGTTCATCACCGCTTGTACGGCGGGACTATTCGTACACCAATCCGATCCCGTGTTGCAGCCGGGCGAATAGAACCAGCAGGCGTCGTGATCGGGATGGTGATGTCCGCTATCGCCGCAATCATTGCCCGAACCAACGAGGAGTTGCGTAATGCCCGGAACCGTAGACGCAAAGCAAGACTGCACTGGCTCTGTTACATCGCCATCCTGTGGTCCGGTGGTAACCAGGAGCGGAGTCATAGAGGCCAGGGGCTTTCCGAAACAATTGCCTCCTCCATTGGCGCATTGCCCACCGGCCCAATAGGCTTGTGGGCCGGTGTTTTGCGCGTAGGTTGCGGCGGCACCCCCGCCGTTCACTAGCGTTACCGCCAGACCATCGGGCAAACAAGTATAGGGATCGACAGTCGCCACGGGAACGTGATTGTTGTCACTTCCACCCCAACCCGCCGCCCATGCCGGACCAGCCTGTGCCTGCACAAAACTCGGCTCTGTCCCATCGCCGTTCCAGGGAGGGGCGGGCGCCGCGCCACCCAGCGAACAGTTTTGGGTAGCGTTGCAGATCAGGTTAAGTCCTGTAATCGCGCGATTCTCAGCCGGTATTGACCCTCCCGCAGCATACGTGAAAGCCTGCTGAAACACGGCGTTGGTGGGAGCAGCCCACTCATTGTTGTTCGGACTGAGCTGCTTCGCTCCCAGGGCCCGCAGCATGGCCAGCTGATAGGTTCCGTGTGAGAACCCAAGTCCCCTGAAATCCAAAGGATTGCCGGGTATCATACCGTTACCGGCATTTTGATAATAAAAGGAAAGAAACGTCGCCACATCCTGTAATGCAGCAGGCATTGCCGGCGATACTCCGTTACTATCCACCACCCAGACGAGTTGATTTGAGCTGGTATGACTGCACGCGGAAGTTCCCAATCCGCCGCGCGAGATGGTAAGCGCCAGATTGGGCAAGCTCCCACCCTGAGCCGTGACCTGCATAGCCTCTATCTTTCCGGTGTTGTCGCAGGCTTCCTCGATATAGTATGAGGGATTGCTAGTCGTCGGCCACCAAGGCAGTGATACGTAGATGTTTTGCGCTGTAGATGTGCTGTTAATAGGAGAGCCAGTAGCAATCGTAGTGAGCTGATAGGCAACCTCATAATAGTTCAGTCCGGAGTGCACCAGCGAACCCAGGACCGACGGATATTGCCCCTGCGCCAGATGTCCGTAACCTACCGTTCCTTGTGTATCACCCCCTGGGTGAAGGAAGAACACACTCGGAAGGTTATTGTTAATGCCAGTGGAGGTGAGATAGTAGAAGTTAAAGCCACGCTTAATGTTATTTGGTAAGTTGGTAATGCTGTTTGCGCTGTAGGCCAGTCCCGGTCGATTGCCTCGGGTGGCGAGATTTGCGTTCATGGGAACACCGCAGACCGAAGTTATCGAAGGGTCGGCTGGTAAAGCGCATTGAGCCGCGACCCACACCTGAGTGTGAGGGCCGTATCCGCTGCCTCCGCTGCAACTTATGCTACTGACGTTGCCGTTCGAGTTTAAGGTCGCGGAAAACGATCCTCCCGTACCGCCGGCTACGCCTGACTCTGGATCAAACGCAGCGACATACAGCGATGTGGTTGCGGGGAGAAGATAGCTGCCGCCGTCCGCGATCGTGCAGCCTGTGAACGAGCCTCCGGAAATTTGCGGCTGAATGGTGGCTCCGGTCACCGGCGCACACGAGCATTCCTTGTCCGCCATGGCAAAGGGTGTAATGAGAAATACGAGAACAACGGTGCATAGCGCTTTCATAGCTACTTGACGGTCCTCTTTGTAGAGCTAAGAATTTGTGGGGATTGTCCGAACGTCCGAATAACTCCGCGATTGAGATCCTGGCTGGCAATGACCTGTGTAAAACACCTTTCCGTTGTTGCCCTGGAATGTGAGCCGACAAGGCCCAGGCGTCAGGGCAAGCTAATTCGTAGTAGTTCCGTTCTTCCGAAGACTCGCGGAAGCTACTGAATGGCACACACCTATTCCAGAAGAAGTGGTCAGGCTTCTCTCGTTCCGGTTAACTTGACTATGGAACCGGTATAGCTATGGAGGCTTCTGCGTCGGGTGTGTTGGGGCACACTCCGGTTGGCGATAGGAGCCCACGGCTCCGATTAAATTCAACGAAGCAAAACAAGTCTAGCAAATCTCGCAGGCTCAACTTACGAAAGTAACCACAGAGTAACCACAAAAGGTAACGCAGTCTCTGGAATTGAAGAGAAGTCGCTCGAACGTACAGTATTGATATTACTGAGGCGTGTAGAAAAGCGGGGCGACATTCTTTATAAGTTCCTCGAATTTATGAGCAACATTCTCCCAAGTGTGACTCTTCGCGTAGCTTGAAATTACCTGTGGATTCCATTCCTGCTGCAAGGCTCGCGACAGGGCCGCACCGATAGCTTCCGGTGAGGGTTCAACCACGATTCCAAGCGCCGGATCCGTTAGAAGTTGCGGTACTGCGCCGACACAGGTTGCAACCACCGGCGTGCCGCAAGCCAGGGACTCAAGAATTACATTGGGCCATCCCTCTTCGCGGCTGGTCAGGCAGCTTACATCGGCAGCGCTGAAGTAGGTCCTGAGCTGCTGGTTCGCTACAGGGCCCACAAACTGACATATGTCAGCACAGCTCAACTGCTTGGCTAGTTCCTGCAGGGGCGCGAGCTCAGGACCTGCTCCTACGAACAATACCTTGCAATGAGGAAGGCTATTCTTCAGCAGCGAGGCGGCGCCCACCAGCAGGTCTGGCCCTTTGACCCGCCTAAGGGCAGCCACGGAAACGACAACCTTACCGCCCGGACTCAGCCCGAGTCTCTCCCTCGCGAGCGAGCGATCTTCGCGGTAAAAGCGTTGGGCGTCAACTCCGTTTCCGATGACTTGCACGTTTTTAAGCGCAGGCTCCAACTCATGGATGGCTCTGGCCAGCGAGTCCGAGACGGCCACAACACCAGCGGCATTGCGAAGCGCCCAGCGGATTTGCGGACGGATTGTCCGGAAGCGAGGAAAGGTGTGGATGTCTGATCCCCGAGCCGACAAGACAACCGGAATGCCGAGCGACCTTCCCAGTAGCACCGCGGCCAGCCCGTCAGGAAAGACATAATGCGCATCAATGCAGTTGAAAGAATGTTGCTGATGCAGTCGGCGCACATAACCCGAGCATCCCGCGTACATCAGGAGTCCGTGCAGAGGCATGGACACTTTGGGGGCAAGAAGATACCGGGGATGATGGACTTGCAGACCTTCGATTAATTCGTTTCCTGGTATGGCAGCGAACGACCCGCGAGGTGTCTGCTTCATGAACTTCGGCACCCATGGCACAGGGGCCACTACCTGAACCGAGATATCCTCACGTTTGGCGAGATGAGAAGTCCTCTGGAAGATGAAGATGCCTAGGTTAGGGTCGACGGCATTGGGAAACAGGCTGGTGAACGTGAGGATGTGGTGGGCGGTCAGGTTCGAAGTCTCCGTGGTACTGTACTGAATCTTATCGTGGGCCGACGAACGCGCTCAGCGGGCGGCATAAAAGCCCCGCAAGCTGACCCAAACGCCGCAGTTGCTATGATAGCAACGGCCAAAGGCAAACGGCAGCAATGCGAATTCTCGTTACCGGGGGCGCAGGCTTTATCGGGTCACATCTGAGCGAGCGCCTCTTGCGCGAGGGGCACACCCTCACCATCGTAGACGACCTGAATGACTTCTATTCCCTGGAGGTCAAGCGTGCCAATCTGGAAGCGGTTCGCCGCGTTGGTCCCTTCACCTTTCACCAGGCGGACATCTGCGACGAGAAAAGGATGTTGGCGATCGGACGCGAGCAGACGCCCGAGGTGATTATTCACCTGGCTGCGCGTGCCGGAGTCCGGCCGTCTCTCGAAAACCCCCTGCTGTACGAACACGTCAACGTCCGCGGTACCACCGTCCTGCTGGAAATGGCCCGGCAGGCGGGCGTGCCCAAGTTCGTCTTCGGCTCGTCCAGCTCCATCTATGGCATCACGAACCGAGTTCCATTCAGCGAGGAGGATGCTCCTAACCTTCCCATTTCTCCGTATGCGGCTACTAAGATTGCCGGTGAGAAAATCTGTTACACCTATTCACATCTTTATGGCATTCATACAATCTGCCTGCGTTTTTTTACCGTCTATGGCCCACGCCAAAGGCCGGATTTGGCAATTCACAAGTTTTCCAAGCTGATCACGGAAGGTAAGCCAATTCCGCTATTTGGCGATGGCTCAAGCGGACGTGATTACACCTTCTGGAGTGATACGGTTGACGGAATCGTTGCCGCTCTTCGATACGATTGCCGGTACGAGGTCTTCAATCTCGGCAACTCTCACCCGGTCGAGCTCAGTACTCTGGTCCGCACGCTGGAGACGAGTCTGGGAAGGAAAGCGATCCTTCAACGTCTCCCAGACCAGCCCGGCGACGTGCCGATTACTTATGCGGACATATCCAAGGCTCATCGCCTGCTGGGTTACTCGCCACGGGTGTCATTCCAGGAAGGAATCAATTCTTTCGCCGCGTGGTTCTTGGGACGCAATCACAATAAGTGATAGCTCCGCCTGCACGTACTTACGATCGCCCTGGTACTGTTTCCTTGAGTGCCCAGTCATAGTTTATCAATTTTGGCGAGGCGGTCGACGTCGAAAGAAGAACAGCCTAAAAGTGCTACCACCTAAGCTAACCTTCAACCTGCAAAAGTTTCAAACTCCCGGTCAATTTCTCTTGACGCTGTAAATCACCAGAGTCACAATTGGCGGGTAAGTTCGAATACTCGAACAAGCAGCGCCCGTTGACATACTTCGTCTCCCCCGAGTGGAGAACAACCTTGGACTACAGCGCTCGCAGGGGCTTTTCCGTCTTTTCTTACCATCTGTTGATTCTGCCTTTTCTTATAGTGTCAGGCGGAATTGCAACGGCCTCCTGGCAACAGGGATTCGACTTCCGCTACACGGCAGGTTTCGTCTCCGATCCTGCCGGCAATGCCTACGTGCTTTCGACCACGGCTTATCCGACAAAGGGGAACGGGGTTACGTATGGCTGGCTGAAAACCTCTTTGGTCCAGGGTAGCGATCGTAACAAGAATTTGGATCCACGATTGGCCGGGATCAACTTCGTGAGCAATGGTGCGCCGGCGACCTTCTATGTGGACCTGCCATCTCCCGGCACTTACAACCTGTGGCTGGCCATGGGCGATGCCTCTTACACCCAGTGTTGGACGCAGTGTGAGATACAGTTTCTGGACGGCAACACGGTGCTGGCCACCTTAGCCAAGGGCAAAACTCTGGCCGGTTATCTCTACGATGCACTGGGGAACAACTGGTCAGCAGCGCAGTGGCCCAACAACAACGTGAGCCAGCAGGTGACCCTGACGGGAACACGGCTAACGGTAATCGTGGGTCTGGGCAGCAGTAACGGTGACGTCACGCCGATTGCGTTTCTGGGGATAGCGCAGGTTTCGAGTGGGCCCAGCTTCACCATCTCGGCCTCGCCGGCTGCCGTCAGTGTGCCGCAGGGCAATCCGGGTACCTCAACCATCACCACGGCCGTCAGTGGAGGCTTCAACAGTTCAATTGCGCTGTCGGCTACGGGCGTACCTTCGGGCACTACGGTAACCTTCAATCCCAACCCGATTCCGGCACCGGGTGCGGGCACCTCGACGATGACCATCACTGTTGGCAGCGGCACACCGATAGGAACCTACCCCATTACGGTGACTGGCAACGGCGGTGGCGTCCAGCAGACCATCACAGTGGCACTCACGGTGACCGCGCAACAACAGCCTAACTTCACTCTTTCGGCTTTACCCGCTTCCCTAAGCGTGGTCCAGGGGAATCAGGGTACGTCTACGATTAGCAGCGTGATCAGTGGTGGCTTTAACAGCGCAATTACGTTATCCGCTTCGGGGATGCCTTCGGGCACGACGGTGAGCTTTAATCCCAACCCGATTCCCTCGCCAGGTTCAGGCAACTCGACCATGACGATTACCGTCGGCAGCAACACACCGACGGGAACTTATCCCGTCACGGTTACCGGCAATGGCGGAGGAATCCAGCAAACCACCACCGTCACGCTAACGGTGACACCGCCGCCTGGTTTCACCATTTCAGCCTCGCCGGCCGCGATCAACGTTCAGCAGGGCAATCAAGGGACATCAACGATTACGACCACAGGAATGAACGGCTTCAATGGAGTGATAACGCTGTCGGCTTCGGGGATGCCTTCGGGCACGACGGTGAGTTTCAATCCCAACCCGATTCCCTCGCCAGGTTCAGGCAACTCGACCATGACCATTACCGTCGGCAGCAACACGCCGACGGGAACTTATCCCATCATGATCACAGGCAACGGAAGCGGAGTCCAGCAAACGGCTACAGTCACCCTGACGGTAACGGCGCCTCCGACCTTCACCATCTCGGCTTCGCCGGGTTCAGTCACCATCCAGCAAGGCTACCAAGCAACGTCCGCGATCATGACCATAGGCAGCAACGGCTTCAACAGCGCGGTCATGCTGTCGTCCTCTGGCACGCCGACGGGCACGACGGTGAGCTTCAGTCCCAACCCCATCCCGGCTCCCGGCTCGGGCAGTTCCACCATGACCATTACGGTCGGCAGTGGCACAGCGACGGGAACGTATCCCATTACGGTCACTGGTAACGGTGGCGGAGTCCAGCAAACGGCCACGGTCACCCTGACGGTGACGGCTGCGTCCGGTTGGCAGGCGGGATTTGACTTTCGCAACAGCGCGAACTTTGTGACTGACCCTCCCGGTGATAGGTATGTGCTATCCGCCACTCCATACCCAACCACTATGAACGGTGCCACTTTTGGATGGACGAAACCTTCCCTGGTGCAGGCGCGCGATCGCAGTACGACAGTGGATCCGCGGCTGGCCGGTATTAACTTCGCCACCAACGGCTCGCCGGCCACGTTCTACGTGGACCTGCCGTCTCCCGGCACCTATAGCATGTCGCTGGCCATGGGAGACGCCACTTATCTGCAATGTTCAACACAATGCCAGGTGCAGTTCTTGGATGGCAACACATTGTTGGCTACGGTCACCGGGGGGCAGATCTCGGGAGGGTATTTCTACGATGCGCAGCAAAACAGGTGGTCAACAGCGGCGTGGCCAGCCAACAATCTTTCGCAGTTGCTGACCTTGGCGGGCACACGGTTGACCATGACGGTGGGGTTGAACCGCAGCAATGGAGATGTAACGACCGTAGCCTTCCTGGGACTCACGCAGGCATTCAACATGCCCAACTTCGAGATGTTAGCTTCGCCTTCAACGGTCAGCATTGGTCAGGGGAACCAGGGAACGTCAACGATCAGCACAAGCCTTAGTGGAGGTTTCAATAGCGGGATCGCTTTGTCGGTGTCGGGAGCGCCGGCAGGCACGACCGTGAGCCTCAATCCGCAGACATTGCCGGCGCCTGGCGGGGGCAGTTCAACGATGACCATCAACGTCGGCGCCAATACTCCTACGGGAACCTATCCCATCACCGTGACCGGCACCGGTGGGGGCGTCCGCCAGACGACGATTGTCACCCTCACGGTCACCGCGTTCGCCACCTTCACGATCTCAGCCACGCCTCCCAGTCTGAGCATTGCCGATGGCAACCAGGGGGCCTCGACGATCAGCACGTTGATTAAGGGTGTCTTCAACAGCGCGATTGGCTTGTCGGCTTCCGGTTTGCCCAGTGGTGCCACCGTGAGCTTTAACCCGCCGACCATTCCTCCGCCGGGTTCGGGGACTTCCAGAATGGCCGTCACGGTGGGCAGTGGAACGCCAGTGGGAACCTATCCCATTACGGTGAGCGGTAATGGGGGAGGCGTTCAGCAGACCGCCACAGTCACCCTGACTGTGAGCACGGCGATACCGCCGGGACCGCCAACGGCTTATTACATGCAGCCATATACCTATGCTTTGCAGTCCGCTTTTGGTAGTGCACCCTACACCTACCAGCTGAGTTCGGGATCACTCCCATCGGGACTGACGATGGATCCATCCGGCAACATTACCGGGACGCCGACCAGTCCGGGACAATTTCCTTTCGAGGTACTGGCAAGCGATTCTTCTTCTCCGCCGCAACAGCAGGTATTCGACTACACGCTCAGCGTGCGCATCGGAGTGACGACCTACCATAATGACAATTACCGCTCGGGTGCGAACCTCAACGAGAGCATCCTAACCACCTCGAACGTAAGCACACAATCCTTTGGCAAGCTGCAGGTCTTTCCTGTGCAAGGATACGTGTATGCCCAGCCCCTGTATGTGCCGGGAGTGAGCGTCAGCGGGGTCCTGCACGACGTGGTGTACATCGCGACCGAACACGACCAGGTTTACGCCTATGATGCGGACAACGGACAACTGCTCTGGCAGACCAACCTCCTCGCCTCCACCGGAAACCTCGTGATCAGTACGGTTTCCACCAGCGACGTATATTGCTCAGACCTGTCGCCTGAGATCGGGATTACCGGAACGCCAGTCATCGACACCATGACCGGCACGCTGTATCTGGTAGCGAAAACCAAGGTGTACAACACCCAGACCCAGCAAACCTCTTTCTACCAGACCCTGCATGCCCTGGACATCACGACTGGTCTCGACAGGGTGACACCTCAGCAAATCATCGCAACCTTCCCAGGCAACGGAGGAGGCTCCTCTGGGGGGATGCTCACCTTTGATCCACTTCGTCAGGCGCAGCGACCGGCATTGCTGCTCGCGAATGGGCAGGTCTTTATCGCCTGGGCTTCGCATTGCGATCTGTATTTCCACGGGTACATGATGGCCTACGACAAGGCCACACTGGCCCAAAGCGGCGTGTTCGTGTCCACACCCGATGGCGAAGACGGCGGCTTCTGGGCGAGCGGTGCGGGGCCGGCGCTGGACTCCAGCGGGTCCATCTATCTCCCCAGCGGCAATGGCGACTTCTCAGCCAACGTCGGGGGGATCGATTACGGAGACAGCATCATTCGGCTCAACTGGTCAAGCACAGGGCAGTCGTTTACTGTTGCTGACTACTTCACGCCCTGGGACCAGCAGTCGATGGACCAGAACGACGGCGATCTGGGATCTGGGGGCGTCATGCTCCTTCCCGATCAACCGGGCGCGACGTATCCTCATCTTCTCGTGCAAGCAGGGAAAAAGGGCGATATCTACCTGATCAACCGGGACAACATGGGTCAGTGGAACCCGTCCGGAAACGACAATCAAATCGTACAGAACTTGCCGGGTGCCATCGGCGGCGAATTTGGTTCACCCGCATTTTGGAATAACAACATCTACTTTGGAGGCACGCAGGACAACCTCAAGGCCTTCGCCTTCAACCCGCAATCCCAGCAGATCTCCACGCCCTTCACCTCGCGATCCCAGCAAGGCTTTCGCTACCCGCCGCCCACTCCTGCGGTTTCATCAAGCGGCAACACCAACGCCATTGTCTGGGTGGTTCAGGATGACGCATACGGCAAGCAGGGAAGTGCGATTCTCCGCGCTTATGACGCCACCAACCTGGGCCAGGAACTATACGACTCGACGCAAAATGCGGGCCGTGACACCGCCGGCGTCGCAGCCAAGTTTACGGTTCCTACGATTGCCGATGGACTGGTGTTCGTTGGGGCCCTAAACGAGGTGGATATGTATGGGCTGTTGCCGCACTGATTCGGCGGTTGGTTCGCCCGACTTCAGCCCGGCGAACCTACGCGCGCGTCTTGATTGGGGCGTTGGCCTGGGCTGCCGTCAGTGCCCCTGGTCGTGCGGCACAACTACCACAGCCGACGCCGAACCAACGTTTCCGGCATTGTCTTTGGCGCTGACCGTGATCGTGTAGTGCCTCCCATCCTTGTCGTTGCCATTCCGTGACGCCTGCAGCGAAACGGTGAACGAGTAGCTACCGCCCGACCCCAGGCTGACTGGCCCGCTAGGCTGCACCTGTCCGTATTCGTCCACCACCGCGAAGACCGCAGTGCTGGGATCAACGCCGGACAAGGTATCAGTGATAGCGCCGGAGACGGTGACGGGAACCATCTTGCCGTTGGGCGGCCACAGCGAGGACGGATTCGCCGAAACTGTTACCACCGGAGGTGTGAGGTCGATGCTCACCGCCAGGGTGGCCAGCGAGCTGATGTTGCCGGCATTATCGAGCGCGCGCAGGTTTACCGAGCTCGTGCCCTGTCCGCTGAGCTGGGTCGAGGCGCTGCTGCCGGCCGCGACCGTCACCGCACCGTTGTTGATCCAGTAGCGAAGCTGCTGCACGCCGCTGCCGGAATCGGTCGCACTTAGGTTCACGGTGACCGGGCTGACGTTAATCCAGCCATGCCCGTTGGCTGGAGGCGTGGTTGTGATGGAGGCAATGGGCGGCACCAAATCCACATTCACGGGAGAGGGCAGCAGCACGATACCGGTGCGGGCCGCCAGCGTAATCGCCACGCTACCGCCGCTCACCGAGTAATTGGCGCCGGTGATGGCATCCTGCAATTGCGTGCCATCGGTGAAGAGTCCGTTCACCGGGACGGACGCGCTGTTGCTGGAGGAACCGTTGTTCATAGCCACGATGGCTGCGCCGGAACCATCCACCCGTCCGTAAGCGTATGTGTTAGGCGCGGTGTTGGCTTGCTGAGTGTCGCCGGTCAGCAGCGTCATGAAGGAGCCGTCACGCAGCACCGGATATTGCTTGCGCAGGTGCGCGAGCGTCTTGTAGTAGCCCTCGACGCTGGTGTCGGGCGGGCCATACACGGTGGGATCGCCCGGCTGGTCTAGCCAGGGATAAGGCGGCCTGGTATATGGATCGCCTATGGGGCCGTTGCTGCTATTGGCCAGCGATGGCGAGTTCACCGCCACCTCATCGCCGTAATAGACCATGGGCGCACCGATGTAAGTGAACTGGAACAGCGCCGCGAGCTCCAGCCGCTGCTTGGCCTGCACCAGGCCAGTGTCACCCAGTTCTGTCATCACATAGAGCGCGCGATTGACGTCATGCGAGTCGAGCAGATTGAGCATCGCAGCCGTTGCCTGCGGTGGATAGTCGTCCCGCACGGCGCGGATGGCGTTGTCGAACTGGCTCGGCGTGAGGCCGGGAATGTCATTCGTGCCGTTGTTGTTGTCGTCGTGCCACTCGGCGTTGCGGACGAATCCGGTAATGTTCTTACGGAAGCGGTAATTCATCACGGCATCCATCTGGTCTCCGGCCAACCACTGGCTGGCGTTGGGCCAGATCTCGCCGATCAGCGGACCGTTGCTGTTGTAGGTCTTGGCGTGGCCACGGTAGTCCACCCACCAGGCGTGCGGGAAGTTGCCATCGTCGGCAACATCGAACCGCCAACCTGAAGCGCCCTGGCCATACCAGTACTGCGTGACATTACCGGGCGCGCGATAGAAGAAGTCCTTTACCGCATCCACCGTGTGGTTGAAGGTCGGCAGGCTGTCCAGACCGAACCAGCCGATGTAGTCACTCGACTGACAAGGGACGTTGTTAGTTGTGAAGTTGAACCAGGTGCGCCACTGTGATGCCAGCGACAGGCAGGCGCCAATGGCCGGAGGCGATCCACCCAGCCGGTTGTAGCGGTCGAAGTACATTCCGTCGGACGAGGCATGGTTGAACACGCCGTCCAGAATTACTTGCATTCCACGCCGCTGTAGCTCGGTGGCGAGCGAGGCGAAGGCCGCATCGCCGCCCAGCGCGGGATCGATGTGGAGATAGTTGTCGGTATCGTACCGGTGATACGACCGCGCCGAGAAAATCGGGTTCATGTAGATGGTGTCCAGGCCTAGCGACTGGATGTAGTCCAGTTCGTTCTGCACGCCCAGCAGATCGCCGCCATAGAACTGGTTGCTGAACTGGTTGTAGCAGGGAGAACTGGGACTACGCGGATCGCAAATCTGGGTGTTCCACAGATTGTAGGTGAAGGCCTGCTGGCTGCCGTAATACACCGGACAGCCCGTTGTTCCGCCTGCGCGGCAATAGTCGTTCGTCTGGTCCCCGTTGCGGAAACGGTCGGGCAAGATGTGGTACACGTTCGCGTTCTGCAGCCACGCCGGCGTCTGGAAGTTCGGGTTGTACACCGTGACCTGGAACGACGGGAACGGCTCGCCGTCACTGGCGGAGCCGGTGCCGTCTTTGTTGACGTTATCGTTGTCGTCCACGTAGTCGTCGCTGTACCAGCCATTAGTCTGGTCGCGGTTGATCCTGAACTTGTAGTAGTAGACAGTCGCCGTGGACGGCATCGTCAGCGTGACTCTCCACACGTCGTACTCGGTGCCGCTGATGGTGATGTTCTGGTCGAACAGCATGGGTGAATCCACCGGACCGGTAGTGACACCCGATCCCGTATCGAACAGATAAGCCCGTGCCGTCACGCCCCAAATGCCGCTGGAGTGGAGTGTGCGGAAGCGCAGCGTAACTTGCGTGTTCTCGGGAACCGCCCCTTCCTGATCGCGATAGAACGAGTCGAAGGTGTTGTGGTAGAAGCCTGCCTTGTCGGCGCCGCTGAATCCCGCCGGCTGCTCATTGGAGAACGGCGGCGTACTGGTGCCATTGCCCGTGTTGTCGATGGCGAAGTACTGTGTGGCCGAGGTCTTGCCGAACGCCCCAATGTTGTTGTCGGTGGGGACTTGGCCGTAGATGTAGCCGCCGCTGGAAGTCAAATAACCAAAGAAAACGAAGGTCGAAGGAATCCCGCCGCCGGTAATGGCGCTCCAGGGGATCGCGACCTCGCGGGTGTTGGTATTGCCGCTGTTGCTCGCGTAGGAGCCGTAATTCGACGTGGGTCCAGTCCAGTTGCCGCTGCCATCAGAATTGCGGTACTCGCGATAACCGTCTTTGACGTAGGTGACAAACTTCGCCCGGAAGGGCAGAGACGTGATGTCGGAGCCATCGTAATTGAAGCCGCCGAGGTTGCCGTCGGAGTTGGTGCAGCAAGTGGGCGGATTCTGCGGGTTACCGGTCACATAGACCACAGCCCCTTCCGACAGGTTAGCATTCACGATGCCGATGTAAAGATTGCTGGCGTCCCACGTCATGTACCAGGTCTGGCCGGTATTGCCCGCATTGGAGAGGGAGTTATTGTTTCCGTACTCCCCGGGAGCAATAAAGCCGTCAATCGTTGGTGTGGCCCACTGTGCACGCACCGGCGCTACCGCGGCAAGCACAACAGTCAGAAGAAGGGCAAGTTTCAAGAGGTAAGCACGGCGCATCATAAGTCCTCGCAAGATTTCTCTGACCCTCAAGAGGCCAGCCGCTCACGACACCAGCGTTTGATTTGGCAAAGCCAGGTTGTTAGATAACCTCGGGGACCTGCGGCCACGAGGAACTGGGATTGGTACCAACGCACGATAGACTGTCAAATCATGCCGCACAGTTTTCGCACATTTATCCCACAAATGCAAACCGCGATTTGGCGCAAAAGTGCCAGACGACGGAGGTCTGCGGACGAGTCTAGCCACCCGTATGACCGAAGGACTCCTGCGCTCGGCACGCCGGAAACCGGAAAGAAGCGCCGCGTGACCTCGCTGCGCGAAGGATGGCAGAATTGTTGGGGTAATGATCGTCATCTTCACCGGCGGCACCGGCGGCGCCAAACTGGTGCAGGGCCTGCAACAGGTGGCCGCCCCACAGCAGCTCACCGTCATCGTCAACACCGGCGATGACCTCGAGTGGTGGGGCCTGCACGTCTCGCCCGACATCGACTCCATCCTCTACGGGCTCTCTGGCCTGCTCAGTTCCGAGCGAGGCTGGGGCGTAGACAACGACAGCTTCCGCTGCCTGGAGCGCATGAAGGCGCTCGGTCAGCCCTCATGGTTCTCGCTCGGCGATCTCGACCTGGCGACGCACCTCACTCGCACCGCCATGCTCCGGGCAGGGAAGTCGTTGAGCCACGCCACAGCCGACCTCGCCGTCAAACTCGGCATCCGCGCGCGCGTGCTGCCCATGTCGGATGATCGCATCGCAACCTTGCTCGATACCGCCAAGGGCAAGCTTAAGTTTCAGGAGTATTTCGTGCGCGAGCGGCATCAGGTAGAGGTTCGCGGAGTGAGCTTCGAGGGGGCACGTGACGCGCGCCCTGCGCCGGGCCTCATCGACCGCATTGCCGCGGCGGAGGCAATCATTTTTGCACCGAGCAATCCGGTCACCAGCATCGGGCCGATTCTGGCAGTGCCGGGAATCCGCGAGGCTTTGCGGCAAGCTAAAGCTCCGGTCGCGGCCGTCAGCCCCATCGTTGGCGGCGTTGCGGTTTCCGGTCCCGCCGGCGAACTGATGAAGATGATGGGCTGGCCCAGCACCATCGCTGGAGTGGCCAAAGCCTACGAAGATTTTCTGGATGTGCTGATCGTCGACGGTGCCGATGAGGCAGAAGCTGCGTTCCTGCGAAGCGAAGATCTGCGCGTCTTGTGCACCAACACCATCATGAATTCGTTGGATGCTAGGCGCGCGCTGGCGCAGTTTGTGCTGGAGGCGTGCGGCGTCGCAACTGCGGTCATGCCAAAGGGTGGAACCGCTGGACTTTAGTCCAGGTGACAAGGGTGCTGCGGCCGCCCTTGCGGTATGTATTTTTGTTGTCATCCCAAGCGAGGAGTTCATCTGCCGCAGGCGGATGACGTACGATTCGAAGGACCCCTATACCAGAAGGATGTCTCGTCTCCGGCTTTGCGGGACGTCCCTCCGCTCAGGGTGACACAATGGAATAGACATCTCGCTTCTTGAAGGAAGAGCTATGAGAATCCTGGTAGGAATTGACGATTCGCATTTTTGCGATGCAGTGGTGCGCGCTGTTGTCGCCCAGTTTCGGACGGAGAATACCGAAATCCGTGTCCTGAATGTGTTGCAGCCGATTGCGCCCGCTCCTCCGCAAATGGCGGAGGGCTACGCTCCTGAGTTGGAAGCGCAGAAGCAGCCGGCCCGTGAACTGGTGGAGCGAATTGCGCAGGACTTAGGCCACGCGGGGTTTACTGTGCACACCGCCGTCGAAATCGGCGACGTCCGTGAGACGATCATCGATTCCGCAGCCGCCTGGGGCGCCGATCTGATCGTGGTTGGTTCCCATGGGCAGACAGGTATCCAGCGCTTCCTAATGGGCAGCGTGGCGGAATTTGTCGCCCGCCATGCCCGGTGCTCGGTGGAGATCGTGCGCGCCGCGGCGAAGAGTTGACAATCTCAAAACGTCCAGACCATGCCCGCCATCCTCCTCATCCCGGTTAAGGACCTCGCGACGGCCAAGCAGCGCCTTGCCGCGGTCCTCCCCCAGGAGCAGCGCTCTCTGCTGTCGGAGGCCATGCTGCGCGACGTGATGACCGCCGCCGCGGGCATGCGCAATCGCCTCGAGGTAGCGCTGGTCACCGGCGATGCGCGCGCGCGGCAGCTTGCCCACGACTTCGGCTTCGGTGTCATCGAAGATACGGTCAACGAGAGCGAGACAGCCGCCATCGGGATGGCCACCGCCTGGTGCGAGCAGCACGGCTACGACACGTCCGTCGTCATTCCTGGGGACATCCCCCTCATCACCAGCGACGAGCTGCATCGGGTACTCGACGCCGCGCCAGCCGAGGGTGCAGTCTTCGTTCCCGCCTATGACCGCCGCGGCAGCAATTGCATCCTGCGCCGGCCGGCATCCATCATTCCACTGCGCTTCGGCAACGACAGCTTCTTGCCTCATTGTGAAGCAATGCGGCAAACTGGCAGGGAACTGTTCGTCTTGGAAATGCCCGGCATCGGACTGGACATTGACAACCCGCACGAGCTTGAGCTCCTGGTGCAGCGGGGTGGCGACACTCGCGCGCAACGCCTGCTGCGGGAGTGGGGATTCGGAGCGGGTGACGAAACCAAATTGGAAGCGGCGGTGTGATGCGCTCCCCATCTCTCATCCCCATCGGCGAACTGCACGCGCTGCCCGTGCTTAGCATGCGCGAGGTTTTTTCCGTCGACTCCGTCGCCGATCGCATTGTGGATACGCTCGCTCTAGGCGGCCTGCGCCTTCACGAGGGCGACATCCTGGTGGTCAAACACAAAATCGTCTCCAAGGCCGAAGGCCGCAGCGTCAAGCTTGAAACAGTGAAGCCCTCTGCTGCCGCTCGCAATTTCGCGCGGAAAAACAATGCCGACGCCCGCGTCGTTGAGCTGGCCCTGCGCGAGGCGAAGCGCGTGGTGCGCAGGAAGCACGTACTCATCACCGAAACTCACCACGGCTGGGTGTGCGCCAACAGTGGCGTCGACGTCTCCAACGTGGATGGCGGCAAGAGTGCGGTGTTACTGCCGTTGGACCCCGACCGCTCTGCTGCGCAAATTCATCGAAAATTGAAGCGGCGCACCGGGCTGTACATTCCCGTCATTATTGCCGACAGCTTTGGACGTCCCTGGCGCGAGGGGTTGTGCGATGTCGCCATTGGCGTTGCCGGCATGAAACCTTTGCACGACTACCGCGGCAAGCACGATCCCTACGGCTACGAGATGCACGCTACCGAAGAGGCCGTAGCCGACGAGCTGGCGTGCGTTGCCGGCCTGGTATGCGGCAAAGATGCACGCGTTCCGGCTTGTATAATCCGTGGATACGCATACCGGCGCGGAAGCGGAAACGCACGCCAGTTAGTGCGTCCGAAAGAGAAGGATTTGTTTCGCTAGTTTTTGATGCTGTCATCCTGAGCTCGGGGAGGGTCCGCCGGTGGACTCTCCCCGGAGCGAGGGACCCCTATAGTGGAAGAGCGCCTCGGAGAGATCCTTCCACGACAGAGGTCCCTCGACTCGGACTAAAGTCCTCGCTCGGGATGACAGCACAAAGCATAAATGCCCACTGACCGGCTCGACATCGTCGCTCGGGATGACAGATGTGATTTTGCGCGGGCCCTCGCTCAGGATGACAATGTAAATAGGAGAACTTCATGGTGGGCCTGACGTGGGCCAATTCGCCTACCCTCCAGAACACCACGTGGGACGCTGTTCGCCACCACGTCTCTCCCCCGGTACGCGGTGTATTGGAAAGAGTCCTCGCTTCGCTTGACGGCGGCACGCTCAGCCGCGACGAATGCTTCTTGCTCGCCCAGTGCGCTGGCGACGATCTCTTCGGGCTAGTAGTTGCCGCCAACGAAATCCGCCACCGACTGGTGGGCGACGTCGTCAGCTACGTGGTCACCCGCAACATCAACTTCACCAACGTGTGCTTCGTGGGCTGCAAGTTCTGCGCCTTCGGCGTCGGGCCCCACCATGAAACCGCCTACTTCCTCTCGCTCGATGAAGTGGCCCTGAAGTCGCGCGAGGCTGAGCAGTGGGGCGCCACCGAAGTTTGCATCCAGGGCGGACTGCCCCGCGATCTACCGCCCTTCTACTATCGCGACATCCTGTGCGCGGTGAAGTCGGCTACGCCGAGCATGCACTGCCACGCTTTCTCGCCCATGGAGATGGCCTACGGCGTCGAACTGACGGGCATGCCCATTCGCGAATATCTCTTGATGTTGAAGGAAAACGGGCTGGACACCTTGCCCGGAACCGCCGCTGAGATCCTCGACGACAGCATCCGCCACGTGCTCTCGCGTAACAAGCTGAGTACTGCGCAGTGGCGCGAGGTTATCGAGACTGCGCACCAGTGCGGCATCCGCAGCACCTCCACCATGATGTACGGCCACCGCGAGACAGTCGAACACTGGGTCAACCAGTTGCTTCTGCTGCGCGAGATTCAGGCGCGCACCGGCGG